>Ga0049105_1000236_pt1 | contig 16152 bp, 10 predicted proteins | sample WorMetvaBAHAMAS1_FD_61260 | JGI IMG/M metagenome (GOLD analysis project Ga0049105, IMG submission 61260) | Worm MetaG Olavius vacuus BAHAMAS.1 | ecosystem: Host-associated > Annelida > Digestive system > Unclassified | place: Germany: Marburg | collected 2013-04-09
TGGGTTAAAATCTCATCTCTTTGCAGATGCCTACTTCTGATCCTCTGAGAACATACGTTATAAGAGTGTAATGTACTTACTTACTTACTTACTTACTTACTTACTTACTTACTTACTTACGTGTTCGCGTCCGCCGTCAAAGAATCGGCGACGGAGGCAGTATGTCGTATGTCATCCGTCCCGACCGGCCGTCCGTGCAGCTTCCGTTCGTTGTCTGTATGTTGTCCGTCCGTCCACTGTCCGTTGTGCGTTATAACCTATTGTTGCGCTACGCGATATCTCACATGTACGCAGTGAAGGGATTTCAATTAAACTTGGCACAAATACACGCCATATGAGTGGGCATTGCTGAAAAGATTTTCAAGGTCAGAGGTCAAGGATCAAGGTCATAACCAGATCGAATGCTATATTGGCGGAGGCATGTATTTCGACGGTGTGGAGTCGAGACTAACTTATTCAAATTTTATTCCATTTATAAATTTTAATTTGTTTTATCTTTTACAATTTTACAATTGTAAATCTTCTCGAAAAGTTGTACTTCCTCCGTTAAGATGATCTAAAAATAGTCATTAACCTAGAACTTAAATGTCATTATAGGCCAATAGTAATAATAACTAGAAAATGTGACAATTAGAAAATGTGGCAATTGCAAATGCATTGCAACAATTGAGGCCCCCGACGTGGCGGCTGTCGTTCTGAGCTGTTTTGGCCAATGGAAATGTCATGTGACACGATGCAGCAATTCATGTATACTTCTGTTGCGCAACAAAATAGTTGCACTAAGGTTCTATTTTATGATCGAACATTCGCAGTGTTTCATTTAATGTAGTAATCTTCTGTATGCTTTATGCACAGAAGCGATGTACAGTGCAACTTGTTAAACTCTTGTAATCACTTATGTTATACAAGGAATATGAGGAGTCGCTCGGTTTATCAGCGATAGCTGAGCTTCTAGTCAGTTATCGGCCTATCAGCACGTAGGCTATTCAACGATGCTGCAAGGGAGGATCTAGCGTCAAATTTTAGGACGAAGGCAAATCTGCAAAGGGCGACTTTTTTCAGTGCCGTTAGAAGTAGGACACCTTTATTGCAGCTAGATGGTCTGGGGGTGCGCTTAAGCTCCCCCAGCGGGTCCGGGCAGAGTCCGGCCGCCAGACGTATTTCGGTGCATTTTAGGCATAAATGTTTGTTGGAGGAGTTTCACAATCAGTGAATCAATCATAACGTAGTAAACCAAAAGGCGACGTCAGCATCTTTGGGGGGGGAGGGGGCATGGCCCCCTTACCTCCTGGAACCGCCCCTGCGATATTTTGCATCAGTACCAGATGTTGAGGGAAGCCGGTGTTGCTGAGGTAGACGAAGCCGACGGTCGTGAAGGCGTTCATCAGTTGCTCCGCAGTCCTCTTGACGTCACATTCGTTCAACTTGGCGTCGTCCGAGATCGACACTGACAACGACGAAAAATCTACCACCGGAATCGCCGCCATCTTCAGCCAACGTTCGATTAGTACAGTACTGTCACGTCAATTTGCTGGATTCTGTTACACGATCAGGAGTAATTTTATCAAACATGTCGCTTGAGTGTTGACTAAATTACAAATAGATCAGAGTGGGTGGTCTTCGTAGGTTTTTAATAATTTGTTTCTATTGGGCGAAGACAACATATGACCAGTTGTTTTCTGGTACAGATTCTCTGGTGCAATACCTGAGTTGGCCAATGAGCGATAATAGTATATTGGAGAACAACAGTACTATAAGGCTACGTGCCTATGGGAATTAATTCCCATGGAAATGCGGATTATTAATTCCCATGCTCAGCCATCTTGTTTAGCTTCCCATTTTCAATCCCACGATTGACTTCATTTTTGTTCCATTCCCGTGAAATTCCCATGCCCATATGGAATGCCATTTCCGTGGACGTTCTATATTTATTTCATGTCGGAAGCGCTCGGCAACAGGCCATACGGCAACTCCTATCGCGCAGACTTGCTGTAAACGTCTATGAAACAAACAAAACAAAAGCTCAGCTGTTGCTCAGATGGCCGCACAATGATGCACAACTCGAATAGCGAAAAGATGGGGTGGGTCAGTTTTCCGGGAAAATTGCGAGAGAAGGTCGCTTACGCGAGCAAAATAACGGCCATTACGGGATTCAAGGTCACTCAAGGTCACCACTTTCGGTACCAATCGAAAGCCCATATGCAACTTCCTGTTAGTGAATAGTAACTTACATCCTATTTCGCACTGTTTCCAAGATATCGCGGAGTGTTGGTAAAATTTTCACGGTCGACAACGGGGTGCCTCTCTTTAACGCACTCGTGCGGGATGAACCCCTAAATTCGGGTTTGCAAAATATTGTTTCGGGAAAGATACAGAACTAGACATACTTCTGGTATGGTGTGAAGCGTATTTCGATACCTTGAACCGTGTGTGACAGACAGACAGACGGACAGACATTGTCGTAGCAAATTCCACTGTTGACTGCCTCGCTCGGCCAAAGATCATACTTACATTTGCGTTTTCGGTGTCGATTCGAGACGATGAACGAATACAAAGGAATGATAAGCAATGCAAACTGCTGTATTATCTGTTTTCACACCACACGCAGTGGACTAAGTAAGCCTGTCTGACTCGCGGCTGCAGCACAAGCGCTGACCTGCCGACCGGATAGAGGCGGCGCTAGGATGTTAAGGCAGCCAGGTCATTTCCAGGTCACTCCGGTCATAAGGCAGGCCATCAGGTGCGAAGCAGCGAAGGCCCGAGGGGCCGCAGAACGAGGCCCATAGGACCGAGAGCGGGGGTATGATCTGGAGGAGCTCTGGAAGCTGCCCAACAGGGTCCGGGAAGCAGCCCCCAGACAAGAGATTTTGTGACAGAAGGCCTTCTGAGTGTTTTGTGATGAAAAGGCTGCAAAATATGAGCCGCGTTATGAAGCTTTATAAACTTGCATTTAAGAAGTTTTGCATAAAAGACACGACGAGCAGCTTCAAGGCCGTAACTGGGGGATTTTGGTGCTAAAACAGTCCAAAATAATTTTTAAATATCACGAAACCAGAAAAAAGCATATACATTTGGTTCATTTCCATATTTTGGTTTAGCATGAATACAACATCTGCAGCCACCAGACCAGTCAACGATGAATTGACGACAATTTCTTCACTAGTAAAGTAGGCCTATTTATAATGGCCAGATATGAGTATTAACAGAACGCAGAACACAGTGAGAAGTCATTACACTTGAAGAACAAATGATCCATTTGAGCATTTATTGCAGCATTTACTTTATTTTATTGCAGACGTCCGCACATGTCTGCAATAAATGCTGCAATTTTTTATTGCAGCATTTATTGCAGCATTTATTTTATTTTATTTTACATGTGCGGCCGGTCTAATGGTGTTTTATCGTACTTCATAGTTTTCGTATGTACGGACAACGGTAGTAGGCTACCAGCTAATAACCAATTACTGTGAGACCGAGAACAAGACCGAGACCAAAAAAGTCCTGAATCCTAACATCCCTAAATATCTGTACCAAAGAATGATTGCCCTATAGCATCCGCAAATTTTTGGTGCAGTTCCCTCAACGCCCCCGATCGATGCCGTTGATTGGACAGAAGTAGTGACGTAACAGCTATGCACAGGCTGCCATTGGCTGCAGTCGGCTTGGGGTGAGCGCGTCGGATTATTCGAATTTGCTAAAGTTTGGTATGATCGCGCATTGGAGCTCGTTAGTCGTAATTAAAGTGGAGACTGACCGCTTGACGTTGGGTGGTCTCGTGTTGCCACCTTTTCTGCGACAGTTAAAGAGGGCGGTGGTATCCTGCAAAGACATGTTAAGGCTTTTGTCTACAAACTATGCCTTTTTGTGTTCAAATGTCAACCTGCCAAATATGTTTAATAGTATTGTTAGTTTTGCATGTATCTGTTATGTATCTGTATTTGGCGAATAAAGTGCTACTACTACTACTACGAGCAGACCCCAACATACCTGTCGTCACTTTGTTCGTCGCTCTCAGCTGTCACAACCCGTCGTCCGCTGTGGGCAGCAACACAAGGCGACCTCGATTACCCGCGAACACGAACTGTGATATAGGCCTACGGCTCACGGGCATTTGCAGTTTCTGAACCTAAATGCTGAAGCTTACTTCCGTCATCTCTGAAGTCACCGTCGCTGAAACCCGCTCATTTTTACCGCGCTGCATGTAATGCAGACGCGGTATTGTGATGAGAATTCTGGTCTCACTGCTGAAAAGCCTCGGAGAGCCTCGGGTCGGTTCAAAAACGCGCACTCGGAATAAGCTTTGTGTTAATTCCTTCACAAATTCTACTTATTTGTCATTCTTTGATTCACTAGTAATTTTATCTCTTCAATCTATAAGAGAAACATTATCCATAAATTTATTTCATAAAATTCTGGAACGCGTCTTCCTGTCTTCACCACCTCATCCCAAGCAAAAGATGTAATTGTCAACTAAAACAAGAAACTCATCAGGAGATGAGATAGCGAACGTGAACTTTCTTTACGACGACATCGTACACGTACTACAAAATACAATAGACTCGTGCATAAATTCAGCCACAGATCGACGCGGTTATGTGTTGGAACGCATGTTTACCAAATTCAGTGAAATGATGCAATATAACGGCCATTACGCCGTTCAAGGTCATTCAAGGTCACCGATTTTGGTACCAATCGAAAACTCATATACGACTTCCTATTAGTGATTAATACTGACTGACCTCCTATCTTGCACCGTTTCCAAGTTATGGCTGATTATTCGTCAAATTTTCGCTAGCGAGAGGGAGTGCTTAACATTATCGCTATCGCTTGGGGTGATCCCCTGCCAATATCGCCACAAATAATATATCGTTAAAACTACGTTGTTTGGCCTACATTTCTGCCGCACAATGTATCCGTGTATCTTCAACCACTTTTACGCAATCCGCCCAGAAAGCAACCGAATTCGGTGACATTACGCTGCCGTTAGGCTTATTACGCCGTTCAAGGTCATTCAAGGTCACCGAGTTTGGTACCAATTGAAAGCTCATATGCGACTTCCTATTAGTCATTAATAGTAACTTACCTCCTATCTTTCACCGTTTTCGAGATATAGCCTTGGAAAGGTCCAAAATCACTACATTTTTCTACCCCTCTTTGTTTTAACCCCCCGACGGAGGGGTTCCCCTGAGACGATCTCCGTAAAATTTTTACCGAAGGGTCACAGATGGCCAAGGTACCAAACGGCGTAGAAATATTGCCGAAAATTTTAATCGCCTGAGTAGGGTGCACGAACGTTACAGACGACAGACAGACGGACGGACGACGACATATAGCGAACATGAACATGAGTTCACGTTCGCTAAAAACTAAGGAACCACTCGTTATACTCCCTGCCATTCACACGTACTAAACGACGTTCAAATCGCCGTTTCTTGTGCACATGTTGTATCATTATGTTTAGTATTTTATGTTTTTGATTTGTTTACAAATTGTGTATTTCTATTTTTATATTAGTATACATTTCTATATTAGTCTGCACGTAGTTCGATTTCTTGCTTTTTATTGTGTTTATATATCCAACTGCTCTGTGGTTGCAATACTCAATAAACGAATTATTATTAAGATGAAGTTTTGCTCGTGAAAAGTTGACATAAACGTTGTTCTTTCATTGTTCGTTCTGTTTATCAAAGATATTAGATTTTACAATCATTTGTGATATATTCCCGATTCTTAACCTTAGTATCTCCAATTTATATTTTATTGTAGCTAAAATAGCCTTGATTATAGCCTCACACTTATATTTCATATTCATGTCTTATTATCATTTTTTTCTCTTTTAATCTTAAGTATATATTTCTCATTCATTTTTACCTAAATAGCCTTGGTTATATTCATCTTTTATGTAAATCTACCATACCAGTAACAGCACTGAATGAATGAATGGCACTGAATAGCCTAATATGTGCTGATGTGCCGTTAAGAAACTGCTCACTCACCCCTTCTGTTTACAGATAGCCTACTTTACAAGAAAAGTTCGGCCAGCCATTTCACCTAGCACGCCCCGGTGTAGCGCCGCCACTGCATCGAGAGTCTAGACGCTACAGTACAATGTCATCAACTAGACTCTACTATACAGATAACCCGTGCACATGATTCGTGTTTACTTTTCGACCGAGTCAAAGTACATGCTTATGCATAGCATGTGCCTATGCACGTAAGCAATGGGCAAGCTTCATTGCGGCTTGTCTCCGCAGTATTAATTGAACTAGGCTATATTACATAGCAATTTGTAAAATGGTGGCCTAAATTAATAACTGCTAGAACCACCACGGCGAGAACAACCACAACAAGCTACATAATAATGTCTGGATATGATTGCCGAAATAAATGAGTTTTCAGTTTTCGCCGAACCACTGTCATCTAGCACGTAATGTCATCCTGAAAATAATTTGATTAGGTCGGTAATGATTCGTGGTATGGCAGAAATGTTATGTTTCTTAGCTGTCGTTATGCCTGATCGTTTGATGAGTTTGTTTCTGGTCGATTATTGCCGCGTAACGCTGACTTTGTGTCTCGTTATTTGTCAACTGTTACGAGTGAGGAACTTAGGGGACGTCATAAATGACGTAACACTCGAAGGGTGGAGAGGGGCGGGGGCTTCAGGCTGGTGCGACTATGTGTGACGTCAGACCCAACGCAGACTCCTTAGACACTCCGGGAGTCACGAGTAAATTTTTGCGTCTGTTCTCCATGTAATTATGAATGTTACTTCGAAGCTACTCAAGGCTCAAGGTAGGATCAGCTCCACCGCCGAACACGATTCGAATCGCTGCTGCATGACGCCGTTCTTTACGCACCACACTGACATTGCGCTGTAATAGCCACGGGATGTCTGTTAGTCCGTCCGTCTGTCCGTCACGTTCTGTTGTTTTGTCCAGACGAAGGAAGATATGATCGCGCGGTTTTTTTCAGCATCAGGTAGGAAAATCGTTCTAGTTTCTGAACAGGTAAAGTTTGTCCGGATATTCGCAGGGAATCACCCCCAGCGACAGCGCTAAAGTTAAGCGACCCCTGTCGCTAGCAAAAATTTTACCAATAATCGACCATAACGTGGAAACGGCGCGAGATAGGAGGTAAGTTAGTATTATTCACTAATAAGTCGCATAAGAGCTTTCGATTGGTACCAAAATCGGTGACTTGAATGACCTTGAACGGCGTAATGGCCCTTATTTTGCGATATTTCACCGAATTCAGTAGCTTTCGGGCCCATTACGTAAAAGTGGTTGATTAGCCATCAACAGATTTTCTGCCGAGAAATGTCATAAAATACACCAACTAAGCACGACGGACGAGCTGTGCCCTTCGCGGTAGCGGAGCTTCTTGTTAAAAACTGTAGTGATTCTGGCTTTTCATCTGACCTTTGAGATTATTTGTAGGCCTATATTAGCTGGTACAGGGCGACAAGACCGCTAGTCATGTGACAAGGACGATATCAAAACGGCAATTGACATATGAAAACGTTTTAATCAACGCAACACAGCGCAGCGTACTGCAACGACAAGACACACCCAAACACTGATAACACGTACACATTGTGACACAAAGCATGACGAACAATGAACATCACACGGTGTTACGGTAACGCTCTTTCGCCTGTGTGCAGTATTCGATACAGTAAAGCAAACGGATAGGTCTATATTACAGACAGAGTCCTTTCCGTGTCAGTGTCACTACCGAGCCCATGCTGATTCAACAAACACGTACAGAGCAGTTCAGAATGATTCAGCTGCAGACGAAGAAGTGAAAAAGATTCCAACAGCTGTTCGTGAAACACTCTCACTAAGCCAATCACTCTCGCTTTCAGGTTCGCTTCGAAGTTTTTTCTCAGAACAGTTCAGACCCTTCTGTTGTAACACGTCGCTTTTGTCGAGTATTTTAAACTGTGTTAAGTAATAAGTATTCTACCTACGAACCAGTAAAATTCGAAGATATGATATGCATTTCGACGAAAAAAATAATGCGTTATAATTACGGCGAAATGACAATCGAAGGCTTTCAGTCGGGTCGGAGATTGGCCAGGCTTATTTACGAGTTACACCCGCGTCGATACGACACGACCCATCAGTAGATAACAGCTATGACAACTTTACACAATACACAGCATTTTAATACCACAATAAGCACGTAATTGTATGCCGTCAACGATTATCGTGCATAATGAACACAGCGCGACGGGTAATCTATACCAGCAATATGATTTACAGCTTGTCGCGTTCAATGCAAACATTCGCGCCGCACATCGACCGCTAATAACTAAGGCGTTAACTGAACAACACGGTTAACCTGCCAGTTTTCAAGTCTGTTCAAATACCGAACCCTTCGCAGTTAACAGGCAAAAAACGGTTATCATCTGGCAGCTGTACAACAACGCAAGAAAAACAACTAGTTAACTCTGCAGATGAAATAACATTACATTAAAAATGAGTGACAAGCGAACAGCAACGCAACAAGAGATGTTACTCAAGACATTAGTTCGGCCGGCTTTCTCCGGTAAACGCAACAACTAACAACAATATCAATGCATGTTTTTATTTATTTTTTTTAAATTATACTTCCGGTATTCTGTTATTATCAAGCCACCAGAGGAAATATATCGCTCAGCTCGTAAAGGTTGTCAAGGCCTCTGACAGCGAAATAATGCCCTCGTTATTAAAGGTGTCGTTGACAATAACAACGTTTGCGTGGTCAGGCGGCTTTTCAGGTCTAATTGTGTTCTTTTTCTCTAAAGTTGTAAAACTGTCAGCACATACTTTATTACACCGTAAGTTGCCAAGTATGTCCGTTTACGCTTAAGTGCGCGTTTGTCTATCACACAGTTATACAAACCATAGACACTTGCTTAGGCCTATAAAGCTGTTTATAAATCCACTCACAAAAGCCCTATAAAGAGAACTGACGCACTGCACAGCCTGCATCTGATCTTATGTGAACATGATCGTTCGGTTGTGTACGGTACAAACCATCTCACACATAGGTCTCTGCAAGTCTAATCACCATGTGGCAACCTCGTCATGCCGCGGACACGTCGACGAATTGGCGACAGAGCCTTTTCTGTTGCTGCACCGCGAGCATGCAACAGGCTACCGACGGAGCTGAAACTGCTGCGATCGACGGACTCATTTCGTCGTGATCTGAAAACATTTCTGTTTCATTCTGTCTACGGGCACCAGGATACGGATTGACTCTGTGATGCGCCCCCGGTCTTCTAGTAGGTGGCGCAATGCAAGTGCCTCAGTTACAGTTACAGTTACAGTTACAGTAATATGTCAGTCATAACAACAGTAGGCCTACTGTAAGCAAGTATTATAGTCGCGACAAACTCGCAGCCCACACAGGCGGCCAAAAGTTGCTACAAATAACGAATAGTTCAATTTGTGGGTCTACTACTTAGATAGAGCACATCAACATTCCATGTGAACTCGAAGGTCTATTTTGCTGATGCACTTTTCTGCCGGCGTATCTCTTAATCTCCCAGACAGCCGACAAGTGGTTAAGTCCTAGGTCTTGCACGAAAACTAACTCCAGACATTTTGCCCCCCCCCCTAAATTTTACAGGGGGGGGGTCAAAAAGTGTGAAATTTGTCCGCGAGTTTCGACCACAATCGACTTGGTGTCACCCTGGTCTCGTTGGAAGTAGCAATTACAAGTGCTGCGGTATTAAAGGCTTACACCCCAGCCTCTCTCCCGGCTAGCTTCGCTTATAATCAACAGTAAGTAAGTGAGTAAGTAAGTAAGTATAATCAACAGTGTTGTAGGCCTATGTTTTAAGTCTTGAAACGGCAGTATTCTCAATCACCTTGTGAATTCCGTACACAGAAAATACGCACCGCTAGCCTAAAAGAATGCAGTTGATCTTGTGTCGAAAAACTGTTTCATGCAGTACAGAGCAATTTCCAATACAAGCCCGTGACATAATACGCCAACAATAAACGAACTGCACCACAAACGTTGTATACAAAACAAATCTGGAAGATGAATGGCTCGACGAAGTTTTAATTTAAGTGACAGTTAAAACAGTTGCCGACTACCGTATAAGCTTATTCTCAACAGTTGACGGCGGCCATTCGAGCGCAACAGGGATATCCGTCTTACAGTTGCTGAAACACATTACGAGACATAATACTGAAATGACATTCGGAAAATAACAATGCCAGCATACGCCACGCCGATTTATGTGACTCTGCTAAGTGTGGCTATACGATGACGAGTCAGCTGACACGACGCAACGGAAGAAATGGCCACACAAAATATTGTAGTCTAAGGCCGCTGCTGCTGCGATGTAACAGATGCCACGGTGGAAGTATGGCTTAATGGAGTTCTCCGGTGGTCGCGTTCTAAATCGTGATCTGAGCGATCCGAGTGATCCGACTTATTAAGGGTCGGAGTTATGAACGTCGCAGGTCCGCATTTTCCAGCTGCAATCGTTTGCGTGCAAAACAGTTCAAAAGAGTTTCGATAATATTATTTAGCGGTTAAAATTAATAAGACAGTCGTTATTATGCATTTATGCATGCATTTTATGCATTTCATGTACATTTCTGTGTCTGCTTGCCAGTGTTTTTGCCTGGATTTTAAGAATTTTCGTCAACGGCGTTCTGCAAAACTCACTCGCGTGCGCGTCAAATTCGACCACTGCACAGCTAAGTTAGTCCTGCCCAAGCCCCTTGCGTTCTGTGAAGTAAACTTAGAACAACCGCAGAGTTGTTGATAGAATGAAGATAAACCTGTTCGGCGTTCAAAAGGCAGGTTGTTGAGGATTTAAGCGATACACTCTGGTGGCATAAATTTTGTTATAGGCCTAGTTTAATTAACAAAATCATTATATTGGGACGGCTAACAAAGAAAAATGAGTGGTGGTGGTGCGTTCGTCATTATTTTTCGTGGCTTTTAAAAGTGGACAACTTCACTAACAGTCCAAAAATGTGACATGAAAGGGTATACATGTGCCTGATTATGTCTGCTAGCAGGTTGATAAAGCGTTAGCAGTGGAAGCCCTCAGTCCGTCGCAGTGTGGCCACGGTATCGCCCCCAGCAATCGCCGGCGTCACGGTATGCTGAACAGCGCCACAGCCGCCCTGTTTGATGTATTCCTTGAGCCGCGGCGACAGCGGCAGCCGATCAACCAGGTCGAGGCGGACACAGCGAAGGATGGCGAACTTGCAGAGGTGACGCAGGGAGTGCATGCAGCGCAGACGAGAGAGCGGTCGCAGTAGACGTACGGGCGCCGGCGGCAGGCCGGGACCTCGAGGTCGAAGATAGTAGAGGCAGCGTCCGGCCAGAGACTCGGCGACTGCCGTCTCGATAAACTCGGCGATGGTGGCGCCGCTGTGACACTGAGGCTGCGCGTAGAAGCTGAACATACCTACAAACAGACGCGCATCGTCGTCAAGAAAAAAAAGTAACTCAGACATGTGACAAGTCACATATTTGCCCAGACCACCCACGTTGCGCTACCCCCACCAAAGTTGTCATGTGGGGTGGGGTCCAGGACATAGTCAACCATGCCAAGTTTCATCAAAATCGGTTAAGGGGTTTTGGCTCCCCGAGGGGTTGAATTCTGTCATTTTCCTATGCTTGGTACTATGGCTTATATAACAGCTTAGGGCTACTGCCCAACCTGTGATCATCATAATCTTCACCATACTGATAAAAAGACAGTGTTCAATAGAAGAAAAGCAATGACATTCCATAAGTTATATACAGCTTATGAAAAAGAAAAGGCAAATTTGATCAAAAACAAAACGAAACAGACATCAGAAAAAGCACGGAGATACAGAGGAAATGCCTGGTTGCTATTTTATTTATTTATTTACGTAATATATTTTCATTGAGCTGAAATGCCACCCACGACGGCGCCGACGACGCATATTTCATGCGATATGCTCGTATTTACATTTGAGCAGCAACAACAATTACAACGGCAGCGGCAAAATCGTGCCCTTTAACCGAGTCAGATTTGCAGTCACTCGATTTTGTCAGGTTCTTCATGAAACACTTCACCACTACAAGTACTGAAACTGTAAATTAAGTATTGTGAAGAGTACTTTGACTTCTCTTTGCCGAGTGTATTATGGGCCAAGCGTGTAGCTAAATTTGAAGTGAGCTTCGCGTGTTTTTTGTCTGTGCTATAATTGATTGATTTCGTTTGTATTGCTTATTGTTTGTTGTCTACCATGTTTGCTTGGTGAATAAAGATTCTCAAAATCACAGAACAAACAAGATCAAGCATGCAAAGTTAGCAGACCTCGTGCGAATCCGAAAATAAAGGAAAATGGTCGAAGCTTGCTCATCTTACAGGTACGTTAATTCATCTCCCCAACTTTACGTTTTCGTTCTGAAATAATGTGCTTTAATTTGTATTCTATTCGCAGAAAATGTTTTTGTTATTCCTTGATTGTCGTTCTGCAAATAACTTAGCCTACATTCGTTGTTTGTCTGTGATGCGACAAAGATCAACAGTAACAACTTACTACTGAATTTTACCAATGTTTTTCAAACTGATGCTCTTAATACTGTTCCGTGATAGCAGTCCACGACGAAGCATAATAAGAACAGCGAACGAAAGAACGAAAGATAGCGAAAAAATCAGCACCACGGCCACGTGGTTTCGTTCTTAAGAAAATTTTCGTTCTTTTTCTTATTCTCTTTACGAAAATATCATCGGACTACAGTAAAACATAAAACGCAAATAACACTTCCATCACGTTGTGGATTTTCCCCACAGGCCTACCGCGTAAAATTGGACTATGTAAGTCCACCCCTGCTGTCGGTCGACACAAACTGCTGTGTAGGCATACCCGTCCGTCAGTTAGTATGAAATAATCACTGCATAATTCGCTTGACAAATAAGAGCGATTAATCTACGTATAGGCCCTATTCCTTTGGGTAAGCGTCGGCGTCCGGTTACTGAGATGCCGGCTCGAGTCGAATAAAAATGGTCGATATTAATCGTCCAGCACTAGCACTAGGCCTAGTAGTTTCACGCCTGCTCGCGAGTGTCGTCGCGAGCAGTTCACGTCCTGAGGATATTGTTGACATTTATCACGAGCAAACGACAGCGACGTGTGTGGGCGCCATGGACGCCAGAGTGTGACAAGTCGGCGATTTCCCGATCCTTGGAATGTTACTGTTTTAGGGAAGCACACGAACGGCGGGGACTTGTTCAACTGGACGCGATCGTAAACCATCTATTGTCTGCTATTGTTTGTTTGGTGAATAAAGATTCTCAAAAGAAACATCGTCATGAAATATTGACGGTCACCATGGCTATTCCAAACATTTCTCTTCCAGTAATCATTTCTGACATTATGTTGCGAATACGTTACGCTTATGTTACGCTTTTCTTGTGACACCCTGAAGGGCCTCCATTAGTATCTGCTATCTACGAAACTAATCAGATTAGTCCACGATTAGACTGCACGATCGGCTATGAAAAACTCGCAGTTGCAGTTTCCGACCACTATCTCTCTATATCTCGGTAACAGTGCAGACTAGGGGCATATTGATATCATATGATATTAATATATAACGCAAACAAGAATCGTATGTTTATATATTGATTAGCACCATTACCAGTGACCTTTGGTGACCTTGACTGTCATTTTAGTTATTGCAAACCTTCCAAAATTTAACATCACGGATGTCTTAGCATACCTTCGCTATAGGTTGCGCTTACTGACGAAGAGGAAATGAGGAAATAGTCTAGAGAGCTGCATGGGATGGGGACAGCAGTAAAACGTCGGAATTGAGGACAAACGGCAATACCGTGCATCGGGTGGGGACAAAGGCAACTGTAACACCTAGGGTTTGGGGACAAAGACGACGGAAATACTTTGGATATAAGGACAGAAAGAAGAAGAAAGCTATAACATTTTTATCGCGCTGCCTGGAATGCAGACGCGGTCTAGCGATGATAATTTTGTCTGTCTGTCTATCGAACGTGTGCTTTGTGGCAAAACGGAAGAAAAATCTGTCCAGATTTTTATACCATACGAAAGATCATTTAGCCTAGTTTTCTAAGAAAAAGAATGGTTCGTGGGGGGAGCGACCCCTTGTACCTAAAATGTTGCGTCAACCGGTCCCCGTTGGAGCGAAATCACCGATTTTCAATCTATATTCGCTCGTAGCGCCTCAGCCGGCAAAAAAGTTCAATTAACACTAATAGGAAGTCCACTACGCGCTTTCCAGTGAGCCTAAAATGGACAACGTACGCTGTCCCTAAGCTCCAAAAGGTGGCTCAAAAACGCAAAGTGCCCATATTTGAATTATAAGCTGCGATAACTCGGAAATGGTACGAGATAGGATGTCAGTTAGTATTAATCACTAATAGGAAGTCGCATACGGGCTTTCGATTGATACCGACCTCGATGATATTGAATGACCTTTAACGGCATAATAGCCCTTATTTTGCGTTTTTTTCGCCGAATTCGATAGCTTTGCTGGCCAATTACGTCAGAGTGGTTGAAGACAGACGTATGATGCCCAGTTCCGGTCTTCCACTTTTGGCCAAAACTAACCCACCCTGCAGGCTGCGATAGCTGAGCTACTTGTAAGTGTCGTAATCGAAAGAAGGAATATGTTATATGTTATAGGCAGTCATATATGCCAAACAAGTGGTAATATATCGTTATTATCATGGTGGAAACACTGTTATTACAAATAACCGTCCATCAACTGGCACACTGATGATGATCTTCAGTGTACTTTAAGAGTTAAAAGTAAAGTAAGTAAAAACATCCAAGTTGATTCAAGGTCAAAATAGGAAAAGGTATATAAAAGGGTTCAAAGACAACACGTGGAATTGTAAAATGCCAGCTGGACACATTTCGTGGTTTTTATGCATAATGACATTTCTAAATAACGTAGAGCATCGCGCGTTTTCTCTGCGACAACTGAGCTTTTTGGTACGTCAGTGACTCTTGTCCCCTAAAATGGCGCATAAACATCAACACCGCGCGGCTAAATGAAGAAAACGTCTGTACACGTGTGTGGCAAGGGCGGGTTACAAATTTGAGGGTCCCTTGGCCAATTGACACATACGGCCCCATCAGTCGGGCCCCTACACGACAGCAACAGCCAAAGTACACAAAGCAAGCAATACAACATGTGCTCCATAATGAGGAAGGGTCCCTGAGGTCCGCGTATCAGTCCCCGGTGTGTGGTCATGAGAATGTCAATCGACGAAAAACAACACGAACGAAGCGCATCCACCGTTCGACGACCGTGACCCGCCGTGCGCCTCGTTCCAAACACGGTCACGTTGCATGTCGAGCGTGCGTTTACTCTGATAAACAGCTGCACTAATGAAGTAGGATGAAAACTAAGTGCTCCGCGCAGCTGCTGCTCGCCAAACGATAATGAACTGCAGCGGCTGCCGCGTCACCGTTGTACCATGGTGGTGTTAATATAGAGGTCCATGGTTGAACGTATAAGTAACGAAACGGTGAAATGGGTCTGCGAAATGTCGGGTGTTAATTATCACTTCTAGAATAGATCTATGTAAATTTTATTGTGTGGGTGCGTTCTGTTAACAAGATGTTACCGTCCGGGAAATTAGTTGAATATAAGGTGCTCACTTTCCTTATTCTCCGTGAAAAATGCTAAAATAGTGCAACTCTGAGTCTAAAATAAATTCCTAACCCTAATTACCAGAGCAGATTGATCAGATAAATCGGATTGGTATTGTCGAACGGTACATTGTTTTCAAGACATCTGGTTCAATAAAAGAACGCACCCAAACGAGCATCGAAATGGTTACTGGCTGTCAACGAAATGGGTATACTGGCTAGCGACCAATCATCTGTCACGTCGTGGCTTGTGCAGTCAATCAAGGAGTTGTCGTCTGCGGCAGGGCTGTGTGCCGGAAGGGGCTGTGCATTAATTAGGCAACTAGCTAATGTACTAAAACGGAAATGAAATGGTGATAACAGAGTTACTGTTTGTGCCGAGGAACGTCCGTCGAACTGTTCGATATACGAGGGGCGTTCAATAAGTAGTGAGAAAAATACATAAAATATCGACTCACATCAAAACCGTTTCAGTGTTTTTCAACATAATTTCCTCGGAGGGCAACACACGTTTCCCATCTCTGTT
>Ga0049105_1000237_pt1 | contig 16146 bp, 10 predicted proteins | sample WorMetvaBAHAMAS1_FD_61260 | JGI IMG/M metagenome (GOLD analysis project Ga0049105, IMG submission 61260) | Worm MetaG Olavius vacuus BAHAMAS.1 | ecosystem: Host-associated > Annelida > Digestive system > Unclassified | place: Germany: Marburg | collected 2013-04-09
TTGTGCTTCTGTATTGTATGTTCTTGTTTTAATGTTTTAATGTTTTATGTACAATCCAGCATTGAGCTGCTATATGCAATAAAACATTTTTCATTTCATTTCATTTCCATTTGTAACATTTTCTGTATAAAAATATAAGTAAGTAAGTAAGTAGAACATTTACAAAATGTTATTCTCACTAAGGGAGATTGTACATTTATCTAACAGTCTGGTTTAGAACTCTCACTACTCTTCAGTTAATAACACACAAAGAAGGACACAAAATACATGAACAGGAATGACATTGAGTGAAGCGACATCTTTCACATACATCGATGAATCTGAAGTGGTGTTTGATATATCTATTGGATAGATCTTCTTGCTGTCAGCTGACGTTGCACCACCACTCAGACCACCACGCTGCAGCATTGCAGGATCCTTCTTGTTGACGTGCTGCAATGATTGACAGCTCATAATGAACCAACTCAATATTCCCGACTGTCAATCAAAGAAGCTACATGCATAACAGAATAATTATTAATTTCAAGCCACATCCTTCTAAAATGGCATAATATTTACAGAATGGCAGTGACCACCTTATTATACATGTACTGTTGATGTTCTTTCTTTACATCAGATACAGTATTTTGACAATGCAAGTAATACCGTATTGAAACATGAAAACATGAAAACACATACGAGCACACAGTTTCCACATGAAATGGCATACTTTAACAATTGTCAACGATGCTACGAACCATTAAGTTACTTATCAACACCATTAAGTTAGTTATCAACACAGACATAAATTGCTTGCAACACAAACAATTTTCCACAAAACACAAAAATTATTTACGTCTCATAAAATAATGAACTTTCACCAAGATGGTATTCTGGGACAGATTGACAACAAACCAGAATTAAGACGAAAACAACTGGATCAATGATCTGTTTCTGCATTCAACAAACTTCATCAGTGAATATCACACTGCTGCTGGCAAAGATTATCAAATAACTGTACTTGTAAGAAAAGTACCACATGTGACAAATAATATGTCAAGCCTCCAGAAACTCGACTCCCGCAATCTGCTAAGATTTCTTTGAGACTTCTGTGGATCAGCCAGCTAACTCAGGTAAATGATTTACCTATCCTGCCCTTTTATACTGAATACAATGTAGCAGACATACTTCAAAGCATTCAATTGTAGTCTGTCGAACATAACGGCGAGCACTTGATGGTGATGAGCTGGTGATACCGCCACAGCGACCACGCTGAATAAAATACTCTCGAAACTCTGTGATATGACTGCACACAAATCACTTGACAGTTCATGATATCTGACATCTGATCACAGTCTCTGTAATTTTCACAATGTATTTAACTACAGTATTTATATGTTTATCAATGCAAAGATGTATCAACTACTAACTGAAGAGCAAACGAAACTGGAATGCAGCACAAAAGAACAAGTTTAACTAGTTTAACTTTTCTGTATCATTTAGAAACATTATGTATGAAAAGTCAAGTCAATCATCACTTTACAAATACACCCATTGTCTTTATGTGCTTCCTATTAAGGTTTTTCCTTTATCATATCTTTCCATGACTGCCTATGAACGGGACATGAGGTACCTCAGTGTCTGCAGCACAGAGTTCATGTAGCATGTGTTGCCGAGGTTACGAAGTCCTGTCATTCCCGGAGTAATTGCTCCTCGTCTCGGCCGCAATGAGGCTTGACGCAGTGCCGCCTCGATGCCACTGGTATCATCATCATCAGACACATCGGCTCGTCGCTTTCGACCCTCTTTAATACTCCTCCGTACAGTCTTCATTACACACATCATCAATTTTAAATTGTCCACTTTTGTCATAAGACATAAACAGCATATATGAAAATAAAAAAAAATATTCTGAGAAAATGCACCTAGACTGGAATACCAACTTTGCCTTACAGATAAACTGAATATACAAAGGTTCAATGCACAGGGCAGTTCCATTCCAGTGATTCGACGTTAACAATCACCAACAGGTTTATACTTCTTATGAACAGCCTGAAAGCACGACATTGAAAACCAGAACAAAAATTAACCGACCTTTGCATAACAGTACCAACCAAGAAATGCCTTCGCCAGAGCTGAGTGTCTATAAACACATGCATTAGTACATTATATTACTCTGATTACATCTGACTGCTGACATTAGACACCTTACAAATGTTTGTATTGACATCATCACCACCACCATTACCAACAAATTCTGTCATCAGGAACAACAAATTTCCACCGACAAACTATCTAATAACATCAGTAACACAGCCAAGCTATCGTAAAATTTCCTGTTTTAAGAACAATATAGATCCACTGGTTAATCATGTGTGAAGTTTGGTTACTTGCAATGTATGAAGATTCTACAGAAACAGACTTTTCAAGACTGTAAATGAGTGACAAACAGATGCTGAAACATAACATTATTTCTACAACTATGCAATACAGATTATACTAAAAGCAAAGCAAAGAGTGCTGTACTCCCAGATGCTCACAGCTCCCTTACAAAGTTCTTCAGTCTGTAGTGTAAGGTGAGTCACTCACCGAGTCTATGATGCATGGCCAGTGAAATATAATTACAACTCGGAGCATCTCTGCAAAAAATCTGCAAATTATACTGAGTGGTGATGTAGGCAAATCATATAACTCATGTACTGAAAGAGAAAAAAACTACCTGCGAAAAAGCAATGCCGTGTATGTCCTGTCATCATGATGCATCTGATGTTGATCAAATCTATATTAAAACAACAGAACAAAAAGTAATTAATTACATGGCAGCAAGGTGAGTGAAAACTGCTACCTATGCTTAATACTGTACAGAATATGACACAATATGCAAATATTTAACACGTGCTCAAAAACTGATACATGATCACATGATATAAAACTGAAACTTAAACAAGAAATAAACCAAACAAATTTAAAAGTACATAGTCAGTGAAGACTGAGGTCAGTTGGTGAGGAACCAGCAGTCTGTGGTGGAAAAGATTCGTGGAATCGGCAGAGTTTTGATCATGGAGTAAAACAACGATGGACAGTGAAAGTGGTAACAGTGAAAATAAGCCGGCAATCTAGCATGTTTGAAGTGACATAAATGTAAGGGTGACTAATTAGCACGAGGTTAACAAATCAATCAGGAAATTGATTTCAAAGACAGAGTGGTGCGTATCAAAAAAGGCGAGAAGGTGGTGACGACAGTGCTGCGACAGAGTAAAACAAAAATCAAATTACACAGGTACGCGGCGGAATATTGTCAGAATTATTCATGTAGTTGATAAACTTTGCACGAGTTCTGCCACCTGGAAGCAGTGACTGTTCAGTTAATTTACCAAAGACTACTGCAATAACCATACACCACATATGAATCAGTAGTTGTGTGTGTGTTTGAATTTACTCTGCATAAATAATGTTACCCTTGGCCCAGTGCTGCCACTGAACATGAGCGCAGCAACTGTCTGTTGCGACTTTTAACACTGGACGTAGTCAGTTGTCCCTCTGTGGCAATGGTCTTAAGACAGTTGCGCAATGCCTGTATGTCATCTGAAACGTTGTCGTTCAGCACATAGTCGCCACACTCATAGCTGACACATACACAATATCCTCAATCTCAGCGACGTACAACACTAAAAGATACAAATTAAAATTTAAAAATATGAATATATGAAAAAAATAGTTAGAAATAGTTTACTTAGTCTGGTGTTTTACAGTATCATATATCCCACTGTACCAACCGATAAAACAACGCTAACCATCACTCACAAAATAAAAGGTAACAGATCTGTTCAATTACCAATGACTTGGTCAGTCATGCAACCAACAAGCATGAATGCATTCCAACAGTAAATGGTGGCATAAATTAATCGGGAGAATAATCATTAAAATTTTTTAATTAGTTCAAATTTGACAGCTTAAACAATTCATTGATCTATTACTTTCTTTAACTGATTACTTCAAACAATTAATTAATGAACAACATTTGTAGCTTTAGCCAGCAAGACATCAGAGAAACTAACAAATGTAGTAATACACGAGTGCCAAGTACGATTCTACTGCAAAAACAACTTAAGAAAAATGGACATAATACCAATAAACGTATTTATCATTGACTTCCATAGACAGCGGATGTTTAGTGTCGTCATAATGTTGTACAGCATGCTCAGCAATGTACCGTCCACAAGCAACATTACTACAGGATAAACATGCCTACAGACAACAAGAAACTCATCAGGAGATGAGATAGCGAACGTGAACTTTATGTACGACGACATCGTACACGTACTACAAAATACAATAGACTCGTATATAAATTCCGCCACAGATCGATGCGGTTATGGGTTGGAACGCATGTTTACCAAATTCAGTGAAATAACGCAACATAACAGCCATTACGCCGTTCAAGGTCATTCAAGGTCACCGATATTGGTACCTATCGAAAGCTCATACACGACTTCCTATTAGTGATTAATACTAACTTACTTCCTATCTTGCACCATTTCCAAGTTATGGCTGATTATTCGTCAAATTTTCGCTAGCGAGAGGGAGTGCCTAACTTTACGGCTATCGCTTCGGGTGATCGCCTGCCAATATCGCCATAAATGATATATCGTTAAAAACTACATTGATTGGCCTACATTTCTGCCGCAGAAAGTATCCGTGTATCTTCGCCCACTATTACGTAATCCGCCCAGAAAGCTACCGAATTCGGTGAAATTACGCAGCCGTTGGGCCTATTACGCCGTTCAAGGTCATTCAAGGTCACTGAGTTTGGTGCCAATCGAAAGCTCATATGCGACTTCCTATTAGTGATTAATAGTAACTTACCTCCTATCTTGCACCGTTTCCAAGATATAGCCTTGGAAAGGTCCAAAATCGTTTCATTTTTCTACCCCTCTTTGGTTTAACCCCCAGATGGAGGGGTTCCCCTGGGATGATCTCCGTAAAATTTTTACCGAAGGGTCGCAGATGGCCAAGGTGCCAAATGGCGTAGAAACATTGCCAAAAATTTCAATCGCCTGAGTAGGGTGCACAAACGTTACAGATGACAGATGACAGACGGACGGACGACGACATATAGCGAACATGAACATGAGTTCACGTTCGCTAAAAACAATGTATCCAAGCCAAACTGGCAGCACTCATTACCTAGCAGCACTGTGTTTACATTATCAATAACACCACTCTCACCACCATTTTACAAATACATAAGTGTAAATGACATCCACAACATAAAATATCATAAATAAACACTACAGTTGTAAATTGGCAGATATCTTTTTCTAAATAAGGTTAATTATCATCTTGTGAATTCATTTTTAAATATTTGGTGTGTGTATCCTGACATTCATCAGAATAGCAATAAACAAATGCTGGCTTAGGCCTACAACTTACGGAGTGTATTACATTGTCACACAAGAAATACAGACACCCAGTAATTAAAAACTTAGATATTTAAAAAATGCAGACGTTATTTTAAAACATCCTCCAAACACAAACTAGTGGACATGACAGATACCCATACGCTTTCAGTTGTACCACACATCTGACAAGCCCACTTCTGTGGATTCAAAACCGAGCTGCTTTCAGCCACTGTTAACGCTGTTACATGACGACAGTTGTCCATAACTGACGTGCTAACAATCGACAAAACATAGCAAAACATTTTTTAAATGTTAAGAAATGTACTACATAACTAAAATATAAGATCTCCAGTTCAACTGTAACTATACATACAGTGTGAGTCAAAAAAAGTAGCCCCCACTAAAACCTTTTACCATATTTTCGATCAGGCAAAGTATATATGAGTGAAATTTTGCCAATTTGTGGCCGGTGTATATTCACACATACCTACCAATTTCGGTTGATTTATCTTAATATTTAACAAAATGGCATTAATTTTTCTAGGAGTACTTATCGTTCTTACCGTTTCAAGATTTGATCTTCAGCAAGTGAGATTGCATTGGCTTCATCGCTAATGATCAGTGGCCCTAATTCATCCAACCTTAATCCACTGGATTATCAGGTTTGTCAGCAATGCTGGAGTCTTATCACAAGCTGTAACACAAGCCAAAAACAGTTCCGGAGTTTAAAAATGCACTTCTGTTAATTTGATCCGCCTTACTGCAAAAATACACCAAGAAATACCACCACAAGCGACTGCATGCAAGTGTCAGCCAACAGTGGACATTTTGAACATTTAATGTGATAATTCATTTAACAGATACTAACTGTTATATTTAATTAAACATCATTTGGCATGATTTGTTTTTAACATAAAATTCCTGAACTGAATTGTTAAAATTTGAAAAGTCTTACCAGTAAAAGTGATACAACTCACACAAATATTTAGATAAATGGACCAAAATTAGTGTAATGGTAGGAAGAGGTTTGGGCAATGACCAAGGTCACTTTTAGTTACACAGGTTCACCACAAATGAAAATATCGCAAAAAGTTTTAGGGGACTACTTTTTTTGGACTCACACTGCATACATAAACTACCAGTTAAGCCATAAAAAAACTGGACCATTTTTGAAAGTATTTAAATCCTGTATATTTTGACAGAGAATAATTAGATTTCTTGCACAATAGTGCTATGCTAAAAATGACAATTCATCAATCACGTGTCACCTGTTTTCTTCTGCAATGAAGTTCACAGAAGCAAAAAATTTGTCATCAAGTAGTTTGGACCTCACTCTGATTAATTTCTTGCTTCTTTCTTGAAGAGCTTTGCAACAAAAACTGTATCATCAAGATACCCAGGTTGTTGATTATCTGAAGCGCATCCTGTTACATTGCAGGGTCCCATAAGTCAGGATGCAAATCAAAAAGGGGTGCCAGACAAACTGCTAAAAGGAGTGGTGATGGTGTTTAGGGTACACAGCAGACATGCTGCATTCCCGTTAACCTACTGTTGTTCATAGTTGGCACTGACTGTAAATTTTGAGGGAATTGTGCACAGTAATTGAATGTTAGACTTAACTTAATTGGTATTTTCAGTGCAGTACAGTATTCATTTAGAACAGCGGAACCTACTCTAACCCTAAACCTCTAGTATAACGACCATGGTGCTTAGGTTAGGAGTTTGTGTTACAATTTTGACCAGTATAGGGTATGGTTAGCAGAGTGAGTAGGGTTACAGAAGGATTAGGGTTAAGGTTAGAATATGGCTAGAGTTAGAGTAGGGACCGCTGTTCTAACTGATTGTTTTTTGTTCTGTTGGCTGCAGTTTTAAGCATGTGTCAACTGTTATTTTCAGGGTCAGACCGCCAGACGCAACATGCCGGTCTGACAGTATAAGACAGCAGATGGGTTCGGCCCTATCCAGACTGCTGACCACTGACAACAGGGCCATAGTAATGTGCCAAGTATGCTACGACATACTGAAGCAATCTGTAATACTATTTCGCTGCTTTTTCGAGATAATTACTAACGCACTTGCACAATAATACTTTTGTCGATGTTCTTCCCTCGAGTTTGTTTACAAGCAAAGTCACGTGATACTTGCCCACAAACGTCAATACGTTGTAGAAAATAAGTAAACGAAATGCAGTGATGGGTGATCGCTGTTGTGATGTGGAGTGGATATAGTGCGCAAAAATAGTGAAAATGCACAGATGACGTAGCCGGGATATCGCTGCGTAGTGAACTGACAGGCATAGTCATCATACTCTTAGATATGTTACATTAAGTGTACAATCTAGTACAAACACTGCCCACAGTGCACCCCTCTAAATTCAGCCCCCACTCCAAAGATTTTTGACTTTTGGCCCTGGCGGTGCACCTGCATTCCATACTTACTTAGGTCCTCCCACTCCTGCTGGAGCATTGGTTGACAAGACTCTTCCACCGATTCCAATTCACTAGCCACTCTACGACTACAAACACTACTCCAGCAGCCCAGCATCTCCTGTAAATCTTCCTGCAATCTTTGTAGTCGCGAGGTCTTCCTTGGACGTCCTCTTCTTCTCCTGCCTCTATCAGGCATCTACTGCATAACCACACTTGCTGGCCTGTCTGATGGTAGTCACAGTCACAGTCCCTGCCAGTGTCATTTCAACTGATCAGTACTGTGGTTTCAACACAAGATGCCCAAAATGGTGCACAATCACCTATAACTTATAACTTATAAATTAGTTATGTGAAAATAAGAGCCTCATATATCGTTTTCTGCTGTGGATAACAAAATAAATTTGACATTTGGTTAGACAGCACTTGTAGTCAACTGAGTTAGGGCTTAGGGGGTCAATTGACCCCCACTTTTTCAAGTGTGGATCAAAGGATACTGTTTGACCCCCAGTTTTAACGTGTGCAAAGCATGTTTGTTTGCCGCGTTTGGAACTCTGGGTCACTCTTATACACCATCAACGCCATTCACTCTGTCCATTATGCACACATTAAGATGTCGTAGGCCTATCCTACTCTCACTGAGCACAGCAGAGTGCAGCTGCTAGCTTAATCAATTATGCAACTTCAGAGAAACAAAAGTTTGGGTCAAAAAGATTTTGTTTGTAATCAAAACGAAGTGCAATTTTGCCAAAAATGTCCCATTTTGCACATAAAATTTTCCGGGGGTGATACCCTGAACCCTCATTGCGGGAGGGGGCAACCACCTCGCACATCAACCTTCAGCCGCGTGCACTGTGCGGTGGCACAAGCCCCCTCGTTGGTCATCACCCCAGTCTGACCCCCACTTTCAAACACCTTCTGCGGTCTACGATTGATGATGATGATGATGCGCAGAATTGTAAAGCGCGTCCTAAGTAGTCCTCAGAGGCGCTGTCAGTCAATCAAACAGGTGGCTCTTGAGATGTCGTCAGAGGCGAGGGCGTTGCGGTTCGAAGGGCAGCTGGCAGACTGTTTCAGATGCGTGGGCCGGCGACCGCAAAACTCCTCATCCCCAGTGTTGTCGTCGTCCTTGGCACGAATAATGTCCCAGTGTCTGCAGACCGAAGATGCCGCTTGCCCACGATTTAAAACAAACACCAACTAGTGGACATGACAGATACCCAGATACACATTCCTACGATTGTAGGAAGATGATCCGGGTTCAAGTACAGCGGCTAAAGGTAACAAGATGCTCAGCTATCGCAGAGAGACCGCACTGCAGGCTGTGTAGTTTGGCCAAAAGTGAAAGACTGGAATTGGGAGACAATATTTTACGGAAATTTTAGGTCTATCTTCAACCACTGATGTAATCAGCCTGCAAAGATATATCGAATTCTGCAAAAAAACGCAAAATAAAAGCTATTACACCATTCAAGGTCATCGAGGTCGGTACCAATCGAAAGCTCATATGCGAATTCCTATTAGTGATTAATCGTAACTGACATCCTATCTCGTACCCTTCCAGAGTTATCGCAGCTTATTGTTCAAATTTTAGACACTGCGTTTTTGAGCCCCCCTTTGGGGTCTTAGGGACAACGTACTATGTTCATCTGGGCTAATTGGAAAGCACGTAGTGGACTTCCTATTAGTGATAATTGAACTTTTTTTGCTAGGTGTTACAGCTGAGGTGCTACGAGCGAAAATAGATTGAAAATCGGCGATTTCGCTCAATGCGGTCAGTTTGACCCAAAATTTCAGGTGGAAGGGGTCGCCCCCACCAAACTTTGTAGCAGACTTTCTTGAAGCGAAGTGCAATTTTAGACAGAAAACGTTTTGCATTTTTGGGCCCCCTTTGGAGAGCTTAGCCTTAGGGGCAACGTACGATTCAATGCAGTGCCGTAAAAATGCAAAATACAGTAGAGACGTGACAAAAAGGATGTAGATAAGGAGCTAAATTCAGTGGGGGCTTGGCTCACACACATCACATAATGGCTCCCACACATCCAAACTCCTTTAATAAACCTTCGTGATGCTACTACATTTGTTCAGCTCCAAGATTATATTCTTTTACTCAGCTGGCTGAGCTAACAGTGTAACCACCTAAAAGCTGTCTGTCTGTGTGTTGACCAGGGTGGCATCAAAATGGTGCAGCTACCAAAAATGGGGAAAATAACTATATGCATGTAACTGTGTCGTCAGCTAAGCTTCATAGCCCATGGGCTGCTTGACAGGTGTCTGTCCTGCACAGAATGAGTCAACACAAAAATAATTTGAATTTGCATCCACATAGTTAAGCGGATGCATTTACTATGTGACGGTGTGGCATACTGTCTCAGCAGTCACTCATGAACATCGTAATTACTTGTTCTCCACCAAACTGCTGTGCTCATCTTTTCAGTGTATATCCTATCTCTGATCTACAACAATTCCGCAACCAGGATTAAATAGATTTTGGAAACTGCTGGGCATTCCCGAACCTAGCTGCTTAACGGCAGGCACATAGACATGGTAGGCCCATAGGGACAACTTCTGCCACAGACAGTGGTGACAAGAGCACGTTCACTGAATTAGTCAGAACAGCATATTACGCGTAACTCAGTACACGTAACAATCTGCATTGCAAAAAACTAAACAGCAGTCGCATTAATCCAGAGATCCATCGTACATTGCTATCAATGTATCATGAGTATGAAATGCTGTCAGTCACTTCAATGCATATCACACTGTCACTTGCAAAACACAGCTGTCTATTACTAAAAATTTCACATTACACAACCAAATGACAAATAAAAACCTATGACATTTCGACCGCTTTCAGAGGCCTTCATCAGAATACAGCTGGTACTATTGTTGACAGCAACGATATATAATGAATGCAACATTGCCTCAACAATGCTCGCATGATTCACATAACCAAGTGATTAAGTAATTATTGCAGAGATGCATCTGTAGTAATACAAGTGACAATGCTAGAGGACTCTTGACAACTATGTTAGAAAGAACTAGACAGCAGATCATCAGTTTTTAACAAGATCCTTGTACCCCCAGGGTATAATCCAGTGACGGCTCTACATGCTTAGCTGCGGACGAACAGGGGTAACAGCCATTGCTTATGGGTGGGCCGGCTGTGATCCACTGGTTGTATGAATTTAACAAAGTATCAGGTTAGTATTAGCATTAGTTAAGCAAAGCATGATGTGAGAGGAGGGTGGGGGCCACCAGGGGCCAGGTTTCAGTAGGGGCACTGGCCCCCATGTAGAGCTGCCACTGGTGTAATTTCAGGGTGTACGGGTACCATCTGACAGTCATGAAAAATAGTATTTGCATTTTACATTGTACGTGCACAAAAAAATATACAATGTATTTATTAACTGATTACTGCAACGACACATCAACTTTATAAAAAGAGCTGTCAAAGTCAACTTATAATGAATGGTGTCAGACAGTGTTAACATTTAAATGCAAATCAAATCCTAACTTGTCACATGATGAAGGCCAAGACGTGGCCATAACTCACAATCACCATACCATTTAAATGCAAAACTGCATAATTTCAATGTCACTGCTAAATCTGTAACAGCTCTATAACTTTCTGACATGATAATGCCGTCCACATAGTCACTGCCTGCATTATAAACTCAATGAACTGTGCAGCACAAAAATAATGTAAATATTAGTCAACTTAGAGAGTACTGTACATGCTTATAACAGTTCCATAAGTAGTACAAAATCTGCTGCAGCTATTGTCCACTGTTCACGTTAGTGGCGGGCGTCTCCTTCAGCAGCAAGTGAGCCAAACACTGGTTACTTGTGAAAGTACTCGCAATGTACCCAGCAAATTAGCTTCATCTAGTTACAACATAATACACAGAGTTCTTTAAGCTTCAGATGGAAATGTTAATACATTATACAATCAGCACTGACAAATGCTTGCTATAGTATAAAGGAATGAATTAGCAAAAACTATTCTATCAGTTAAAACCTTATGTATACTGAACTAGATGCTAAAAATGACGACCTCAAGATAATCTTGACAGTTCAAGCCAAATTCAGTCAAATAACTGCACCAATACATCTGCAAGATAGCAGTTTAGCATACATCAAGGTTGCCACCTTTATGTTCAAGGCACTGCAACTGCCTACTACAATCAGCTGAAACATTCATATGTGTTGTGCCACACCACCAAAACTCATCTGGGTGAAACTGTTACGTTACACGTTACCATCTCCAAAGATGACAATTATTCATGCTTTAGGCATCTGTTAAACTGCTGTGTATAAATTGTCTTACTCACTACGGATATACTTACTACGGATGTGGGAAGCGGGGCAAATAGGCCAAATTTAAGTATGTTCAATTAATATGCAATTTTAAACACAAAATATTAAACAGTGCTCGGCTTACATGTCAAATTGGTCACTGCTGTCTCGACTGCATCAAACTCTGTTGATATCTGCAATATACAGTTGTCACTCATCACAATCATTACCATTAAAAACAATCCCTACACATGTAATACAACTGTGGACATCAGAATGGAGACAAGATGCTCAAGTCTGTCATAACATCAGTGAGCCATACGTGGGTTATGAATGAGTCTCTGAAAACTGATACTTCTGATGCAGCACAATGTCAATGCATTTGTGCAAAGATAGGTAACTGTGAACTGTGAAATTCTAAACACTAGTCTTTACACTCTTACTCCAGATAAAATATGGAACATTTTTGACATATGGATTACACCTTTTTGATAAAATCCAGTAGATTGAAGAACAGGCAAATTGGCCATGGACTGTGAACTGTAAATTGCTATTATGAATGCACTTGGTGCAGTACGATTTTGCTTGACTAGTGCAAAGAATATTTACCGGTAACTGTGATAAACTTCAAAAGAGCCAGTGTGATGCCAGACCTACAGTTACCCTCCAAGTTCCAGAGCATCACTGCCCTTCAGCCAGTACTAAATCATACTGTTCAATCAGCAAGGCAAAAGGATGCAAGAAACTCATGTGTCACACTCACAAGCCATGACCTGTATTCGACAGTAAATATCCAAATTGTGCAAGATTGCGCAGCCATATCCACAAGGAGTTCTGTTACACATTAGTTGGGAGTAGTTCCACAGCCAAAGCATGCACATTCCACACCCTATGGTTAAGCCTGTATAACAGCTATAAAAACCAAGTAACTAACTCCTTTAGAATCTCATAACATACTGTTTGTGTCGTGAATTGTAACACTAACAACAAACAACACTGACTGACAAGCTCACCTAAGCAGTGCTGCTAGCTGCTGCGGGTCACTAGCTGCTGCAGCAACTGGATGCTGCAACTGCGTTGCTGAACTATTAGCTCCACTGCCTGCACACAGCTCCTGCAGCTGTGTGGCTGACATCAGACTGCCTGGATAAGGCTGTCCAGCAGTCGCCCACATCTGTGGCAGCCCTGACAGCATCCCAACATTCTGGAACCCAAGAGGTAAGGAACCACCTCCAACTGGCAGTCCCATAAATGCCTACAACATAATACTGCATTTAGCCTCCGACCGTGATCATGCTGAAATGAATATGCCGGCTTATAACAGTCAGCACATGACATTAGTTAGTACATGATACTCTGTCCACAAAGCAACTACATAGATCACACAGTGCATTATGCTTACTTTTTGTGAACAGAAAGACATGAATGATGCACTAAATGTAGTATCTTCTAATATACGTGAGTGACGTTAATATCACAGAGCATGGATTGGCGAACTGTGAGCCCGTGGACCACACGCAGACCATCAGGTGTATTCATGCCACCTACAAACGTTCTCAGATGGCTCTGTCAATCTGCATAGTACCAGGCATTCTCAAATAAATAAGAGCATTCAAAGAGCATATGCCTCTGCCAGGGCGAATCTGGTCCAGAGTCCACATCCGGACTACAGATCTCGGCGACTTCCAAAATTTAACAGGGACTTCCTTGTCCAAGGACACATCTGTGATGAAACTTTCACTAAGATCTGCTCAGGTTTCTTCTAGAGCATGAACCAAATTGTTGAAAAATGTCCTATCTCAAAATGTTGAAGAATACTTTCAAAAATTCCTGGATCCGGATCCAGCTGACTTCCAAAATTTAATCAGCTCTTCCTTGTCCACAGATATGTCTGTGGTAAAATTTTCACGAGAATTTGTTCTGTAGTTTTTACATAAAGTTGCTAACAGACAAACAAACACCGGGCATTACACAACTTCCTGCACGGAGGTAATTACTTACTTACTTATAATAAGAGTACTATGATGAGAATAATGTGCTTAACAAACTACCACTAGATTTCGCAGTCATTTTGTTATGGTGTTTGTGTAATAACACAGCTGTATATATTTTATTTCCTTGTACCTTTTGTTATTTTAATTTTGTAAGAACTGTAAGGATATCTGATGTGACCCTCCGGCAGAAAAGTTTACCTACCACTATCACAGAGAACAGATGAGCACTGAATAAATATGACAGCTGCTTGAACATAACAAGTAGCTCAGCTATCGCAGAGCGACCGCACTGTAGGGTGGGTTAGTTATGGCCAAAAGTGAAAGACTGAAACTGGGAAACAAAATATATTTTACGGACATTATAGGTCTATCTTCAGCCACTGTGACGTAATTGGCCAGCAAAGCAATCAAATTCAGTGAAAAAAACGCAAAATAAAGGCTATTACGCCGTTCAAATTCATTCAAGGTCATCAACATCAGTATCAGTCAAAAGCCTGTATGCAGCTTCCTATCAGTGATTAATACTAACTGACATCCTATCTTGTACCGTTTCGGAGTTGTCGCAGCTTATTGTTCAAATTTAGGACACTTTGCATTTTTGAGCCCCCCTTAGGACAACGTACGGTGTTCATTTGGGCTCACTGGAAAGCGCGTAGTAGACTTCCTATTAGTGTTAATTGAACTTTTTTCACTAGGTGTTACGGCTGAGGCAGTACAGTCGAAAATAGATCGAAAATCTGCGCTTTGCAAGGGGGTGGGTCAGTGTACAGCAAATTTTCATGCAGAAGGGGACGTCCCCACAAATCACTTTTGTACAGACAGTTAGGCCAATGAATGCCTTACAACTTTGTCGCTGATAGTTTTCACACAATAAAAACTTTGTAGCAGACATCATAAGCTCATTGGAATGTGCGTTGTGACTTCCTATTAGTGTTAATTGAACTTTTTTTGCTAGGTGCTACCACTGCGGCACTACCAGCGAATATCGACTAAAATTCGACAATTTCGCTCCAACGGGGGCTGCCGTATCAAAATTTCAGGTAGAAGGGGTCGCCCCCCACCAACCATTCTTCTTCTCAGAAAACTAGTCTAAGTGATCTTTTGTATGGTATTTAAATCTGAACATATCATTCTTTCGTTTTGTCACAAATCACTCGTTTGACAGACGAACGGACAGATAGACAGAATTCTCATCGCTAGACCATGTCTGCATTGCATGCAGTGCGGTAAAAACTGCACATCAAAAAGCCAGCAGTTACAACACATGACAATGTCCACATCCATACACATTATCAGTTCAGCTGAACTGTGCACAAGTTATTACAAGTGGAACATTAGCGATGAGTATCGGTAGTCAAGTTAAATTACTGTGACACCACTAAAAGTGAGCATCTTCTTCACACAGCTGACAGTCACAGCATACAATATGCAGTCTACAGTGTATACGAGTAAACTAGTTGCCTGCAACTGTTGCTGTTGTTGCTGCTGTTGGTGCAGAGACTGTTGCATGCCACTGCTGCCAGCGGCTGATGACGCTGCTGCTTCAGGCACCTGTTGTCTCTGCTGCTGCTGCTGCAACTGCTGATGATGCAGATACTGTGGTGGCTGCTGCTGTGGCACTGGCTGCTGGACAACAGCCTGTGGTGTTTCACTGTATGGTGGTGGAGCAGCAGCTGGGCGACGTGGCGGCGGCGCCCGCGATTTCTTCGCTTTCATTTTTGCAACATCTGACGAACGAAGTCCCGTCAATTTGAGATAAACCTTTAGTTCCTCGTCGTATCTCACCTGAACAATGAACAAACATTCATACGACAAAAACGCCAGCATGGACGTGTAAGATTCATTAACGCCAGCATGGACGTGTAAGATTCATTACTTACTAGGGATGGACGGATATCCGGCTCCGGCATCCGGATCCGGCCGGTTTTCCACTAACCGGTGAAATCCGCCTCCGGCCGTATTGTATGTGGCACGGCGGGTTGGATTTTCACGAATTTCAGTACCCCGTCTTGCACTAAGTCCGATGTCACTACGCAATTAACAGTT
>Ga0049105_1000238_pt1 | contig 16136 bp, 14 predicted proteins | sample WorMetvaBAHAMAS1_FD_61260 | JGI IMG/M metagenome (GOLD analysis project Ga0049105, IMG submission 61260) | Worm MetaG Olavius vacuus BAHAMAS.1 | ecosystem: Host-associated > Annelida > Digestive system > Unclassified | place: Germany: Marburg | collected 2013-04-09
GTCAATGAAAGTCACGGTGCGCAACCAGTGTTCTTGAAGAGCATCCGCGTAAGAAAGTTACTGTCAGTGAGTGAGGAAGACCGAGGGGGTAGTTGGAAATTATGTGCACGCTCTCTCAGTGCGTAGTGCTGGTCGCGTTGTGGGGGTAGAAGGGAGTGCAGTGGATGAAGAGAGTTGTTGACAGTTCTGGAAAACAATCGTTCGTCGGCAGTTAAATTAGGGTTTAATGGGTTAAATTCAGTTTTTGTTCATTTAACTACAACAGCTACTGTAGATTTGATGAGCAGATGTGATACGGAATGGAGCAGTGAAGACTAAGGTTTGTGTGAACTGTGTAATGTAGCTTTGTGAAGCCGACGAGACTTCCCGTCGGACCACCGCCACGATCATACGTGTGCTATCGCTGCAGCCAGCCGGGTCATTTCATTCATTCCTGTCCCCTAGCCAGCAAATCAGTGAGTGTTGTCTTGGTTGATGATAATAATAATAATAATAATAGTCACCATTATTAATCCAGCTTGACAATCGCACACTGATGTCTTACGTAACAACGTTTTGTACTAGCCATGAAGTTGCCTAGACTACTTCAGTGGCAGCTGTTTTGCTGTTGTGGCTATGGTGTTGCTGATGCGATTCAAGCAGGAAATTTACGCCGATATTTAATTTTGTATCTGTTAGTCAGACTTTCAAAGCGTTAGCGCATTAGAGGTGCTTACGTAATCGCGCTCTACAAATCAACATTTACTTACTTACTTACTTTGGCACGCTGTCATTAGTTTGGTTTGTGCACGTCTGGGTGTCTGGATTGTGCTTTTAGAACACAGTGTAATGTCTTGTTCTGCTCTAGTGGATTGTAACAGTTCGGTGTAGGCTGTTAGACAGTCTTGTAGTTCTGCTGTAATAAGTGAGATCCGTGTCATTTCGTGGAGTGCTCTTAAGCACATGTACACCGTGTCTGTCCTAGGCTGATTTATGTGAAAGAATATCGTGCTGAAAGACTTCTGAAAATCCTTATCAAGATTTGACAAAATTTCTGCCACGAGTTCAGTTGGTGTCCTACTTTTTTGTGACATGCAGCATATGTTTGTATAAATGACCACGTAGCAAAGTACAAACTAAATGCAGGCCACAAGTTGTCTTCGTTTTTGTGGAAAGCAGGAACTAGCAGTCCACAAGTTGTGTCTTGAGCTGGCAGTTGTCCATTGTGCTTGTATGTAACATTATGTTAGTATAGTCCTAATTGCTGCAATGTGGTACCTGGCATGACTTTAGCTATTTCCCAGTAAAGTCCCAACTGAGATGTATAAGTTGAGAATACGGCGCCGGAGCTGATGCTGGTACTAAGCAGTCCACCTGCAGATAATATTGATGATAATCCTGGTGGTAGGCTGCCTGTACTTCCTGCCTGGCCGGCAGTCATCTTCCCAGCCACAGGGTATCTCCCGGCAGGCATTCTAATAAGTGTGGCAACCTCGTTGTGCCGCGGACATGTCGACGAATTGGCGACAGAGCCTTTTCTGTTGCTGCACCGCGAGCATGAAACAGGCTACTGACGGAACTGAAACTGCTGCGATCAACGGACTTGTTTCGTCGTGATCTGAGAAAATTTTTGTTTCATTCTGTCTGCAGGCACCAGGATACGGATTGACTCTGCGATGTGGCCTCGGTGTTCTAGTAGGGGGCGCAATACAAGTGCCTCGGTTAGTTACAGTAGCATTATTCTGACAGCTGCACGCGTACCAGTGACAGCAAACTGTGTGCTTGTCTGTCTGCAGGAAGCCGAACTTCCACGGCCACTGAAGCGTAGCAGCGGTATTCCCAATAGTTTTATGGAGCCAGTAAGGGACATGAATCAGCCGGGAGCAATGTTAACCAGCAGTGGACAGCTGGCCGTGCCGACCATTGATGCGTACGTCTAACTATCTCATCTCACTTCATGCATACGTACAGTGTGTCCAGGAAAAAAGAGACCAAAATGTTCTTTTGTAATATCTTCTATAAAACTCGGGCGATTCTGATTAAATTTAATACGCCGTTTCAGGAATAAATTCATACACTATTCAGGTGAGGTGGGAAACGTTTACATCATTTTGAAGCAAATTTATCCAGGAAACGGTCTACCAAATTTCATAAGAATCGCCCGAGTTTTGTAGGAGATATTAACAAAAAACGTTTTGGTCTTTTCTTGGACACATGGGTTCTATCAGTCGGTCTGTTACTCCTTATGCACACCACGCGGTGCACTGGCTTCATGTCTGTGGCTGTTAACGAGTGGGATGTGTTAACTGAAGAAATTATTAAAGCTGGTGTCAGTGCCATGCTGTGAGTCCCTGTGGTGTGACAAATGACGACACTCTTGAGTACATTACTGACGTAGGAGACTTCCGTAAATGAATTGTTGATATGCTGGGGCCCGATTTGCGAAAAATCTTATGACGAACTTACGAAAAAGTCTTTGACTTACGAAAAAACTTAGGATGAACATGTGATTATCAAATAACTTATGAAAAACTTAGGACTGAGTTATGCAAACCTTATGAAAAACTTGCGACTGCATTACAGGTATCTTACAAAAACGTAAAATTTGCGTCAAGTGATGCCATTTGGGAAACTCTCTGACAGAGGCTGTTATCGGTCAAATACTTTGAACTAAAAATAACTGACAACCAGAGTGACGATTTGCTAAGAATGTTTTCAAAAAATGATTTACCATTTTCCTAAGAAAATCTTAGGAAGTCGTATCTCATCGACTTACAAAAGACTTATGAAAATCTTACGAGGAAATTTAGGAAAAATCTTACGAAAATCTTACAAAGTTTCGAAAATCAGGCCCCTGGTCTTTTTTCCACTAACCAGACGTGACTTACTGACCATTCAATCAGTGCACTCTCTTCATTGCCCGCCGTGTCATCTGAGGCTGAGCATCGTTTCCAGCATTATGTCTTTTTCTAATGAGGTGCATCATGATATGTGACCGAAGTATTTCAGTTTGTGACTTGCAGATGTGTGAAAAGTAGTTAATTCGTTTTAATACAGAAATGTGAAACGAGGGAAATACGTACATTTAAGATATTTATATGTTGTGACGTTAAGTCGCTGTGGTGTGACAGGATCGCATATAAGCAAGGCAAGAAGGAGAAGCCGCCATTTGTGAAGTCCAACAGTCCAGAGCCAGTGACTGAAGATGATGATCAAAAGCTTCCTGGCGAGCTGTTATGTCAGATCTGTAACAACCTGCTGACAGATGCCGTCGTCATACCGTGCTGTGGCAACAGCTACTGCGATGAGTGTAAGTTCCTGTAGACTACAGTGTCTCCTAGTGGCGTTCGCTCATGTGATTTTTGGATGAGTATTTTGATTCGTTGTTGTTACTTGCTTTATATTTAGTTAAATTGTTTGCACGAATGGATTGACGCTGGCGCAGAAATAGCACGTCGAATTGAACGTGTATTTCTGTCCATTGCAACCCAAGTTTATGGATTGAAACAAGGACAGGTCATCACATTTTGCATTGGTAGGCTGCACGTACGAGACAGCATTGATCAGACTGACCCTGACAAGAGTAAAGAATTAAATAAAGGAAATATGATGCTGTTACAACACTGTAACATATGTCACAAATATGCTTCTCGTCATAGTTTAGTGGTAAGATTGCTGACTGCAGTGCAGGAGCTGCAACGATCTGTTTCAACAATGGTCATTTGTATCGCCTACAGCCTTGACACTCTTACTGCAGTGCCTCGGTCGATTCGGCCAGCTACCTGCTGGTGTAGAGTAAAATGATTGTCAGGTTTTATGCAGAGTAACAACAATAAAATGTAGATAGTCCAAGTTGATATGAAAGTCAGTAGCCTCCTGTGCTGTTCTACATCCATCAGATGAATGAGGTGAAACTCTCATAATGACTTCCTCATGATGACTGCACCGTCAACATTATCCTCAATGTTATCATCGTACTTTCATACTTGTAATTTACTCGTTTGTCATCATCGTAAACAGGCTCTGTGAAATCTAATTGAGCAAACACAGACATTGCTGGTGCGTCTAGACAGGTTTTCAAGAGTGTGTCATTGCATTGTATTGTTATTGCAACTCGTAAGCTGGATGTACGTCGCACACGACTTTGAACAATCGGTGATCGTGCGTTCGGTGCTGCCGCACCTCGAGTGTGGAACAATCTGCCTACCAGCGTCATCACCTAATCGCCCTTTGCCACCTTCAAACGGCGTTTGAAGACCTTTTTGTTCACACAATCGTTCAACGTCTGACAAACTATTACATTTGCTGTTACCTGTCCTTGAAGCTTAGGTTTACAGGCTAAATACTGGCGTATAGATAATAATAATAATAATAATATAACAGTGATGATGATAATTGTGTCAGGTATTCGCACCGCACTAATGGATTCTCCAGATCACAAGTGTCCAGCGTGTGAAACACCTGGCCAGTCGCCGGACGTACTCATACCTAACAAGTACCTGCGTGCAATGGTGACAAGCTTCATCAACGAGACGAGTTACGTCAGTACAAAGAAGCCGCCAGTGTCGGCAGCATCTTCATCCAGCTCAGCAGCCACTCATCCATCGGCAACGACATCTGCAGCTCGAACGGCAGTTGTGAAAACTGAGCCGTTGGCAACCGATTCAGGTCGTTGGCCGACCGGAGTGCCGGCACATCTGATGGGAATGCAGCCTCAGACCGTACGTGTGTCACAAGTCAAAGCAGAACCGACGTCCACCGAGCTGATGTCATCGAGACAGTCGCAACATCCTGTGCCCGGATCACAGTTTAATGCCATGTCAGTGCCAGGCGGCGGCCACCAGTCTGCTGTTAGAAACGCAGCTGGCGAACATGGTTATCCACCATCAAGGCCGATGGGGCGTGGTTCGGCAGTGACCCATCACGCATCACCCAGTCAGATTGCATCACATAACTATGTACAGCCGTCGGCGGCGACGCCACTTGGTGTGTCTGGTAGCACCGTTGTTCAGTCTCAGTCGGCTCCTAGTCTGCTCTCACACAAACAGCCCGAGTAAGTTCCGACAGTCTAAACCTGCTGTCTTGAGTTTCACGGACAGAAACTGAGTAGAAATGTTAATAATAGTAATAACAGTGAATATATATAGCGCGTTTTTATAAGAAACCTCTAACGCGCTGAATGTGCTAGTATGAGGAAAAGAAAAATGTCTTAAGATGACATTTGAAAGTTTGAAGGGAAAGATTAACGACTGATATACGACTTGTATAAGTCAAAGTCCATTGTTGGTGGCAATTACAGCCCTGTGTGTCGATGTTATTAACAATTAACAAACTTTGTCTAGGTTGTTTAGTATTGTTTACTTATTATGTTACTCAACAACACATTGACATTTGGCGATGTGTTGCTCGGTAATATCACCTTTTTGATTCTTGCTGTTTTCGATGTGTAACTTGACAGTGTCGCCGTTAACATCTGTATAAACTGCAGTTTTTTTCAGGCTTCTTAATGAGACCAGAACATAGTAAGACCAAAGCCGAGACCGTGACCAGAGAGTGCGAGACCGAGATCGAGACGGAGACTGGGACCAAAAAACTGTTATGAGACGGAGACCAAAAACTACAAGACTGAGACAGAGACCAGTCTAGTCAATTCAGTTACATACGAAAGTAAAAGAAATCGGTATGCTTTTATCATCAATTATATATTTGAAATAATAAATGATGAATAATCCATGATAATGACGATTTCCTACTAGTAAAATATTCATAATGACCAGATACGAGTATTGACAGAACACGGAACACAGTCAGAAGTCATTACACTTGAGGAACACAAGATCGATTTGAGACCACGAGACCAAAGCGTATGAGACCGAGTCCAGTACTTCATGAGACCGAGGTCGAGACCAAGACCAATTACTGTGAGACCAAGACCGACCATGCTGGTCTCGAGACCTTAACATCCCTGGTTTTTTACATTTATATGGAATAGTGACCACCTGTTCCAGCTGCATGCCTTGAATGTTGATATTTTAGGCTGCATATTCGCAGCCCTGATTCTTCTTAAGACCTGGCGCTATATAAGTCGTTTACTTACTTACTTACTTACTTACTTACAGTACTGTGTATTAAAAAGATGTTAGCCGTGAATTTTTGCCGGGATGTGCATTGCGTATTCTCGCAGAGTTTTTCATAGTGTTGCGTGTTTTCACAGGAATCGCACAGATCCGTCGTCGTCCATGCCGGTCCATCGTGTTGTCTATGTCGACCAACATGGCAAAGTTCTGGCCCAGCACACAGCACCTGCGGTAACATTGGAATCTTGACTTATTTCACACACGTGTTGAAGTTAGCAAAAAGAAATGTCGTATTGGACATTGGAAAATATTATTTTAGTGATAGGGCTGTTAACGAGTGGGATGTGTTAACTGAAGAAATTATTAAAGCAGTTCTTTGCTTTCATAAGGAAACTGGATCCGTCTGTGTTATAACAGAACATAAGCTCCATCAAACTTCTTTCCCTTATTGTCAAATTTTATCAAATTTGACGTTTTCGAGTTAAAGTTCACACTTGGATGTATTGATCAGGGTTGCCTGCGTCCTTAAAAGTGCTTTAAAGTTCTCGATGCTCACAACGTCTTCTAGGACCTGGAAAGTTCCAGAAAATGATTTATTGCGAGGTATTTGAAAAGTCGTGGAAATGTACTTGTGCTTAATGAACTTGTCGATGTGTTGTTGTGTTGATAGCATCCGACGTCACACGCCGCACCGAGATCATTTACTAAGCATCACGGTAACATTGTTGTCTGTTGAGTGTGTTTGTGTCTGTGTGTGAGACAGTATGCACTTGTGCAATGACTGTTATTATAGGACGTTATGCATGAGCTAAGCACCAATCACTCACTTCCAATCACTCTCACCATTGTTGGTCTGGTTGTTTGTTCACTGCAGACCACTGCAGCTTTCATTTTAAATGTGGACTTCTCAATGTTTCCTGCTTCCTCTGCTTCTAATTTTTGTATCGTGCATCTTATAATGCATACATAATTTCACACAGTATTTTTCATCCTTCTGAAAACATGGCTAGCATCTTATCCCAACGTGTCTCAGTACCATAATAAATTATTCTTTTTCCAGCCTCTGTCTTCGATCATCATCACTGTCGCATAGCCAGCTGGGGCTGTTGTGTCGCTCCCAGTTGATGACCTCTTCATATGGCGTTTCTCGAGGCAGTCACTGGGGTAGATCCCGTGTTAGTGCGGATCTGGTCCAGGCATCTGTTAGGAGGACGGCCTGGGGGACGCCTCCAACCCGGGCTCGGTCGATGACCCAGTGAAAGCTTCCATCTCTGCTTCACACAGATTGTTCTGTCCAGAGTTTATTTTTACCGGCACATAATCATTCTCACCTGGGCACAGTGTAGTTAGTGCCGTTTCACTGTCCATGTTTTACTGCCATACGACTTGTGCCTTCTCGCCAGCTTGATACATACGTCTCATTCAGCTGCAGGTCTGAAGTGATGGTGGAGCATATAGCAGTAACAGAACAGTTTCTCACTGTGTAGGTGTATATTCATGTGTGTATGCTTGATAACGGTGTACGCTGGAGCAGAATGTAAGTAAATGTATGTTGATTTGTGTTGAGCTGTCATACTTACGATGTGTGTATATAAACATGTAGGTATCTGTATTTGTATCGTAATGCTCTGGAGTCGGCAGAGCAGAGCGTGAGCAGTGAGCTGTTTGTGTACAGCACGAGGCATGGCAGTGGGTCATGTGTCATCACAAGCAGCGCTATTAGCAGGCCATGTGCAGCCACTAGACATGATTCGACCGCCGGCCATCGAGCCACGCTACATGAACATGGCACCTGTGCCACCCGGCATGGACACCATGGTGTACTCAGCAGCTCAGCCGGCAATGCCGTCCCACATCTCACTTGCCACTCCACCACTCGGCCATCATCTACCACTGCCCGGTATTCCACTGGGACCACCACCACTACCGCAACCGCAAGTTCAGCCACCACCACCGGCACAAGGCCTGCCAGTGATGCTTCCTGGAGTAGCACTTCCTGCTGCTGGAAGACCAGCCATCATTGCTGGTGCTCCTCCACCAACTTATCCACTTACAGGTATCCATCTGCTTACACAGACTGACTGTGTTGTCTGCGGCCCATAAGAACGTGGGCCTACATTTGACTGTAGCATGTGCACGCGTTCAAGGCAATCTGGGAAACTTTGTGCTGGTTACGTGCAGCACTCAATCATTCGTGAATAAAACAGAACAAAGTCATAAAAATGTGGTTAAAATTTGACAGTCAAATATGTGCTCATACATTTATTATGCACTTCGCCGTAGTGCATCTGTGACGACAGTTATAGTTTAGTGGATAGTGACAGTATTTCTCAGTAACTTTTCAGAGGCGGCTCTTACACAGTTGACCCATGTGAACAGTTACAGCCAGCTCATTGAGGCATTTTTACCTGCTGCATCTTAAATTTCTACAGCAAACAGCCAAAGAATGGTATGCTGTGTTCTTTACAAAATTTAATATTTTACGTAATTACTGTGCTAAAAATCTTGATAATAAATGTCACAATTATACCATGCCATCAAATAAAATATGTACCAATTATTTTGCATTACATACACTGGAGTTGTAAAAAGTGGCTTAATATACAGGACTGCTACATGCTGTATAAAACTGCTGAAACTTGGAACGGTCAGGCAGGCATGTAAATCTTTTATGCTGTGTGAACGTTTAACACATGTACCAGGACCTGGTGTGAGAGAGTGCTCTATGTGACATCCCAGGCTGTATGTCAGCCAAATGCCTTTACTCTCGATGACATTGTATCTGTTCAGATGTGGCAAGAGTTCGTCTGCCTACAGACATGATTCTGCGACCGCCACCGCCGGTGGCTGGCACATTCCCGCCGGGAGCACCGCCTGCTATGTTAGCACTGCCACCCAGCCGACCTCCTGCCATGTTGCTCTCGAAGGAAGAATTCTACCGCGAGAAAGAGCGTCTTCTCAGCATAGAACTAGAACGCAAGTAACTATCGCCTCCGTTGAGGAGGTTATGTTTAGTCTTCTTTCTGTGCTGGTTGGTTTTTCTGTTGGCTTAATAACTCGGAAAGTTAGGAAGGAATTTTTCAAAAAGTTGCAAGGAGTCTGCCTTGGTGCAAGAAAGTCGCTTAGATTTTGGGGTCAGTCTGGAATGTTGTATTTCAGAATTGCTCCAGCCCTGTCATATGATATATACAAATACCATGGTGGGGGGGGGGGCAAAAAACTGAACCGAATTATTTTTCTAATAACTTTGTTAAACCATGCTCGGTTTTGATAAGTTTGGTGCACGTGTACTTAATAAATTTCCTCTAATATGTGTATTTCACATTTTTTATAAAATGGTAAACAAGGAACCAGCTTAAGACTCGTTTAGTTTACTTGTTATCAGACGAAAACGAATATATTGATGACTGAATTGTCGTGGTTTTAAGTCAGAAAAGATAAAAAAATGAAATAGAAAACTACAGATATTATCTGCTAAAATAAATTAAATAATTTGCAGAAAGGGGCTGAAAGTTGATCAGTTTGTAATATATTACTCGCTTAACAAGTTGCATTTAACAGGACACTGTGTCAGCGCACTGTCAAGCTGTTGCAAGACGTCAGACTTTATAGCACATGACGTGCTATCCTTTCTGCTTAAAAATGCAAAATATGATAGTTAAGAAAGTCACATAATGTTTTACTGTTGCACTATATGTCATTATCTCTTCTTGATATTGCATTTAACTATCCAAGGCAGTAACGATAACGTTTAAGCTAACACGACGTTGGTAACAAACACATGCATGCTGCGTATCACAAAGCACTGTAAGGATTTGCTTCACGAGAGATCGATGATTTTGATGTGGTTGTGTTCAAAATTTATAAAAGTATCTATGTACCGATAACTATTTCACTGTAGAACGTTCTAACAAAGTTATTGCAAAAATAAAATGGTGCAGTGTTTTTGCCCCACACTGTACATAGCTGAAACCAATCTGCTTTTTGTCCGTATTTTACGGTCATTGTCCAACTTGTTGTTTGTAATTTAAGTATTCTTCATTTTATTTTGACTGTCCTTAGACATTTTTGCTTGCAGTACTTTTTAGTAAGTACCTACTCTCTGTTGTACATTCAATGTCATTTATGTGTGAATATTAACACAGCATGGTCAGTTATTATGTGTGACTTACATTGGTCAAGCTTGGCCAGTCAGTTGCCTCAACACACGGTGGCACGTTAACGTCAGGGATGGGCATGAGATGTAAAAGCTCGAGACCGAGACGAGACGTTTGTAGCTCTCGAGACGTTAAAGTACAAGTTTTTTGATCGCAATAACAGGCCTAGATGTTATCTTTCACGTTCATTGTTTTTAGAGTGTTAATATGATGAGCAATAGTAACTATAGCGTAGGCTTACAACGTCTAAAGCCCGTTCACACTGCGTACTGTGGCCTGCACAATTTGGCCAAAAATTGGTCTTTGGCACGAGACGTAAATGACCGAGACGAGACCGAGAAGTTGACAATTTTTCTCGAGACGAGACGAGACCGTCTCAAGACCGAGACGTCAAGATGGAGACGACAACCCTGGTTAACGTGCTTGTATATCATACTTGTATTCTTCTTGTCTAAGATTTACTCACGGTTAGTTCTTTGTACGTCTAGAAAAGTGGTTGATCCGTTGGATGAGTTTGCTCAAGAACTGATGGACCGGAACAAGAAGTATCCACCAAAAGTTCTCTCCCCTTCACACTCAAGATCAAGGTCAAGATCCAGACCTCGGACTCCAAGGTAAGCTGCTTCATCTCCCAGCCTGATAGTGCTTTGAGACTGAACGTTATACATGAACACGTTTATTCGCACAAAGCAGCACAGCACAAAAACAGCAATATACAGCAATTATTTATGTAACAAGTTTTATTTTTTCAGTGCATTCTGTTAATGGATTGTATTCCGTGCTGCTGTGTATGCCAGCAGTGCCTGGCCACATAATATGTAGCAGTATTGATGATCTTGCCGAGAGCTTTCATAGGCTTTTGTTGCTTTAAAATTGTTGTTATCGTCATCGTTGTTGCTGAATCCTACATAAGTGTATGCACAGATAACAATAAAAATAAAAGTAGCTTATAAACTGTGGATATATGACATGTGGATATTAAGTGTTAATTATGATGTGATTCATCAGATCGTGCAGCTTGTACTGTGCGTTGTGTCCAGTAATGTGCTCGTGCTGTTTGTTAAGTTTAAGCGCTGGTGTAATTTTTCTGTGTTGCAGTCCGTTGCCAAAACGTTCCACATCACCGGCCAGACAGCGATCACGTTCGGTCTCCGCACCACGAGGTCCATCTTCACCACCCCGAGGTCCAACGTCACCACCCCGGGGTCCAGCGTCACCACCACGAGGTCCGCCATCACCATCATACAAACGTCAGAGTATATCTCCACGACCACCTTCCGTGCAGCGTCGCAGTCTGTCACCGCTGTTGTCACATTCGCCCGTCGTTCGTCGAAGAAGCTTCTCTAAGTCACCACCGCCACGAGGCAGGACAGATTCACGTTCACCGGTTCCTGTTGGAAGACGTCAAAGCCCGCCAAGATCTCCACTGCCTCGTACTAGGACCGGTTCACGTTCACCAGCTCCTTTTGGTCGCCGCCGATCTACATCTCCACCGCCGCAGTCTTACAGTAAGACTTCACCTCGATCATCAGGAAGAACAAGAACCACCACAACTCCACGCCGCAGTGTGTCCCCTCGCCGCCATTGCCCACCACAGTGGACCCCATCGAAGGCTCCTAGAAGTCCGTCAGTTGGTCGCTTGCCAGCATTAAGAAGATCTGTGTCACGAGGGCGGTCACGCTCATGGCAGAAGTCCCCTGAACCTCCTGCCAAGCGTTATTCCCGGTCACAGTCACGGTCTCCAAAAAGACCACGCTCGAGATCTCGTTCGCTAACACCCAGACAACGTCGTCCTTCGCCGAGACAGCCACGTCCATGGTCACGCAGTCCTCCGATCCCTCGAGAGAACACAAAGAGGCCTGTCTCGAGGTCACGGTCGAGGTCTCGTTCGCCATATCACAGACAACACTTCACATCATCTCGCAGTGTCCACCCTACGCGGAGTCCACCGCATCTGTTGCCGAATCCCAGTTCAAAATATGGCAGAAAGGAATCTCCGAGATTGCTTCGTTCAAGAGAATGGTCTCCCGGTGTTGGCAGCCAGTATGACAGACCTCTCTCTAGTCATCCTTATCCAGCTGGTTCCGCTGCCACTCCGGTTGCTCCGTTTATGCCAGACAAGCTGCGACCGAGTTTTGGCCCTGTGCCTGGTATGAATGAGATGGATCCTCGGTGGAATGATTACATGAAGTCGGTAACGGACTGGTATGAGCGTATGGGTTATCCAGGTTTCAACCCATTCATGCCGCGGCCACGGTCTCGGTCTCCTCGGCGGCTGACGAGGAAGTCCAGATCTCGCTCTGCCGACTCGGGTCGTAAGAGGAAGCGATCTGTGTCGCCAGAAAACGACCGAAGGAGGTCACGTTCAAGGGAATACGATGCCAGAGGCCGACCTGGCTCTCGCAGGTCGAGATCACGTGAATCGGGCTCCAGGCACGGATTTGTAGACAAGGAAACCAGATCGCTGAAGCCAAGTTCTAAACGTTACACTTCAAAGCATGATCCTAAGATGGAGCTGAGAGTTGGCAAGAGCAAACGTGTGCAGGCGTTGAAGAGCAAAGACTCGAGGTCGGCAGAGGCAAGCACCAAGGACAGACCTGCTAAGAAGCCCTTGCATGCAAAACCAAGTGATGGCACACTCAGATTACCTAAGTCTGAAGAGCATGCTTTAAAGCAAGTGGAATCTTTCCAAGCCCCGGTGGAATCACAGCAGCCTGTGCGTATGGCTAATGTTGAAGAAAGACCCGCTACAGAGGTTAAAAAGTTGCTGGAGAGGCCTGCTGTGCAGCCCAAGAAGAAAGTAGTGTCCCTTATGGACCTGAAACTGCACGAAAGATATCGGCAACCAGTCGTGGAAGCTCCACATGGCAAGATTGCAGTGTCTGAACCTGTTACACAAAAAGAAACTGTCGAAGTGAACCAGAAGCCCGTAACGGAGAACCCTGAACAAAATGGTCGTTTAAAAGGTGAAATGGATAATACGGCTCTCGCAAGTAAGAAAGCTGATAATATTACTCCAGTAGTTACTGCTTTAGAGCATGAAAAGGAGAAAGTTGAGAAAGCATCAGATGTGTCACCATCATCACCCGTGCCAGAGAATGTCGTCGAGGCACCTTCGACAACCGAGGCGGAACTAGTGACGAACGAGAAGCCGGCAGAAGTGCTGCCTCCATCCGGCGATGAAAGTTATGAAACGGATTCAAAGCCAGGATCTGTCGAGCCAGAGCCGACTGCACGTCAACTTGTTGCTGCCAGAAAGACGGAAGTGTCGACGAAGAACATTGCACAGGTGAAGCCACTTCTTGTGGCAAGCGTTCCAGAGAAGTCGAAGTGGGAACGAGACACTGATGTTTCAGACAGCCGGGATTCACCAATACAGGCCACCAGACGTAGAGACAGACTGACTGCTCTGAAGACATCCCTGCCAAGGTATGTTTACACTTTCACTTCTGTACATCAGACTTCAGAATGCATTTGTTATGTAAGAAAACATCGTATGAGCTGCAGAAAGGCTTTTGTTACATGTGAAACTGAAGCTGAAGTGACTCAGTGTGAACTGATTACATTACATTACATTAGAAAACTATTTATAGTGGCCTTACACTGCACCTTAATTAGTAAATTTCTTTAATTGTTCCAGTCCCTATTGTTAGTACGGTGGATTTTTGACTCGGTGACTGTCTGTTGTACACAGGTCTGTTCTAGAGAGTGCTGATCAAGCTCTGCGCCATAAACCACGGCAACCGTCTGTTGTGTCTTCAGTCGTCAAATCGCCGCCTTTGAAGTCGAGTGTGCAGAAGATTGGTGGTTCAGAGTCAGCTCAGTCGCTGACGCTCGAGCAATCAACGGGTGACGTCCGGACGGTGGTGCATACCTCGTCAAAGCCTGAGAAACGTCACCATCAGTCGAGTTCTCGGGATAAGTACTCGACTCAGCGATCAGTCGCTGACCGCAATGCTGCACGTAGCAGCGAGCAGCTGCTAATCACTGTGACAGATGAAGACAGACGTGCGATGGCAGACGCTGACCAACAGACACTCTGTCGGTCGGCTGTTGATGAACGCAAAGTGTCGATCCTGGACGAAGATCAGTTCGAACCGGACTACGATGAGACTGACACTCCTGCCGAAACTTCGACCGGCGAAGATGGAAAGCGTTCGCGGCGCAAGCATTCGCGTCGCTCGTCAGGCCACTCGGAAAAGTCGAAAAAGCACAAGAAACACCATAAGAAGTCCAAAAAGCATAAAAGCAAGAGTAAGAAATCGGAAAAGTGACTGCGGCTTAGGACCGCTGCTTTAGTGTAACTTGTTATAGTGATGTGATTATGGTGGCTGACTTAATAGTGTGAGTTATCGACTGTATATGACATCCAAGAGTTGTGGGACCTTGCGTATGTGTGTGTGCTTGGCATGCCAGTCAGCTGTGGAACTGTACCAGCACTACGCCACTTGCACTCGTATAAGTCTTAGTGTCTGCATAAATATTTCTGTTATGTTGCGGGCCATAAAATGTGAGAGTCTATAAGTATGTTCGGTCTTAACCGATCTTTATATTAATCGTGAATGTTGCACGCATTTTTGGTGAAATTGCCCACATCTCTTAAATGAATGTGCAGACTTCTTGGAAAAAAATGGGAGAATGGCACTTTGATGGTTATAAAGGCAGTCTATGGTTTAAATTTTTTGTCTAAAGCAAGAGACAACAAAAACGTCCGAATTGATGTTCAAAATGTACGGCTTTTTTATTTTCAACATTTGTTTGCAGTTAACGATAGTGAAAAATTGGTGAAGATTTGATAGAGTTAGTCTGTAGACTGCCACGTTTGATGGACCACAGTTCGTATTTAATTTGCTGTACGTGATGATGTACAGTGTAGTTGATGAAGTCGTCTGTGATCAAATGAATACAGCTGTAGATGGACTGATAAGCTATTGAAAATAACTTGTGCTTTTTCATGCGTTGTGCGCTTGTGCTTGTGTGTATGACATGACTCGGCTGATGTCCACTGTATCTGTCGTTCATGTGATTATGTCCTAAATAGCTGCATGCAGTGTTTCCGCTTACAGCACTTTAATAAATAATAATAATTGAATGCTGTTGTTAAGTTCGTAGATTCAGAGGCGCTGACTTTCCTGTGTCCTGGCATTATAGTAACAAGATGCTCAGCTATCGCAGAGAGACCGCGCTGCAAAGTGCATTATAGTTTTCACCAAAAGCAGAAGACTGGAACTGGGAGACAATATTTTACGGACATTATAGGTCTATCTTCAATCACGGTGATATAATCGGACGGAAAATCTGTCGAATTCCGTGAAAAAAAAACGAAAAATAAAGGCTATTACGGCGTTCAAGGTCATCAAGATCGGTACCAATCGAAAGCCCGTATGCGATTTCCTATTAGTGATTAATAGTAACTGACATCCTATCTCGTACCGTTTCGTAATTATCGCAGCTTATTGTTCAAATTTCGCTCCAACGCGGTCACTATGACTCAAAATTTCAGGTAGAAGGGGTCGTCCCCCACCAACCATTTTTGCACCGATAGTTAGGCCAATGGATGCCTTACAACTTTGTCCCCGACAGTTTTCACACAGGTGTTATGGCTGAGGCGCTACGAGCGAAAATCGGCGATTTTGCACCAACGTGGTCACTTTGATCCAAAATTTCAGGTACAAGGGGTCGTCCCCCACCAATAATTTTTGCACAGTTAGGCCAATGAATGCCTTACAGCTATGCCGCTGACAGTTTTCACACAAAGAAACTTTGTAGCACACTTTCTTCAAGCGACATGCGTTTTTGAGGTCCCCTTTGGGGGACTTAGGGGCAACGTACGACGATCGTCTTAGGCTTATTGGAAAGCGCGTAGTGGACTTCCTATTAGCGTTAATTGAACTTTTTTCGCTAGGTGTTACGGCTGAGGAGC
>Ga0049105_1000239_pt1 | contig 16126 bp, 9 predicted proteins | sample WorMetvaBAHAMAS1_FD_61260 | JGI IMG/M metagenome (GOLD analysis project Ga0049105, IMG submission 61260) | Worm MetaG Olavius vacuus BAHAMAS.1 | ecosystem: Host-associated > Annelida > Digestive system > Unclassified | place: Germany: Marburg | collected 2013-04-09
AGCTACCTTATTTCAGTTCCTTTCTTTTTCTTCGTCGATTGTAGGGTTAGGGTTAGGGTTAGTAGCAGGGTTAGGGACAGTGTTAGTTTTATTTTTTTATTGCATTTTTTCTTTCTGATGTATGTTAAAAGACCGAAAATTACAACCAGGTCAACGGTGTCCTATTGGCTTAGTGGTACAGTGTTCGTATTGTGCTTATTGAGTCAAGAGTCACGGGTTCGAATCCCGTGCGTGCTATAATTTTTTTACGTATTTCTTTGAACTTCTTTTTACAAGTTTTCTGTAAATGAGGATTATGGCTAGTTTTAGCGTTAAGGTTCGTTTTACCGTTACGGTGAGCTTTAATAACTGTGACTAAGATTGTGGTGGGTGTGGTCTTTGACGGAACTCGAAAATAAATTTCTTCGCCACTGCGTTTGTCATTACTTTTCCTTTCCTATCAAGTGACGAATAAAGATAAATTGGGAAAGTCTTCCGAATCGGTACAATGCGCTATAACTGGCCCATGTCTGTGCATGCGTCACAGACCTTCAGCATAGCGCACTGTACCGATTCGGAAGATTTGCCATGAATTGTTTCTCTGTCGAGAATTAGCTGCAGGCCATAATTGATAAGTGTGTATAAAGCCTTTACTTCGAAAATGTCTGACATGCGACAGGCATTTGAACCTTAAAAACACGTGTAAAATGCACCATTTCAAATGAAAAATTCCAAAAATTTTCTGGGGAGGGGTGCCAGACCATACCCCCTCCTGGCCTTCGACCACTCGAACCACGTACCACGATCCCACCCCCTAACTAAAACTTTTGGATCCGCGCCTGCCACTGAAATCCTACCTTGAATCCATGAATGACCTCGCCGTTACCCTCCTTTGACCCAGCCCGAAGATTGCTCCATGAGCCATTAATAACGTCTTTAATATACGCACAAGGTCGTATTGTCACATCTATTAAATGAAGCCCACTGTCCGCCATAATTTTTCTGCTGACAGATCTGCAATATGTTGTCGAAACTGACAATTTTATTTCAGCTACTACCAGCAAACGAGTAAACAAACTGCCACGCCCACTTGTGTTGTTGACATCACGTGACCTCAGGCGACAGGGGGATTATCACTAATAATAATACTAGTATAATTTAAAACACATTTTAAAATGTTTTATTTGTTTGTAACAATAATACACCTGAATTAAATGTGCAATTATAAAAAAAAATTGTAATTATATTTTAAATTGCAAAATTCCCATACGCCATTTTGGAATTCACTGTGTGTGCGTGTATGTGTATTTATGTATAAACTTTGCCAATTTTGGACGTTAGGTCGATTATCTGTTGCTTCGTGATGGCCGATAGCAATTTCGACAACGGTTTCGAGAAAGTGCCAGCCGCGGGCGAGTTTTTGGCCGGTGCAGGTGGCGGTGTTGAGGAGCTTCGAGGACCTACCATGTCGTCCGAGGCGGAATCTAGTCAGAAAAAGTCATGTAAGTAGAATTTAATAGTCAGCTGTTTATTCTGCGATAATGAATTTCAGTGGTTAGAAATACTGTGTAGCTTATTCTTTGGTGATATGCATTATTTACTTCGAGTAATAGATGTTGACAATTGGGACTCACTATCAGCAGTCAGCACATCATGTGTAAGTTGTTGCACTGCTGTTAACACTTTCAAGTTGATTGTAACTTGTAAGCAGGAAGGAACTGCTAAGTTTTGAATGTGGATTGAGATAGTAGGCAGTATGTTGTTAAAGCACGTGCTTACTCATGCCAGCTGGCCTAGTTCTAGCTGGTTTATGCTGTTCCGCCTATGTGAGGGGCTAATATTATGCATAGGCTTGGCGATCAGGATCCATGCCAGAAAATTCGGAAATCAGTGCTTGAAATTTTGACTATGTTTCATCAGTGCTGTGAGTCCGAGCATCTATGAACGTAAAATCCATGCTGAAACTCATCATTTTGCAATGTTGAACGCAGTTAAAAGGCAAGTCTTCCGAATCGGTTCAGTGCGCTATGCTGAAGGCCTCTGACGCATGAGCAGACATGGGCCAGTTATAGCGCACTGTACCAATTCGGAAGACTTTCCAGTTAAAAACATCAGATCATGTTATTCTTAAACCATTATTCCTCCTAAGTTTTTCATGTTTGCTCAACTGCAGTATGTCTGGCCAAATTTTAGGTGACATTGCTGCCACCAGATGGCATATTTTAAAGCTAAGATGCACCAAATTCGATTTCGGGGGAGCTTACAGCACTCCCCAGATCACCTAGCTCGATTTAAGGGCCTACTTCTAAGAGGAGGGGAGGGGAAGGAAGGAGAGAGAAGGGAAAGGGAGAAGGGGTCTGTGTCTGAAAGTTTTTACAGAAATATTAGCCCCTGGCCAATGTTGCACTCTTTTTTTGTGTGTTTACGAGGATACGAGACAATATTTTTGTGTACATGGCAGTGGTGTCCATTAGAATATTTCAACCTGTACTTGGTGATTGGTACTAGCTGTGTGATTAGTAACTATTGTCTTGTGTTATTGGTAATGTTATCATCAGCAAGTGTGGCCATTGGGCACGCTTTCACAATACAGTTGATGGGGTTGTCAGTGTTTCTGGCCCGTTGAGGTAGGGGGTCTGAGGTAAATGGTAAAGTATAAGAATAGGGTTCTCGGGGAGGATGCAGTGAGTCAGCCACGGGTCTAGTAGTGCTGTAAGCCTTCCAGCAGGATCTAGCAGCCTGGAGGTTATCTTGACTTTTCTTTTCTCTTCAGATTTGCTAGTTGCTTGCTAGCCTTGGCTCATAAATCTAGACAGTTGTAGATTTACATCAGAACTTGGTAACTTACGAAGTAGTCGAATCGTGTTGGAGTCGAGTTGAATTGGAATTTCTTCCTAGTGTGCAGTTTCTTGGCATTATCTGTTTCTGCATCTCATCACAGATGACTGTAAAAGCATATCAGGTGTCTTTTGGAAGGACCAGTTTACAACAGACAAAGAAGTTAGCATTAGAACTGGACAACGAGGGATAGAGATCGTCCTCAGAGAAGAAGGATTGCACTGGTTTGGTCATGTGATACAGATCGACCATCAGTGCATACCACAGCAATCATTATACTTGGAAGTACCGGATTCAGGAGAGGACCACTGACCAGGTCAGCCAAGGACAGACTGGAGGGGCACAGTCAAGAAAGATCTACAAGATTGTGACTCACCTGGGAAGAGGCACCATCAACAGACAAGAATGGCATCAGAGTGTGGCCCATTTAAGTGGTTGAATTAAGGTCACTTAAGGTCAGCGTTTGTCCACCACCTCCAATTCCACTGCATGTTCTCAGAGTGTAGCCCATTGAGTGGTAATTGTCACTTGAGGTTAGTGTTTGTCCACCACCTACATTGTATGTTCTAATTTCTTGTTTCTGCGCTGCATGGAATGCCATCGTGGACTAGCGATGAGAAAGTGGACAGGCAAGGCAGTGACATGGTAGACAGCTAATCAGTTCAGTGTCATTGCAGTCAAATGACAGCTTTGTTATGCCTCCACCAACCATACGCAGCACTTGAAGGCATTATGTTTTGCGGTCTTCTGTACGGCTGTCCACTTGTCCATTCCTCCGTCTGTTGTCCGTCTGTTAACACCTATTTTGCAGGAAGCAATGTCTCCATACTTAGTGACGAGATTTCCGTGAAACTTGCCACTAATATTGATCAGGTGAGTGGCCGTTGCTGAGAACATCATTGTCAAGGTCATGACCAGACCAGTTAACGTACAAGGGTAGAGGCATGCATTTCGACAGTGTGGCATTGAGGCCGACTTGTTTTTCATGTCAGAGAGTATGTGCTCAGGTGTGAATGGCTATGCATGAAGTCACCAAGAGATTCACTGATGGAAGTTGTTTTTACACAATACACATTATGCATAAACTTACAATGCTGTTAGATTGTAATGTTGCACAGCTACACATGCATTGATATGACAGTTGATCAGCCAAGTCTGAACACATTTATACGGTGCTGTCCATCACAAGTGAACCACAGGCTCAGAACTAGTAGTATCAGTCTGTTCACAATCACATAGGCTGTTATTTTGCAACGCATCACCAAATTTGATAGCTTTGGGACCAGTTATGTCAGCAGTGGTTGAAGTTAGACCCATACTCTCAGCAACAAAAATGTAGCACAAAGGATCTATTTTTCGACAGTATATAATAATTTATGGCTATATTTTCACAGATAAGTGGGAAAGAATGTGATACAGACACTGACAGGTACCCCCATTTGCCTGCAAATGGCATATTGGGCTATCATGGCCATGCATCTTGTTTTCTAGCTAGTCAGTTTGATACTACCGTATTGAGAGAGTGAGGATGAGGTTTTACTTACGGTAAGTGATGCAGTAGAGCTTGAGAGAGCATTTGCTAGTTAAATCACTATAAAAGCCGCAGATAAGGTCATTGTATGCTGAACAGACAACAGAACAGAATGGAGGCTGGTTGTATGTTGTGACAGAACTGTTGATCAAAACACTACCAGGTGGATTGTTAATATTATGGCAGCCAGGTGTTTCCATGGTTAACTAACCACGGAAAGACTCGGCTGCCACAATATTAACAATCCATGTTACATAGAGGAATGCTCCCAGGCACTGGCTGTGCTGTGTTTGACTCAACTGACAGCTAGATGTGTGTGCTGCTCGTTGTGCAGGTTGTTCGTGGATAAAAACTGTGGATCCCAGAGGTATGCTGGCAGATATTGCTGATTTACACAGAACTGTATTGTAGGCATGTTTGTCAGTTGTAGCCAGGACGACTGTGTGCTGTATGGCAGGATGTAGAAACAGTTAGGTGCTAAGCTGTGGAAGTTGTAGAGGTGCTGTTTGCCATGTACCAACTGCTGTGATGCAGCCATGACAGCTCTGTGAATGTGACTAGATCGTTGTCCCCACAGGTCTGCCTATTACATAACGTACCACAGTGATGGAGACGTGTCCCTAGGAGTAAGCCATTTGACACCAGTGATGTTATGTCTGTCGGCAGTAGTGCTTGGACATCCATGGCTTTTTGGCAAATCATTTCCTCCATAGACCTTTTCCTTTTCTACCAGACTGATTCTACGGACTCTTGGACCATGTTTTTATTCTGCTCAACGGCTGGATTTATTTGCATGATGTGTTAGACTAAGCTTGCTCTAAGTCTGTTTTCGAACGCATTTAAAACCATTGCACTTTCAATCATTCATTCATTCATATCTGTGATTGTACAGACTTGTGCCAGGCCTGCATGTTTTAATTTTGTTTATTTGTGGCATGCGGTTAATTTGCATCATGTAGATAATCTGTCACTAGATTGTGAGGCTAGTGTGTACACTGTAGTACAGGCTGTACGGTTTTGACACAGAAACATGGTCTTGTGTAGCAGTACAAATCCACTGGCCATTCCACTCCAGTCTCTCTCTTCTACAGCAGTAATCAGACTGTCTGCTGTAGGTGATAGTGGGTGATTAAAGGTGTCAGTCGGTCATTCAGTGATTGCATTGTTTTATTGTACATTGCCCAATGCTGCTGTGTGACCCTGCTGGCCGTGCTGCTGTTGCTGTAGCTCTGTAAATAGACACAGACGGCCGTGGGGGGAGTAGTCTCTGCTTTACTGGCTGCCTGCTACTGCTGCTGCCAGGTAGTATGTGCTGTGTGTGGCCCGGGCTATAGGTGTGCTGGGGCACGTGTGGCATTGTGAGTAGAGGGAAAGCCTAGCAGGCTGAACGCCTACACGCCGGCCGGGCCCGCTGTCTGGTTATACACGGGATGATAGGGACTTGGTCACAGCCACTGATGTGGTTTCATGCTACACTACGCTGCACTGCCCGGTCCCATTGGTCCACACACACAGTGTTAGTTGTTAAATTAAAGACGCTAGCTGCTGTTATATGAACATCTGTTTTAGTATACACCGTCCAGAATATGGGTAAGTGATTAAGTGAGTAAATAAGTCAATGACATACACGGTACAGCTTGTGGAGCAATCACTAAACATTTCCTGGGAAGCAATGAATAACTGCAGAAAGTAGGCCAGTTGAACAAAAAATATTTATTTCAGCAACGGCAGAAAAACAACATAGGCCTACAGTAACAACAAAATAAGTTGTACAGAGCCAGTTAACTGGAAGGGCAAATGCCCATCGTGCTGGTCACCTATAGCACAAACAAAATAATCACAGAAACAGGCGGCGACTAGTTGAAGCAGTGCTGATAGCTGTTTCACTGGTCACTTGTCTGACATTACTGACATCTCTCTGTGATCTGTGCATGTCATCTCGCTTCATCATTCTTTTTAAGTCCACAGGACACGTGTGGAAAGGCCTTTGTTTTGTCTCTGTCCTTTTTGCCAACCAATCTCTAATCTCTGAGATGGTCCAGTATATCAGTGGTTTAGTCCTGGGTCTTGTGCAAAAAATTCTCTTAAGACATTTTGCCCACCCCTCCCCTAATTTTGAGGGGTCAAAAAGTACAAAATTTGGCCTCAGTTTTTTTAGCACTCTGCCTTTGAAACAAAGCAACATGTTGGACATCTGAAACAAACTCAGAGAGCACCTATGATAGTCCTCTGATGTCCTCAAGTTTGGTTTAGTTGGGTCCCCCAACTCCAAGAACGAGGTGATATAAATTTACCCCGATAATAACTCAGCAGTGAATTGTCGGATTTTGTAGAATTTGGTATGTTGCTATGTCAGTGCCGGACATTTATTTCGGTACCGGTATGTAACCAACCAGCCCCCAAGGCCAACTCAGCCTTCCATCCCTCTGGGGTCGGTAAATGAGTACCAGCTTTTTTCTGGGAAGACAAAGGCAGGTATGGTTCATTCTGTTAGTGGATGAATGTGGGGTGTGCAGGTAAAACTGTGATATCCCTTGAGAATGCGTGCCGTGCCTATATGAATCCACATTTATTTTTACCTTTACCTTTTCATTATGGGTTTTTAGAGTTCACACAGTGGTTGAAATTCGCTTCTGTTGAAATCCAAGCTGGCAGATGGACCCAAAATTTTAAGTTTTTATTCACTCGTCATAACACAGCCATAGATTGTTCAATCTTGCTGTAATTTGGTACAGAGTTTGAGCATATGACAGCCGATACACTGCAGCTATTCAGGGTTAAAGGGTCAAAGGTCAAGTTCACAGCATGATATAACAGGCGACACAAATTATTATTATAGAAAGAAAAGATTTAGGTGGCGTACTGTCAAAAGACTGCAAGGACACCTTACAAACGCTAACAACAGTGACAAAACGCGACTGTGACGCTAAGTGAGAACAGAGTATTTGTCAGATGAGATCGTGGGCAGAGCTGTCGAGGTCAGGAAAACTTCGGATGAACAGTTCTGTCTTCAACTGACGTCTAAAAGACGCCAGTGAAGATAACGACGTGAGAGATCTTGACAAGCTGTTCCATGAATTAAATTTACTCCAGAAATATCTCAGTCATGGATTGTTGAATTTTGTTACTTATTTAACACATTGAGAAGTATGATTAAGTGGCCAAGTTTGCCAAACAGAAATTCTCGGATGTATTCGTTGAGGGTGATAGAGTGATGAGCTGTGTCAGACATTTCTCCGTTCAGTGTTGCCCGCGGACGTCCCCAGCTGTGACTACTTGTGAATAAACTTACTAATCCACTTCTAACCATAACTGTGACCCTGTCACTGAATTGATATCACTAGCAAGTTATTGTCACATTTCAGTAATTGTAGCTGGGGAGAACCTCGAGGCGTGGCAAGGGGGACGTCCATATCCGATGCCACATTAGCGCAGTGACAATGGTTGTCTGATTGTATGATGTAGTGTTGGATCTGATCTACTGGCGTGACACGAAGAAGACCGGCGTGGTGTTTGGTAGTACGCTGGTGTTGCTGCTGTCGCTGGCACTGTTCTCAGTGCTCAGCGTTGTGGCTTACCTTTCACTTGTCACCCTCACCATCACCATCAGCTACCGGGTCTACCGGAGCACTCTCACCTCACTGCAGAAGACTGGCGAAGGTCATCCCTTCCAGTCAGTATTGGTCTCACACTTATTAGACACACACACACACACACACTCGCGTGCACAATATAGACTGCAAATGCATGGGTCGAAGGGGTCAGTTGACCCCCACTTTTATTAGTGAGGGTTAAGTAGTGTTGTTTGATTCCACTTTCAGACACATTCCACAGTCTCTGACACCACACACGTGTGCATATGGCTTTCTTAACTTTTAAGTTGTATGTTCTGCCATGCTCACATGAGCACAGCTGTGTACCAAAAATTTTCTCAGTGTGTAGGTAAGCTTTGTGCACCAAACACAACCCTGTAATAATACAAGACCAGGCCACAACTATACAAAAGGCTGTAATAATTGTTGTATGTTCCATGCCAAGGACTGGCAACAGTGACAGACCTGTCACTCAGATGATATGTATGTGCCACGAACACGTAGAAGGTTCGGAGACCGAGCGTTTGCTGTTGTAGCCCCACGCGTGTGGAATAGTCTACCTACTGACATCAAACTCCACCGGTCGACGACAACATCTTTCAAACGCCGTCTTAAAACTGTTTTATTTATCCGGGGCTTCGCTGAATATGTGTAAATGACTCTGTAATGCGCTTCCGGTCTTTTAGTAGGAAGCGCAATATAAGTACTTTAGTTACAGTTACAGTTACAGTAGTGCTGGAATGGCAGTGTTTGTCTCAATTCATAGCTGATTGCAGCTGCAGCACGTTGTATAGTTAGCACTGCAGTTTGTTCTTATATTATCATATTGCACTATCAGGGGTGGGCAGACTTTGCATAGAGGACCACACAAATCTTGAATCTTGAACGTCTAATGATTTTCAATCGTAATTGCACCATATCATCGAGTGACACATATACGGTATCTTGCGTTATTCTCACTTGTTGGTCAGAAGTCAGACAATGTGAGCCAGAGATTGAAATGTCAAAGATTTTAAAAATAATTATATATGTAGAATGTTTATAAACAACACAAAAGCGATACCGGTACATCATGGGCTGGTAGAAGTGCATTGAATGGCCAGAGGTAGCTCATGGGCCATAGCTTGCCTGATTACAATCAGTAGTCTGCAGTGTGAGGTGTCTGGTGACTGTGTGTCAGGCGCTACCTGGAGATGGACATGTCTATGCCGTCGGACGCTGTCCACAAGTTTGCTGACCAACTGTCGGAGCACATTGTCTGCACCGTCAGTGAAGTGCGACGACTGTTTCTAGTTGAAGACATGGTCGACACGCTCAAGGTTTGTCACTTCTCGACTTGTGCCACGAGTTCAGTCGAGTTGGTTTAGTCCCTTAAAGTTATAGTTAAAAACTAATTTATATAGCGCCATCAAGTCCGAAGATTCATCACCATCGTCGTCATCTTCTTCATCACTCTTGGTTTGGTTTGTGAAGTTGGAGTTGATCTAACCCAGAGAGCAAGTGTAAAAAGTAACCACTGCAACTTTTGCTGATATTTCAGCAATGCATGCAAATTCTTGCACGAAATATTGTAACTGTTGAGAAATGGGCTTGTCTTGGTTGAAACAACATAATTTTGTCATTTTCCATGTTATTCATCAATGTTGAGTTGTAAAGTATATATTTTATTGTTTATTAGTTGTGTAAAGTTTGATGCATAAATTTGCACACACTGCTGAAATGTTGAAAGAAATTGCCGTTGGTTTTTAAAATAACTCACCGTGTAGTATAATCATCGTCATTACGACTGTCTGTAAATTACTGCACCTCTGTCAGTGTGCTGGTCGAGCACACGAGGGCTCCACAGTTTAACATTTGTTTGCAGTAGTTGTTTACGGAGTCAGTCACTGGTTACCTGTATGGTCTTTGTTGTGAGTGTGTGTGTCATGTGCTGATGAGACAGGTGCTATATGAGCTGTGTGTGTGGCATGTGTGAATGTATGTAGTTTGCTCTGCTGCTGTGTATGTGTCTCTGTATGTCTGTCTGTCTTAGCATGTGTTTGTGTGTATATAAGTAAGTAAGTAAGTTAATTTGTAGAGTGCATCGTCCAAAAAGCTGTAATGTGCTGTGCACATGAGTAAGCTGAAAATAAAAACGTCTTCAGTGAACGTCTGAAGAAGTCTCTGCTGATGGCCGGATCTCTCAGACTGTCTGGTAACCAGTTCCATGTCGCAGGGCCAGCCACAGTAAAAGCCCGCCGACCATAACTGCTGAGCGATGCCGAGGCACGACGAGAAGACCTCGGCTGACAGAGCGAAGATGTTGATTGGAGGCAACACTGGAGACAGACTGGCAGAGGTCGACGAGGTACTGGGGTGCTTGGTTGTGCAGACAGTTGAACACCAAGAGGCCGAGCTTGAACGCGACCCGCTCCGGTACATTGAGCCAATGTAGTTTGGTGTGTAAGAGTCGCGACAAGCCGCGGTCGAACTTGTGTGTACTGCTGACCACACGAGCAGCGGCATTCAACACTCGTTGCAGCTCGTCAGTCGTTACTTTTGGGGCGCCGCCACCGGCCAATACAGTATGTGTGTGTATGTATATGTGTGTGTTCGCTGTGTGTAGTTTGGTCTGCTGCTGTGGGTCTTGACGTACATCGGCACGTGGTTCAACGGCATGACACTCATCATCATTGGTAATATTAACGATATGATGACGATAATAATGTCACTTATAGCCCAGATTTGGTAACTGTCACTTGTTGTGCTAACAGTGTCCCATCTGATGGTATTTCTGACAGCATATGTCATCGTCGTCATCACGTTCTTGTCCTGTCAGTGCATGATAACTGCTGAGCTGAGTCTACCTCATAGATGTCCTCATCTGTATAATTACAGATAACACACGTCCTGCATTAACAAATGAAAACTGTCTATATAAACAGTGTTTATTGTGCCAAGCAGAATAAAAGTACACCATTCATAACATCAAGTTTAAGAATAATTATCATTGTTAAAGCGTGTTGAGTGGTCAGCTACATCTGAGGCTATTGTTGGCTCACACTGTGTCCAGTAAGTTACCTGTTATACACTGATGTGTATTTCATCACTAGTTTATATTAACACTTCACTTGGTGTCAACATGCACAGATGTCGGCATGGCAAGGCTTCGCAGTATCTTGTCAGTTGCACACCGGTCACCGATGTTGTTGGAAGGCAGCGTCTAAGGTCGGCCACACAGCAAATGATGGTGGTGCCACGACATCGGCTATCCACTGTTGGCTACCGAGCATTCGCTGTGCAAGGCCCCATGGTCTGGAACTCCTTGCCGGACGACCTCTGCGCACAGCAGGACTATGAGTCCTTTAGACAGTGCCTGAAAACCTGGCTTTTCTCTAGCTACTAGTGTACTCAGCGCATTAGAGACTTTGTGACATTCATCATGTTTTGTTGAGTATTGTATTGCGAGGCTAGGTTGATGTACTGACTAGTTTGACTGATGTGTCGCTGTTGCTGTGTGCAGCTGATGTTACGCTGTTTGCTGTGCCAAAGTTGTATGAGCTCAACAAGGTCTGTATAGTGTAGACATCACGCGTGATTCTCTGTGTCATTGTCGGGCACAGCAGTGTGTAGTCACTAGCCAGTGATGGCAGTAAACTGTTGATGTCATTTGATGATGATGTGAATTAATGAAGCTTCATAACATAACATAACATATTCGTTTAATGACCATGCTTGACAGAACGCAAGGTGGTTACAACAGTGATAAAAGAAGCGGTGTAATACCAGTTAGTCCTTGATTCAGTGTGTGTATAGATAGCTTCATAATAGCATCAATAAATGTTTTGTGAGTTTGGTACAAAGCAGCAGTGTCTTGCAATGTGGAGTTATGTTATCTTGTAATATTTGTCTGGCACTAAGTGGTCTGTGCTCATGTGCCATTAAGTGACTGTCACACTGAAAGCAGATTGCTGGTGAATCGTATTGTTTTGCATCACCAGTAATAGACACTGAAGCTGGCAGTTAGCTGTTGCCAATCTAATAGTTGTGCTGTGTCTGTGCATATTAGGAGCAAGTGGATCAGGTTATCGATATGGCCAAAAAACAGATCGAGTCTGTCTGGAAACAGTATGTTATTCTCTTACAATGTTGTTAGTTTAGTATACAGTACCAGTATTTCACTTACTTCATTGTAAGTCTGAGTGATGTAACACTTGTTGACTGGTTATCTGGGCATTTGTTATAAGCCAGTGTATTGTCATGTTGTGCATTTTTCAGTATGAAAGGATAAACATTCCAGTCATTTTGAAACATAATCGTTGCACTTTTTGTTGCACTGACATATTTTCCACAGTGATACATTCCGCAATGTAACCAATACGTGATGCTAGAATGGGCCCCTTAAAACTGTCTGTATTGATTTTTTGTGGCAGTTGCCATTGTGGATTTTTCAGGCCATAACTTGTGTGATGGTAAAATGAGTCTCGGCATTCACACTGAGTGATAATACCATACAGGACTGCAGGAGACATAGAAGTAGTGAAGTACTGTGACATGTTACTAGTATGGTAATGCAGTAATGCACTAACCTCAGTGGATGGCTGGAGGCATGTAGACATGGCTCAAGTCATTTGTCTTCGTCTGAAAGTTGTTGCTCACTGGCTGTTTTTCTGCATTTTTAGCATCACTTCTCGCATCACTGTGCGTTTTCTGAATGTTTAATGTTAAATGTTTTAAATGTCCTGCTTAATTGTCCTGACCATTTCATGCTGAACACGTTAGGATGGATAATGCAGAAACTGCTTGGATTGCTGAAGTGCGGGTTTGTTCCAACCCATGCTTCAAGCATCCAACCAGTTTTGTCAAAGCATGTCGAGGTCAGAGTTGTGAGAATGGTGTTATGTAATAATGCCAGCAGGAATGTGACTGTTGTGCAGCTTGTGGAGCTGCGAGTGACTAAAAGTAATAGATTAATTGAAACGGTTTAGTCATGAATTAATGGATTAATTCATAACGTGACACCGACATCAGTTACATAATGTCTCGTGCAAAGTTGTCAAACCGCTGCAGTATAGTAGATAAAATAGAGAGCAAGTCGTCTTCATCGTCGTCAGGTTTTAATAATTTTAATAAATAATTGTTTTTGGATCCAGATATTTAACTGATTAAAAATTAATCAATTAATTTTTATATCAGTTAATCGATTAATAGTGTGCATAGTGGAACAGGTACTGGTATTGTTTGGGTCGGACCAACATCGTTTCAGTCCGGCCTCGGAACATTTTTTGTTCCGGAGTCGGGCCATGCGAAGCATTTTCACTTATTAATTAATTTTGATTAATTAACCTCAAACTGTGCAGCCCTGATGAGACTGCTGCTGTTGCTGTTTGCTTGTGTAGGGTACAGGAGAAGGTTCCAATGCTTGCCAAGAAGAGTAAGCAAGCATAGAGACACATAGAGCAGCAAGATAGTGTCTTTGTTTGGTCGGCCGACCGTCCAGCCTACCTCCGTACATCCAACACGTGCTGCCATCTCGTGTCATCTCTGTGAAATGAGTTGTTAAAGTCTTCTGTAGCACCTGCTGACTGAACCCGTCTTCACTCACTGATAACTGCTGATACGGAACACCACCAGCGTCACTACTAGAAGTACATCTGTTTGTCCTCCACGTAGCATTGTGCTTGAGACGTTATCACTCGTTGTGATTACTGCCGATACGTTTGATTTGCGTGTGTGTCTTAACCGCCGTGTGTGGACTTCATAGAGAAGACGCCGTTCGTTCGTTCGTCGGTCACCCCCACATTTTAGTCTGTGCAAGTCCCGTAGGACCAGTGACCCACTGTGGCTTCTATTAGCTAGTTGCCTAATTAATGCACAGCCCCTTCCGGCACACTGCCCTGCTGCAGACGACAACTCCTGATTGGCTGTAGATGACAGATGATTGGTCACTGCCCGGTGCCCATTTCATTGACAGCTGATGCACATTTCAGTGCTGATGTGGGTCTGTTCTTTTATTGAACCAGATTTATTTGACAACAATGTACAGTTCAGTAATACCACTCTGATTTGTCTTATCAATCTGCTCTGGAAATTAGGGTTAGGATTAGGGTTAGACTTAACAATTGCACTATTTTCGCATTTTCACGGAGAATAATGAAAACGAACACCTTATCTTCCGCGAGCTTTACCTAAGGTAACATCTGGCTAAAAGAATGCAGCCACAAAATAAAAATTACATATTCTAGGAGTGCCCGTGCATAAATTAGACAGCTAGCTAATTTGTTTGTGCTCTTGTGAGATAACCAGTACATAGGGCAGTAGAATTAGAGTGGCACTGTCTTATGATGGCTCACTGCTGCCGACGCTGTTGTCTAACTGACAGACATTATGAATGTGGCAGAATTGAGCTGTATGGCGTGAAAATTCTTCAATGTGGTTTTTTGTTTTCCACACAAACTTGACTTCTTTCATAGTCAGAAGAAACCAAACTGAATTTTCCTTTTGCTGTAAACATTTGTACTGTCAGATTTCAAAGTATAGTTTTTGTGTCTGCTCTGTTGCATTGACCCTGCGGCTGTGCTCAACTTTTAGATTTTCACTTCTATAGAAACTGAGTTTCTGTTCTGCATGATATGACACAAGAATGATAGTTAGAACTAACAAATTGTTAGCATAGTAAAATGTGATCATTGCCAGAGATTTTTTACCTGGACTTGCACGTCAAACATGTCTGTTGTTGTTTTGATGTAGACAGGTAGGTCTGCAAATGCAATCACATTGTCTCTGTCACCTGTGAAGAGTCCAGCTGACTGGCTTAGTGTAGAGTCACAAGTGGCAGCTGTCTTGCCGTGCTCAGGTTCAACGTGCTTGCGGCACCGGTGGCCTTCACGTAACTTTCGTATCAACGCAGATGAGTTCTAGCGAGTGATTAGTCGACCGAGTCACTTAGTTGTTGTGCCGTGGTTTCGCCGAGCGATCGCTTCAGTGTACATGCCTCTTTGTTGCTGTTTGTGTGTGTCTGTGAAAGTCGCTGCAGTTCAGAGCAAATATCATGGCATTGGCTACTTCTGTATTGAGTTGTTTTGACTTTGGATGCCTGCAGTTCATGTTAGCATTAATAATACGACGTTGGTCTAGACCAGTCATTAGTTCTGATACGAAGTCATCTCAGCAGTGTATTCAAACCTGTTCAAAAGCCAGTTGAATATTAGCAATGATTAATCGCACTATTGTACATATAAGTTCAGAGAATCTGCAGTGGTACATCTCTACAAATCACTAGTACTTCCACATGTCGAATACTGTAGAGCAGCTTGCTCACTTCAGTATCTCAAAGATAAAGTGTTAATAGAAATATACAGAGACGATTTACAGGAATTACGGGATGGAAAAACCTACAGGATGAAGACAGACTCAGAGAATTAAAATTATGGACGTTGAAGATAGAGTGCTTGCTGATTTGATTGAAGTGGTCAAGATTGTTAGGCGACTGTGTCATCTATCAAATTAACATTTTTTGAATTGGATAAAGGAATAACGAGAGGGCATCAATGTAAACTGAAGAAACGGTGCAACACTGATCCACATCGACACTCTTTGAAGAGGGCGATCTGTATGTGGAATCACCTGGATAAGCGTGTAGTGTCGGCAACGTCTATCAATTGCTTTAAGAACAGGCTACAAAAAATGAGAGACAAGGACGTGGGCGCCCGCAAGATTTTATCCAGGGGTGGGCAATAAGGAGGTCTAAAGGATGAAAGTTCCCCAGCAGGGTCCAGGGGCAGCTCCCCGGTGGGGATCTGGGGGCAAAGCCCCCAGAAGCTGACGACATTTTCTCAAAATGATGCATAAATACTTCGTCTACCGAGGTCTTAGAAAACATCTGCAGCAAAAAAAACATTTTTCAACATTTCCAGGCGGGGCAAGTGTCCCCTTTCCTTGCCCATGCCTGCAGGCTCCCATGGACAAGGATGAGTCGACATTTTGTCAGCGTCTCTGACGAATCGACTCTAGTGGCCGAGCCAGTACCTAGGTAGGCTTAGTCGCGGTTGCTTAGTGGTAGGACGCCCGACTGCGGTGCGAGAGGACCCAGGTTCGAATATCACCGCGGCCGGTCGTGTTTATCACGACAGTCACTGCGATATACAGCCTTGGGCACGGGTTGTGCACCCTTACTGCAGTGCCTAGGTCGACTCAGCCTTCCACC
>Ga0049105_1000240_pt1 | contig 16114 bp, 11 predicted proteins | sample WorMetvaBAHAMAS1_FD_61260 | JGI IMG/M metagenome (GOLD analysis project Ga0049105, IMG submission 61260) | Worm MetaG Olavius vacuus BAHAMAS.1 | ecosystem: Host-associated > Annelida > Digestive system > Unclassified | place: Germany: Marburg | collected 2013-04-09
CCAATCTGCATGCCAAATTTGAAGTTTCTAGCTTCACCATTCTCGAAATATGGAGGGTGTCGCAAAATTTGAAAAGTAGGTCACGTGACCCTTCACGACCCCTTTTGACCTAATTTTGCATTTTTCGTTTAGGACACCCAGTGGCCAATCTGCATGCCAAATTCGAAGTTACTAGCTTGAACCGTTGCCGAGATATGGAACAGATCCCAAAATTGTAAAAGTAGGTCACGTGACCCCTTCACGACCCGTTTTGACCTAATTTTGCAATTTTTCGTTAGAATCCCCAGTGGCCAATCTGTGTGCCAAATTTGAAGTTTCTAGCTTCAACCGTTGCCGAGATATGGAGGGGATCCCAAAATTTCAAAAAGTAGGTCACGTGACCCTACACGACCCCTTTTGACCTAATTTTGCATTTTTTCGTTTAGGTCCCCCAGTGGCCAATCTCCATGCCAAATTTGAAGTTTCTAGCTTCAACCGTTGCCGAGATATGGAGGAGTCCCAAAATTTTAAAAGTAGGTCACGTGACCCCTTCATGACCCCTTTTGACCTAATTTTGCATTTTTTGTTAGGACCCCCAGTGGCCAATCTGTGTGCTAAATTTGGAGTTTCTAGCTTCAACCGTTCCAGAGATATGGAGGGGTCCCAAAATTCACTCATCACTCACACACTGACACACTCACTCACTGACAGACACACAAACTGATTTTATAATCTGTCCAATGCTGCTGACGCATTGGGCAGATAATGAAATCTGCAACACGCAGAAGGTAACACAGAACAGCCACTGCCATAACAGCTAGATGTATGGCTGGGAGACTGTTCGTATCAAGATATTCTGAGCGCCTTAGAGGTGTGTTTACGACAAGGCGCATACAAATCCACATTTACCTTTACCTTATTTAGCTTACCTTTCTACCTGGGAGGGGGGAGGGTTGTCATTGCAGTTTATTGCACATTACGAAAATAAAGTCCAATAGGGTGGCTGTGATCTTTGTTTCTGTAACCCTCAGCCAGACTCCAACAAGACCACAGAATGATGTGGGACTAGTTCAGTGCATGCTGAAACTGCTTGTTCTCCAGCTTTTGCTGGTACTGATTTTACCTACCCCAGAGAGATGGCCAGGCTGAGTTAATCTGGGTGGATAATTAAATACATTAAATACAAAGATGGTGCAAAGTTACAAAAGTGACTCGAACCCGTTCCAGTACTAACTGGGCCCGATGTACAGTAACAAAGTTGATTGAGATCAGCGTGCTCCTACTATGCCAAACGGCTTCCACGCTGCTGTGAATGCACACTAAATCACATATAACGAAGATCTGTCAACAGTAAAATGTGAAGTTAGATGCTATTGTTGTAGTTCAGTTAACGGTACCTGCATGAGATAGCAGGCAACAAGTGTGGCACTGCGTGTACGACCAGCCTTGCAATGCACGTAAACCAGCTGTCTGTGCTCAGCGTAATTTAACAAAAACTTCACGCCAACGGCGAGCTTCTCCTGTGTTGGAGCTGCAATCATGTCAGGTGTGCTGAGTACCAGCTGCTTGATGCCAAGCTCCGCCCACTCCTACCTCCACACATCAGCAAACCAGGCTTTGCCCCTAAGTAAATTAAATAAGCACAAAATAGGCATGTGCAAATAAATGATTACTCGTGCAATTAATCACTAAAAAATTAATGACCGAAAAAATATAATAGTTAAATTTTGATTAATATCACATCACTAAAACAACATTACAAACTGAACGACTCTTCATCTGAGCTGGACATACTGTCAACGAACAATAATCCTCTTTCTCCAGAGACTGTCAATGTTTTAGTTTGTCTAAGACTGGATGAACAAGATGCTCAGCTATCGCAGAGAGACCGCGCTGCAGAATGCGTTATAGTTTTGGCCAAAAGTGGAAGACTGGAACACGGGAGACAATATTTCACAGACATTATAGGTCTATCTTCAACCACTGTGATATAATCGGCCTAAAAATCTGTCAAATTTGGTGAAAAAAATGCAAAATAAAGGATATTACAGCGTTCACGGTCGTTCAAGATCATCGAGATCGGTACCAATTGAAAGCCCGTATGCGACTTCCTATTAGTGATTAATAGTAACTGACATCCTAACTCGTACCGTTTCAGAGTTATCGCAGCTTACTGTTCAAATTTTGGACATTTTGCGTCTTTGAGCCACTATTTTTGAAAAGATATCGAAAATTGGCGATTTCGCTCCAACACGGTCAGTTTGAACCAAAATTTCAGGTAGAAGTGGTCGCCCCCCCCACCAATCATTTTTGCACGGACAGTTAGGCCAATGAATGCCTTACAACTTTGCCGCTGACAGTTTTCACACAAAGAAACTATGTAGCAGACTTTCTTGAAGCGAAGTGCGATTTTAGACCGAAATCGGCCATTTTGCGTTCTTGAGCCCCCCCCCCATGTTAGCTTGAGGGCCATGTACGATGATCATCTTAGGCTCATTGGAAAGCGTGTAGTGAACTTCCTATTAGTGTTAATTGAACTTTTTTTTCGCTAGGTGTTACGGCTGAGGCACTACTGTGGCAACACTGTGTTTTCGCTCTAACGGGGGCCAGTTGACCCAAAATTTCAGGTAGAAGGGATCGCCTTCCACCAACATTCTTCTTCTCAGAAAAGTAGGCTAAATGATCTGTCATATGGTGAAAAATCTAAATTGATCTTTCTTCCCTTTGTTACAATCCGCGCGTTTGACAAACAGACAGAGAGACGGATGGACAGATGGACAGCTTTCTTATCGCTAGACTGCTTATGCATTCCCTGCAGCGCGGTAAGAACACTAATTATAAGTTGGCAAATGAAAAAAAATCGCTTTCCTGGTTGATTTGTATGTTTCGTTTTTAACTTATATTAAGGAATTTTGTCAAGTTAACTATTAATTTTGTTAAATCGTATTAATAGGCCTGGTAAAAAATAATTAATCAAGCACTGTTTCACAGACAGAAAGTATACCATTTAACACCAGATTGGCTGTCCACTAGTATACACAATGTCTTGCCGACCACTGACCAGTGACCCCGTGGTCAGGGCTATAAAGGTTTGTGCACAGTTTTCTTCTATCTGGCCTGGAACGGAACAGCTTGGCTGATTTCAGTGAAATTTTGCAGTTAGGGCCATCTTGGGGTATAGAACAGCACTTATGAAAATTGGTCCCTCAGAATCCTGCATTGCATAGCAACAAGGAAACCGCCAAAACAGGTACTACATGCTAAACTCTAAGGCTGTGAGTTATTTGCTTCTAAATCATTTGATTTACAATAAAACTGGGCTACTGGCTTGTACTTGCAAGCTACCACTCTCTTTTCTGGAAACATTCACTATGTTAAGCATAATTATGTATCAACAGTAATACATCTTTGTCCAACTATCTGACTCACACTTGTAGGTTTGAGGAAAGAAACTACAAAGCAAGGCTAGTGCTAAAGACACAAGAGTCTGAGAAAAAAATGATGAAACGCCGGAAAAGTCGGTATTAATTTTGTCTCGAGATGCATGTTTTGATGCATTCTGATGCACTGTTTAGTCCACAATAACTAACGCAACTTCAACCACTGAAATAACACAATGAGATGGCAGTTCTGTAAACAATACATGTATTTCTAGCAACCTTTTCACTGGTAACCCAATGTCTCGTCTCATGTGGCTCTGTCATTGAAACAACGGCACGGATGTTCAACTTCAAGAGCTACAAACAAGTACACACAACCAGAAATACTTTCATTATGTTAAACAGTATACATCATGACTACAACTAGCAGTACTAGGAAGAATATGATTTTAATCTTGTACTCCAACTACTATCATGAGCACCTGCAGGATTTTTTTCCAGAAGTGGACAAATTAGGGGGTATAGGGGATGGAAGTCTCCAGTGGCATGCAGAAATAGAGCCTGGTGGGAGGCTGGCAGCAGCCCCCAGAAGCTGAGTACATGTTTTGAAAAAATGCATAACTACATAGTCTAGCGAGACTTTTCAATAGTGAGTCTAGTCACACTTCTGAGTTTGGGGAAATAAACTACACAGCAAGGCTAGTGCTAAAGGCACAAGACTTTTTTTTGACAAATATTAGTTATATAACGCATAAAAACACTTTACAACATTTCCAGGTGGAGGCAAGTGCCCCCCCTCCTGAGGGCGATGATGACTACAATTAAAACTAAGTAGTCTACGCTTAGCTGGCAGGAATGCAAATTGGGCAGGGGCAAATGTACAATGGGATTGTTTTGGGAGGAGATGAAATGTCTACAGTGTGAGTCAAAAAAAGTAGCCCCCCTAAAACTTTTTGCGCTATTTTCACTTGTGGTGAACCAGTGTAACTGAAAATTACCATGGCTATTGCCCAAACATATTTCTATGTCTGCACCAATTTTGGTCCATTTATCTAAATATTTGTATAAATTATATCATTTTTACTAGAAAGACCCCTTAAATTTTAACAGTTCAATTTCGTTTATTACGAAATTCACGAATTTTTCGTTAAAAACAAGTCAGATCAAATGATATTTAATTAGATATAACAGTTAGTATCTGTTAAATGAATAATGACATTACATGTTCAAAATGTCAACCGCTGGCTGACACACATATCTGCAGTTGCTTATGGTAGGCTTTCACGAAGTTGTGAGTGGCTTTCTCCGGTAACGTAGACCAAATTAACTAAAGTGCATTTTAAAACTCCGGAACTGGTTTTGGCTTCTGTTGCAGCTTTTGTAAAGACTCCAGCATTTCCCTCAAACCTGATAATCCAAGTGGATTGAGGTTGGGTGAATTGGGGCCACTCATCATTAGCGATGACGTCAAGGCAATCTGACTTATGAAACTCGAAACTTGAAACGGTAAAAACGATAAGTACTTTTAGGAAAATTAACGCCATTTTGATAAATATTAAGTTAAATTGACCAAAACTGGTAATTATGTGTGGATATATACTGGCAATAAATTTGCAAAATTTTACAGAAACATACTTAGCCTAAGTGAAAATATTGCAAAAACTTTTAGGGGGGCTACTTTTTTTTGACTCACACTGTAGAGGAATGTCCTATGGAGGACTAATTATCCAGTGGGAAAAATGTGTGGGGAGCTATCCAGGAAAGTGTCCGGGGGAATGTCTGGGGTGGAAATGTCCAGATCGCATGCACAATTACAATGTAATGTATTGTAATGCAAATATAATGTAATAAATGTAATGTAAAATATAAATTTATATAGCGCATAATCATATACGTAGTAATTACGATCAGTGCTACTAGTACCTGGTGCATGATGCGTCTCATAATATTTAATAAAATAAGAACACACATTACAGACTACAGATACACTGTAAAAGCAATGAACATTATTAACCGCAGCTACCTCGTCAGTGACCGAGCGCAGTGGTAATGCACCAAGAACAACACCGTCATCAATCCTGTCAAACCAGCGACGACTAGTAAAACGCTCCATCACTATGTTATACAGCAATGACGGATAAAATATTGTTCGTGCAATCATGATTTTACCAGATTTACCTGCACAAACAAAGAAAATCACAGTTCATATGCTCTATACCCGATAATCCATATTATGTTCTAGTCTTCAGTGAGGTTAGCATTGATAATGGGAACAGACAGGTTCTGGAAAGGCAAAGTCCTGATATCCTCACAAAACGCTATAACTGACCTATTTTGTGATTTCATGGCCATCATGCATTTCCGACTACCACAAGAGGGATATGGGTAAATATTTTTGCAGGTACAAACTGTTAGTAATTCTGGATTGAATGATAACTGTAACTGTAACTTACCAGTCTCTAAGCTTATCATTTCTTTGCTGCGAGTTATCAGTAAAATAAATGTCTGTCACATTTCTGACTAGCCAGTGCACAGAGTTAGTTTTTGTTACAAATAACAAATTATCTTAGTCGAAAATCTGGCCTTTTTTCCAAAAAAAATCTGCAAAATTTGACATGTCTCCCCTAAAACAGGGGTGTGTTTCCTAGGCGTGGGCTAGGTCTACGAAACGCTTGGCGGGCGGCGGGCGTTAGCGAGCGCTACGTAGCGCTCTCCAAAGGTGACTAGCTTGCAGTTTGTTTACTATTCTCAGAGGTTGAGTTTTTTTCTCTCTCGGAGAGTCTATCTGGATACAGATAGTATATCCATGCATTTTTTATCACATGCAAATTATTCTCCGACAATTATCCGCGCGTATTTTTTTGACGGATAATTCTCCGAGAACGCCCGGAGAGGTCTGGATAATTATCCGTCTACGACCACGGAGAAAGGGGTGTGGCCGTCTAGCTGTCGTCGTTTCACAGCAGCACAAAACGGTGACCTAGCGCTCGTAGCTAGCGCTACGCCTAAGAAACGCACCCCAGGTTGAGCCCTAACTACAACTGTAGTCCCAGTCACGTGACGGCGTATGTAAAAAGACCAACGACCACACTTCCAAAGTTAGAGTCAGGTTTATGGTGGCGTAGTCCATTTTCGCACCTTAGTCACCCTAACCCTAACCATAACTCTTACCCTAACCTAACCCTAACCCTAATTCGAACCCTAACTAACCATAACCTTAACTCTAACCCTAACCCTTACCCGGGGGCTAATCCTGGATAATGCCGGTGGAGCCGCCGTTGTTCTTACGTGAGGCACAGTAGTAGTAGTAGTAGTGTAGAGGCTTAACGTGAGGCACAGAAACGAGGAACAAGACTGCCGTATCGGTACATTAGTAACGCAAGACACTACTGTGGCCAGAAGCCAGCATAGGTACAGAATCGTATTCACTACGCCAAATCTTTTTCAGCTATTCAGACTTACAAACTATAAGAGAAGTTCAGATGTTAATGACATAACATGTCCACAAGCAAAATATAAACACGACCTTGACATTAGAAACGAATTAGGGCTGCACCAAAACCAATCGAAATTTTCGAACTTAGCGAATTCGACGAAACCGGAACTTTCTGGCATTAATAAAAAACAAAGCAACTTTCAAATCGATTTTTTTAAATTTGATTATAACGCTTATCGGATGTATGACGACAATTATTGGGGATCATTATTTGGCTTTCCAAGTTTCAACCATTGTTACAAGTTTTTACGATGTCACTCACTGAGGCCTGATTAGTGTTGTGAGTGACCAGAGTTGTAAAACCGCCAACATGCGCAAAAACTGTCTGCAATGCGATATTAGAATTTGTACGTCATCGAATTGAGTGCAGAACTGTTGTAATAGTCGTTCAAGTAAGTATTGTAAACTAGCAATGCATAACGAATGTCAAAGTTGTGATATGTCAGTCGGTTCCAAATTTTCTCAGCTATGTTTCTGCCAAATATTATTTGAATTGGTTTACAGTTGGGAAAGTTATCACCAAAATGAAAGTGTGAAGTTTTTATTGAGACACAGTGTAGTATTCAACAGAATTAGTCACTGGTTACTGTCAGACAAATGTGAGGTTGCAAATTAATAAGACTATAAAGATATCAATACTTGTATAATGATTGTAGTGATGTGAATCACTTTCCCACAGTAACTGGCAGTGTTAGATTGTTTGAATAATAATTTGGATGTAATCAACAGTGCTATTAAAAGACAGTGTACTAGAATCTGTAGCTAAAACAGGTTTACAGCTTTCACAAAATTTGTTTGCATCTATACCTAATACACAGTGTACTGGGCGCCTAACAGAAAGGCTGTAGTACTGCAGCAAAGCCTGGCTGATATTCAATGAAATGTGAACAAAGAGAACAGTTTACAAAATAAATTCACTGTAAAACGAAACAAACTGTATTTGAAATGACATGCACAGCAACATCTACTGTTATTTTCAAACAACAATGTTCGCAATCATTTAGGAAAGGAAACAAACACTCAAAATTTTCTTCACTTTAATGTATATTACAGATGCATGCAGAAATTACTGTCCGAGAAATGCAGTGTACTGGTAGCGTGATGGTCTCATCAACGAAGTTGCTCTGTGTGTAGTGTGGTTGGCTGGAAACTATCTCTGTGTAATATTGCTGGACTTCTACTACACTGTGTGTCAAAAAAGTAGACTCCCCCCAAAACTTTTTGCGATATTTTCACTTGTGGTGAACCCGTGCAACTGAAAATTATCATGGCTATTGCCGAAATATATTCCTAGGTTTACACCAATTTTGGTCCATTTACCTTAATATTTGTATGAATTATATCCTTTTTAATAGCAAGACTCTTCAAATTTTAACAATTCAATTTCGTTTATTACGAAATTCATGAGTTTTTCGTTAAAAAACAAGTCACATGAAATGATATTTAATAAATATAACAGTTAATATCTGTTAAATGAATTATGACATTAAATGTTCAAAATGTCCACCGTTGGCTGATACACATACCTGCAGTTGCTTGTGGTAGTCTTTCACTGCAATGTCAATGGTTTTCTCAGGTAACGCAGATCAAATTAACTAAAGTGCATTCTAAAACTCGGGAACTGGTTTTGGCATCTGTTGCAGCTTTTGTTAAGACTCCAGCATTGCCCACAAACCAGATAAGTAGATTGAGGTTGGGCGAATTGGGGCCACTTATCATTAGCAATGAAGTCAAGGCAATCTGACATGTTGAAACTCGAAACGGTAAAAACGATAAGCACTCCTAGAAAAATTAACGCCATTTTGTTATATACCAAGATAAATAAACCAAAAATGGTAGGTATGTGTGGGAATACACTGGCAACTAATCAGCAAAATTTAACCAAAATACACTTAGCCTAAGTGAAAATATTGCAAAAAGTTTTAGGGGGGCTACTTTTTTGACTCACACTGTATAGCTGCCCTGGTAAACTCAGCCTAGCCATCCCTCTGTGGTTAGGCACGATGAGTAGTATGATACAGTGACTTCGCATCTAGTCTTGCAATGTAAGTTGACATCTGGCTGAAGACTACAGAAATGGAGAGTATTGCTGCCTGTGAGCCCCTACATGCATGAAAGACTTTACATCGTTATGCAGTGCCAATCAACATGGAACACATGATGTACAAAAAAAAGTTTGCAGAACACTGGTGCACGAAGTCATATTCAGCATACGATAGCATATGGTCCATCTGTAAAATTACCGACGCATAAAATCACAAAATTTCCGCCAAAATTTGTGCAAAATTACTTCAGCATCAATTATATGTGACAAATTAACAAATGGTTGACATAAGGACATGTATATTTCTGAATATTTTTCAGGCACCAATCTATAACTTTACCACCTCTGAAGCTGGACCTCACGGCAGGACAGATATGTGCATATTATTACTGCATCATCATCAACACTGTATCGAATAAACTGTTAATTGCAGAAACAGCGATGACAACATCTCGTCGATGAAATAAGACTACAGCCCCTTCATGTTCGATGAACTGACATCAGAATTCGCCAGTTTTACCTACGTACATACAACAATAAGCAAGTTAAGTACAGCAGCAACATACACAGTATCACTTAATTATCTCTGACGTTCCACGTATTAACAACCTAACATACATAACACGTCTGCAGCACAAAACAATCAGAAATAAAAGGGTTTCTCTTTAACAGCGCCGGCCGTTGTAACGATTCTCGCCATGTTACAGCGCCCGATAAATCGGCTTAGCGTTTATAATTAACAAGGCCCACACAGAATGCTCCTGCCTTTGTGCAGTAAACTAGTTGCATAGCTTAGCACAATATAGAAACATTGTCCGGGACTGTTTAGAGTGGCTTAGCAGCAGCAAAATGTCAAGTACGTAGTCAATACTGTAGCAGCTGTCGGCATCTAATTACATAACCAAGCAGAGTAGCACGGTGAGTGCCACAATGACGTAAAACTTTTCTTTTTACTCATTTTGAGTCTAAAGCCAGGTAATTAATGTCAGTGTTAAAGCACATGTATAAAGCACACTGTCATAAAACCTCACACAAATGCTTTGTGAAATGCTGCAATCTACCATTTTCTATGACAAGTTTGCCTTGCCATGTCGATTCCAAACCGCGTACAAACGTCTCGAACACTTCTAGGCTGTGTCGAAGGCTCGTCTGACGGAATTCTGTTGTCAGTACAATGAAATGAAACAGCACGCTAACCAACAAACTACACTGTGTCTCAAAAAATGCGACACCCTATTGTGTTACTGTCACCTAATCGTGATGATAATTTCATCAAATCTTAACAATTTTCAAAATTACTTCATTGCTAGAAAGCCTGTAAATTTCCTACAAAATAATATATAACATTACCCACCACACCTAAAATATGTTGCCACACTAGCTTGAGAAACTGTGGCATTAGAATTACATCATTGCAGATGTCACTGCAGTGTTTGTAAACATGGTTTTCAGCAACGAAGATAAGATATTGATAAAAAATATGTATTGGTTGAAGGGATATAAAGCGACAGACTTAATGAGTGAATTTCCAAACACATGGTGGACAGAAAGTAGCATTAACAGGCTGCTGAAAGAGTTAACAGACACAAGCACAGTCAACAGACTCACAGGTAGCAGCAGAGCACGAAGTGTCGCACTGAAGAAAATGTTGATATGGTTAACGACCTGGTGCTGAGTCACAAAGATACACCAAAGACTCACAAAACAGTCCTCGAAATCTCACGTGAGCACGTGAGACGGACATTCGGTTAAGATATTATGAAATTATTACTGTAAGTTTGGTAGATGCCTTTTATCGGAAAACACTATAATATGCAAAAATGCAACAAATTTCAACATTTAAATTTCTCGGGATAGTGCGTCAACTCATTTTCGGTGTGGTTGGTAATGTTATATACAGTTTTGATGGAAATTAACAGACTTTCCAGCAGTGAAAGAATTTTTAGAATCGGTTATGATTTGATGAAATGATCGTCACAATAGGGTGGCATGTTTTTTTAGACACAGTGTAGTAGAAAATAACATATCATTTTGTACACAACTTTACTTCATAACAAAGCCAGGTTTGCTGTGGCTACAAAATAGATGTAATATAGGTCGTACTTCTCTTTTCCCTCGCAGCAACATCAGCCGCTGCCGTCTTATAGCATTTTTGCTGCTGATACATTACTTTATGCTGTGACCTTGACCTATAACCCTGTGACCTTGACCTATAACCTTGACCTCTGACCTTGAACATTTATAGTGTATCGTCTGTGACCTGATTAAACTCTCTACCAAATTTGAGTGAAATCGAGCAATCCGTGGCAGAGTTATTGGGATTTGAATGTTTCACTTTATGACCTTGAATATGTTTCACGTGTTAAAATATACTGTGGTATAATTTTCACTAAGCTTAAACTCAGCTAACCTATTCATTTGTGAAATGTAACGCTTTTTGCTGGTAATACATTATGTCATGCTGTGACCTTGACAACCTGATCTTGAACATTTGCTGTACATCAAGTGTCATGTGATCAAAGTCTGAGCGAAATCGAGCAATCCCCGGATGAGTTATTGACAATTTAGCTATTTTTTGCACCCCTTATAACACACTGTGACCTTGACCTTTGACCTTGAACTTTTACAGCACTTCGACTGTCCAATTTTTAGGGTGGTGGCACTTTCTCCCAACAGTTCTTACGAGTTTATGGACCAAACTCCATTAAACTTGGGATGGACACAGGGCAATCATCGACGCTAGCCCAGTTTGTTTCAGCATTCACATATCTCGCTGTATATATAGGCCTCTCAAACAAGTGTTGTCGAAGCTGGAATTCAAATTTGGCAACAAAGAGGATGCAAGGAGCGATTTTGGTTGGGGCCGTAAGTAAATTTTAACAACTCTGCTGCAACCTCTGCAGTCCTGTGCCTCATCATCATGCTAATTTTCACAGCAATCGGCCAACGTACAGCTGAGTTACTGATGATGTAGCACACTTCCACTATGCAATTTCAGGGGATGGGGCACTTTTACTGGACGGCTCTCAGGGGTGCATGGACACAACTTCACCAACTTTGGCGAGGACACAGGGCAATCATCGCTTTATAACAAGTGTGTTTCAGACAAGAATTCGAACATCATCGTTGGTTTTATCACATCGTCACCAAGCTGGAGGGAGGGACTGCAGCCAACAAGTAAACTCAGGTTATGCCTGGAACCAGTTCAGAAAGCTGTTCAGGTCTGCAACACTCGGCTCCAGGTATCAACACAGGCTCTCGAGCACACAAATGAACGTGGTTAGCAACTCTTACCACTTTTCCGTCGTGATGTGTCGTCTCCAGCTTTCTTGTTCAGCTCGTCACACAACTCACTGCAAACACACATCGACATGTCCATCACCGTCATTCAGAAGTTCTTAGCCAATACAGTACTACAGTAACCGACATATCAACCAGAGCGCCAAAGTGCTATCACAAGAAACAGTTTGATGATCTAACATCACACTGAGAATATATCATACTGTGATTGGTTTACAAATCTTTAGTAATTTTTCACACATCGTGAGACAAAAAAATAGATTTGCAGATATTGACAAACTGGATATAAAATGAAAAAAAGTCACACAAATGTTAGGCTAGCGCTAATTCTAAGCCTGACCCTAGATGTCAGTCCTTGCTACATCAGTATCTATGTTACAGCTTCATCACGTCATTCCTTTAAACACAGCTACATGAAACAGTCAATAACTACACAAAGACAGCAAAAGTAACACTTCATCCTATAACTTCTGCACGTGGTATCCACCCTTGTCTATCGTTCGTTGGCTGACAGCTCCTGTGTGCCTAGCTGACGAATGTACGCTGGTTACTGGTGCCGGCCGCCGTCCTCTGAACAGCTTCAGCAACCGGACATCACCTTCGGACAATTCAAACGATCGTTGAAAACGTTTATGTGTGGTTAGTTGGGCTGCGACGCCCTGTGTCTGAACATTAAAGGCGCTGACTTAGAAATCTTCTTACTTACTTACTGACGTGATATGCTTAACACTGACAGCTGTGAGTCACAACGACTGGACAGTCAAAGCACCTGATGGTTGGCACTGTAGATGGCTCAAAGGTTTCAACTTTTGCAGGGTCAAATGGAACACATACACGACCTGCACACAACAGTGCAGCAAGTACCGTCGACCACTGTCACAACTGTTGTACACTAACTCACTGGACATGAAATACTTTTTACCACAGAGAAAATAAGAGGAGCATACATATGCTAGTATACGTCTTTGCCGGTCTTTGGCCAGCGAACTGACCCTGTCCTGCGCTCAACCTGCAGCTGACGGGTGACCACTATGTGGGTAAACCGTCTGCTACAGGTCAGCCAACTAGGCCAACTCAGTCTTTCATCCTTCAAGGGTCGATAAATGAGTAGTGGGCTTGTTTACTGGAAGTGTGCTTGGTGGAGCCATCTGGTGAATGCATACGGGTTATAAGCCTTGTGCAGTTGATTGCAGCTGCTTAGCGCCGTTGCATGGCAACTTCTTGCTTGTCTGGCTAAACCCAGTTGTTACACCTGGTCTGCGTGCTGGTACTTGTTGCTGGTACTTGTTGTGCTGTCCTGTGTGGCAGCTTGTTGATTGTGTGTAAAAAAGTGCGTTTGTCATTTGTGTAATAAAGAATTACTTAACTTTTACTTTAATATACAGCATCAATCAGCCAATCACTTCACATTTCAACTTTCCATTATTACATTCACAGGCTGCCAATACTCACATATCTGAGACCCAGCATTATGAATAATGAACACTCTTAACAATTTTCATCGAGTGTAACTGTACTTTTTGTCATCAGTGCTTAGTGTCAATAACAGATTGAGAATGTAAAAATACTGCTTTAGCAATCTGTGGGTTGAGTAAGGTTTAACAACCCTTTGGCAATCTGCACAGCTTACGTTGGATATCTTTGTAAAAGTACTGCTTTAGCAATCTGCGGGTTGAGTAAGGTATAACAACCCTTTGGCAATCCGCACAGATTACGTTGGATATCTTTGGGAGACCACTGACTAACCAGATAAGCATCACAACTGGATGTAAACATGGTTAATACAAACAAACACAGTAAAAATCATCCACAGGTCTAGCAAATTATACTCGATAAATATATACAAATATATTCTGCAAATTCTAAAAATACATAAATACGCTACAAACCTGACTTTGGGTGGACACAGAACGGACTCTTCAGCAAGTGATTGACTCCTTTGCTGACGTTGACATCGAGTCGTGGGTAACAGTACTGCAACTGGATCTCAGAGAGTTTCTTCCAACATGTCTCACTCTGTAGCGGGGACAACAAAAAAATGCACAGAATCAGACGACTCGTTTACTGTAATCTGTAATTCGTTCTTTAACGTTAAAGATGTAGTTAATGCAGCATTCAAATTAAACTTTGGGAATCTGCTGGAGACAGTTAGTGAAAAGATTTTAACGTCCCACTTGACACGAAACAGGTCATTTGGGATATGAGTCTTTCCACTTTTCCAGGCAATCGACTGCTCTCATACTGACAACTAAACTACTCCCAACAACGAAGAGAAAGGACTTTGCAGCAAGTGGTTGACTCATTTGCTGACGGTGATGCACTGAATTCACACTAAACACTGAAGCAAAATGCAAACCTACGACAAAATAACCCCACACATACACACACAACAAAACGTAAACTAACAGGCCGCGTACAGTTCACTTGTAGAAACTGATCATGTGAGTGTGCTTATGAACGTGTACAACTGCAGTTCACAGTACAGCACAAAACAGTTCTGATAATCTTCCCTCATTATCCTCCAGGCAATCATCATAGCTCAGTTCATGTTGTAGATCAGGAGCACAGGGAGGGGGATAAGTCCCCTGAATCTGGAGTGGGGAGACGCTAATGCAATTTGTTCCCCCCACCGACCCACCTTTGGCGCCTGCCATGCGTCCCCCAAGAATTCCAGAAATATCTATGCCTATGGCTCAGATGTTGTCTACTGGAGGGAGGGGGAGCCGCGGCAGATGATGGTATCATACTGAACACCTTGTGTATGCCGATCCCAGTGTGATAATGCATCTGAGAAAGCTCTTCAGTATCATACAGATGCAAGGTTATGTTCCGAGTAGATCTGGGCATAGCACTGTACCGTAGTTCCGCTACTGAAAGACACGTTATGTGATTCCACTTTGCCAGGTAGCTGCCGAGCTATAACTGCCAGTAGTGCTATGTCTGTGTGATAAGTTCAGTGAATTTCTGGCCAGTCATCATCTGCAACGTGGTTTCAGAGAGAACACGGCCTGCCAGCGTGCCATTTTTACAGTACAACAAGTTGCCAATTATTTTGCTAATCGTGGTAGTACAGTTTATGACTGATGTTGATAACAAAAAGCCTCTCTCACAAAGTAAATCATGCAAAGCATTTTGAGAAACTCTAAATGTGTAACTCTACTAACTGTATTAAGCATGTACTTGGATTTCTGGATTCTAATGCAGTTACGACACTATCTAATTCTACATGTTACGTAAAACTACACGTGCCACATAAAACAGCAAAGAATTGCTTAGAACACCATTCCATCCCATAACTAAAGCAGTAAAGCTCCTTGTACTTTCTAGTGGTGATTCAGCCTTGCTGCACAGTTAATACTTACAGATTTCACCGAAAACTAATAATTTTCTCAACGTTACTGGCAGACACTAATCTGTACAATATATCATGTACCGAATTATTGAAAACTGAAAAAATACAGATCTCACAGCTGGGATCATAGCTACTGAATTAACAGCACATTTTTATACATGATGTGAGGAGTGAACTGTGTATGCGTTGCAAACAAAATTAACTATGGTACAAACCGGGTAACTCTTAGTATGTGCATCCAGTATTACTTCCCAGGAGTTGTTTGAATTCTTCTTTTCATCAGAAAACTGCTTCAGATACTTAGTAATTACACCACGCACATGTAGCCATCGTTAAGGCAAATAGACAAGTTCGTCAACACACAATTAATTCTGAAGAAACAGCTCTGAAAACTGAGAAATCTATATATAATAATTTGTAAGGGCTCTGTCTGACCGGCAGCTGATTGGTCGAAGCGGCCTGTCAACCGGCAGAGACATATCAGAGGGCGGCGACTGAACGACGATGTCGGACTGTTTACTCTTTATTAGATTACTGCAGCATCTGATACACATGTGGGTCGC
>Ga0049105_1000241_pt1 | contig 16114 bp, 9 predicted proteins | sample WorMetvaBAHAMAS1_FD_61260 | JGI IMG/M metagenome (GOLD analysis project Ga0049105, IMG submission 61260) | Worm MetaG Olavius vacuus BAHAMAS.1 | ecosystem: Host-associated > Annelida > Digestive system > Unclassified | place: Germany: Marburg | collected 2013-04-09
AGTTAAGACAGTATCGTAGGTTCCTGCCAATTAGAACTGCTTCAGTGATACAATGCAAGCCGAACCTCTGCACCAACAGAAAACGTTGAAACCAACTGTCCACTGTCAATCCGCCATACCTGAAGATCACCGGCCTCGTGCACAGTCTGCAGAATAAAAACAAAATTGTCGTTAATCATAAACATATGCACATACACATGGATAAAACCATTCTAACGACTTTACCTGGTTTAGTCCTCAACAGGTGTCTAAAGAAACCTTCAGAAACCACTAGAGCAGTATTTCTACATGCCAGAAGCCACTACTGATGCAGTGTCATAATACTTAAGGCAAAGACTTATATCAACAAAACTGAAATTATGCGTATAAGAAATGGGCAACAGACGCTATATCGGAGAAAGCAGTTTGAGAGTTATGTGACAAGAGCGGAAAGTGTTAGTTCAGCAGTATTTTAACAAAAAAACGTCACAAATCAGAAACACACAATAAACCAATGTTGCCTAATTAATTAGCTAAGTAATTAAATTACATGCTAATTCTAATCATATTTAATCAGAATACATGACTAGCCAATTCCAAAGGTAATTAATCAGAGACTGTGAGCTGATTCCAATTAACATGTCTTAATTAGAAGCTTAATTAGACATATTTTACAATCAAAATGATACTGCATCACAGGTTTCTGTTATGCATGTGTGCATTCCCAGTTACCGAAAATTAGTAATCTAACAGTACACTGACTTAACTGTCTCAATGCAGCAGCATCAACCATTCCAGTATCACTGACACTTTTGCTAATTCTAATTAATCAGACAGACTATGTCAGCCAGCTAATTCTAATTCCAATTAAGCAGCAAAAAAATAAGCTGCTAATTCAAATTCTAACTGATAAGCAAATAAGCTAACTTAAAAAGAAACATCGACGGTGGCAAAAGTGAAATCCAGACGATGACTTTTTGACACTGCGCATGCCCCATTTTAAAGTTCAGATATGCCCAGGTATAACATGGAACTTTTCTTCAGCATACAAGCAGTTTCAACCGCGTGACTCCACTAGCGACTGTGACTGGGTGACAGCAAGAATCGAACCTGGCTCCACTGAGTGTAAGTCTACTGCCTTAACCATGGAACTGCAGCTGCCTCTTAGTGAACGCACATCATAATACTGATGATGTGTGGTACAGGCATACTGCTGTTGTACAAGGGTTGTTCCATAAATAAGTTGCAAAATTACATAATTCTGTTGGTTTTTGAAACATAAGAAAATCCGAAATACAGGTTTTATAGGTAATTTAATTCTGAGTAACAGCTGTGAGTTTTATTACGACACTACTGTGTCGTCATTTATAAACCATAAATATGGCAACATTACCGATGAAAGCATCCCGTTCTGTTATTCATTTTCTGATGGACAAAATGACTTTGACCAAATGCCATTCACTTTGAGATGCGTCCAGTATATGGTGACAAGTGTTTTACAAGACTGGCAATATATGTTTGGTGTAAGAAGTTTGCTCATGGACGAAAAAGTGTTGTTGATGAAAAAGACCTGGCCGATGTGTTGTTTTGACGACTGATGCAGCAATCGCAGCAGTCGACTGTGTCGAGTCTCTCATATGGTCTGACTGGTGTGTGTCAATAAGTCTTTAAATAAATTTGGACAATATGTCGAAAATAAGACGTTGATGTGTGCCACTGAAACAGATTCATTGCTGAACGTGCTAATTTTTCTGGTATAGGCTACTCGTAACTCGCAATGCTGTTTATCAGTATCACTTGGCAAGTGGTGAAATAATGGGAAAAATAATGCACTGAATGACTGTGTTCTATGTACACATGACGTCATCATAATGAGGTCACCTTCATAAAAACTTCAGTATATGTGCCCAATTAAATTACGTGCAAAGCATATATGCTGGATTTATTATATTTTGAAAATCAATGTTGTTTTGTAACTTATTTATGGAACGACCCTCATACTATTAGCAGCAACAGTAAAACCACAATGGCTATCATCACCATCATCATGGGGTTTATTTCAGACTCTGCTATACAAAGTCTACAAATACAATGAAATTAAAATGTTTCCTGTGGCAGCACGAACTTGCACACTGCCATAAATTTTAGCTGTCGAGGTGTTTCCTGCATGCCGTGTGGCAAACCAGTACATGTATCTCTCAAACATATCTATCGGGTCAATATACCTCCATCTAAAAATACTGAAAGAGCTCTCAAGGTCAAAGGTCGAGGTCACCGAAATGTAACCACTTCTACGGTTCACTACGACACATATTCACAGCAAGTTACACCAATTTCTGGTCAATAGTTTTTCAGTTTTTAGGTGGACAGACACACTGCGACATCATACTCTGCGACAGCCTGACGTGGACTATGTAGAGTCCAAACGACTACAGAAGACGGTTTGTTTGTCTGAGACCGCGGCGCACTAGTGACTTTTCGTTTTTTTATGTGCCATGTATAAAGAAATTTACTTGCTTGCTTGCTTACTTACACACACAGATATACTGACAGTGACACACAGACATACTGACAGTGACATACAGACATACTGACAGTGACACACAGACATACTGACAGTGACACACAGACATACTGACAGTGATACACAGACATACTGACAGTGACACACAGACATACTGATAGTAACACAGACATACCGACAGTGATACACAGACATACTGACAGTGACACACAGATGCCACTACAAACAAAAGCCGCTTTGCACAGCCCAGTTGGTGTACACTGTACAAATGGTGCACTGCAGCTGAATACGGCTATTAATGACGACGCACCACAGCATATTCATGTAACGAAGCCACATTGGAGATCCCGACGTAGTTCCCATGGCCGACAGTCTGCAATAAGCGTACACTGATCTCATCTTGCTTCGTAGTATCAGCGACATGTATCTGTCCCTAACAGATCAATTCAATAAGTGAGCAAAAGAAACCAATACAGCTATTGAACATGTATTGTTATGAACATATTGCATAACTTGTGGCACTGCTACACTGAATAAAAATCATATTTGACAACATAGGCTAAGAGTTAATTAATCAAAAAAACACACTCGTCATTGGCAGCAATCATTGCCAACCTACAGTAAATCCACCAACACTCTGGTGGTTTTTGTATAATTTAGGAAAAATGTTTTTTTTAAACTTAGTCTAAATGTAATGGAATTATTGCACACCACTTACTATGACATTCATCAACTAGAAATACGTTCTGTAAAACATGGTATCTGGCCATAGCCAAGTCCACAATGACCGAACTGTTCCTTTAAAAATTTTGGTGATTTGGCCATTAAATAAGGGTTATATTGCACAATTTTCATTGTGCATGCGTGATACGGCCACATTTCTACTTCCCAACTAAAATCTGACATCACAATCATTGTTCCTCGACCCCGATAAGACGCGAAAATTTCAGGGATTTGGCCATTAAATAAGGGTTATATTGCATATTTTTCATTGTGCATGCCAAATACGGCCATATTTCTACTTCTGGTCTAAAATCTGATGTCACTATTGTGTTGCGCCACCCCGAATTCATATAAGACATGGAAATTTTCGTGATTCACATACATTTAAGGCAGATACAGGATTATTAATATTTGCACGGATTTTCAGGACCTCTTGGCCTAAAATGGTGGTTTTTATGGGGGCAAAATGGGGTAAGGATTGGTGTGACATTGACCCCAAACAAACTCGTTTTTACTTGTGGGGGTTCTTGTGTCTATACCAATTTTGGCGAACATCGATCAAGAAATGCGACTGTGAGAGTGCGCACAGACGGATACACACACAGACAGATGCAAACCGTTTTTATAATCTGTCCCATGCTATCTGCTATAGCTATGGGGCAAATAATAAGTATACTTCTCTCTTATCAATGCCACACCACACCTCAGAAACAGATCATTATTTGATATGACTGATTTCATAGTGCCATAACAGTGACAATTGCAATGATGACAGTGGCAGCATTGAAGACAACTCCAATCTGGTGGTTAACTCTGTGTTCTTTAATCAGCCGTTGTTGACTTAGATGTGTTCGTCATGCCACCTGCTATAGTTGAATATCACACAATGGCGCATCGGCTGCAAACTAAGCTACTCATAGATCGATAAATTTTCGTCGCCGTTTAAGTGGCAGCACCAGAATTTTTCGGCCGCCGGGGCACACACGGCAGGCACCGCAATTTGACTGGGGCACCATCAAAAAATTACGCATTCCTTCACTGTTTCTAGTCGAAGCCTCCTACTACACTGTAAGAACAAATGGTAGTACACATGGTAGGAAAAATGGTATCTGTGTGAAAAGGTAGTCCACATTTGTATAAAACCATGTTAGGAAAAAACCTTTTGTAGAAACCCTTGAATATGGGCAATATTTGTGCAGAAAACCATCTGCTTGTCTAATCTGGGCTGCGCCCTCCGGCGTTCAGTATGTCGCTACTGTAGATGCATTCACAGCGAGGCAGGCACATGTAGCAGCTGCAAGGTGATGACGCAACACTACCCCACTACCAGCACCGCTGCTGCTGTATGAGGCAGCAGGCTATCTTTCCCTGTTTTTGCTATGCTTATCATTTACACATACTCCTTATTATCTGCCAGAGCATTAAGTAAAATGCTGCTGTTTGTACTGTGCTTGTTGCAGACGCAAAACGAAGAGTGTTGTGGAAATCTAGATGAGTCAGCAACCTGCAGCCATGTTATGACAACTGTACAGCTGACGTGTCCAAACGATCATAGTGACAGTTGAAAGTACTGTGTCATCACACTGATACAGTTTTACTGCTCGTCCTTCAGATAGTCGCTATTTTGCTGTCATATTGTAGTCGGGACACACTTAAGCTGTGCACTTTTACAATGTTTGAACAGTACTGGATTGTGTGCTATGGTATGAGCTTGGCGCCTACTTGTTGTTGCCTTTCTTTAAAATATCACTGATGAGAAAACTAATTTTGGCCCACTTCGTCTGCCGGGCACAGCCACTTCCAGCCCGGGCACGTGCTCCAGCTTCGCGCTGCCACTGAATGACGATGATGACAATGATGATGATGATAATGAACATGAGGCACTAAGCAATGTTCACTGACCATTGTGCAGCCGACAGCAAGCTTGTGGTGAGACGGGTTGAAACTGAGCGAAGTTATCACCGAGCCAATGGAATGCATATCAGTAATCAACGCATGATCATCCTTAACCACCATCTGACTTAACGTGCCATTTTTACCACCGGCATACAACACCTTCTTGTGCAGTGCAATGTGACCGAACATGCCAGATTCACTTGTTGCAACCAACAGCGGCTTACACATTTCTGTACACATGAGTTAACGAATATCAATCATGCATCAGATGCCGACCAATGACCATTCATGTAAACATTCAGTTCATAAAGCAAACTGGTGTTAAGCAGGTGGAATACACTTGTTCAGTCTTGCAAAATATGCAGGTGCTAGCTTTCAGGCACCACTAATGATGGCATCTTTGAAATGTGCAAGATCAGCTGTCCAGCCATTCAGAAGTAAACATGAAAACACAAGCTCAGATAAATGGCAAGAACATTTGCATAAGACCCAGGTCAAATCCCACAAAGAAGTTTTGACGAGCCTAAAGACCAAGACAAAATACCAAAATACCAGATCAAACCCCACAAAGCGGTTTTGACGAGCCTAAAGACCAAGACAAAATATCAAATACCAAAATACCAGATCAAACCCCACAAAGCGGTTTTGACGAGCCTAAAGACCAAGACAAAATACCAAAATACCAGATCAAACCCCACAAAGCGGTTTTGACGAGCCTAAAGACCAAGACAACACCCCCGACTGTGGCTCAAGCCTTCACTTACATGACTTAATGTGTTGGCAACAACGTTGCACGCTGGCAGGCCTACTGCGTTTTCAGGCATACTGTTGTCAGTACCGGTAAGTTGTCTAGCTTCACACAGGTATTCCCAGATCAGAACAGTACTGTTTGACAGTCTTGGGTCGAAAAAACAAACCGATATCAGATATTTTTAAATACCGATACTGATACCGACGTCGGCATTTACAATACCGAAAAATACTGAATACCGACAATAAAATACCGAAATTACCGAAAGGTGGTTCAATATTTGTCTGCACTCTGTCCACAGGCATTTTATGCTCAAAAATAGCCTACACGGTAATAATTATAGAAACTATGCAACATGTGGAACAACTGCTTTTGGTGCAAAACATGTCGGATAACAAGTCAAGTTTTTACATGTACTTTAGGCCTACAGTGATACAGCTTGTGTTTAACTCAATGTCGTAGGCCTAACAGTATGTGTGTGTGCAGCAGCATGTCAGTTGTCCATATTTTAATGTTGCAAAGTGCTGTCACTGTCAGTTTTCCACATTTCACGGTCTATTATGCAGCATATTAGGCTGGTATAAGCTACTAACAGTGACGGCTATTTTAACTTCCACTGCTAAACTAATAGTTGTATTTTGGCATAAAAAGGCCTAGTCATGCGTAGGTTTACATTGAAACTATTGGTAATATAGTCTAAGCTATAAACTCAGTAAACTACTTACTGAGATTTACTTACAAGTCACAGTGCAACTTTTGAAGGCATAACGATGCATTCGCCATTCCACTGTTAAACGACACGTGTGCAAAACTGCCAAGCTGCTGAGAAGTGAGCATGTTTTAGCTACTAGGCATCCTAGCCTAGCACATTTACATGTGTTGTCAGTTCTAACCGAGCTAATCGTCCGCCCTAAGTTGAAGGTCACAGTGCGCTTTATACTGGTGTTTAACTGCCTGACATACATGCCATTCCCAAGCCACTCACTTGCAGTAATTACCTAGTATCAGTCTATACTGATAAATCTCGGTTATGTAACAACTTGTAATGAGCTGTGTCTGTGTCATTCGTCACACTTTGCTGATAGCCTTATGTGCTTTCTAGTTCCTGCATCGTGTCGGCAACTTTGCAACATACATTGTACAAAATCAAACAAACGGGTGCAAATAATGCTCGTTCTACAGTAGGCGGCCTATACTTACACGTATGCCAAGCACGGACTTAAAATAATATGCAAACGTGGAAGAATACCGAACACCGATACCAATATCGTGACATTTTGAAATACTGATACCGAATACCGAACCAACTTTTAAAAATACTGAAAACCGATACCGACTTCAAATTCCAACACCGACCCATTACTACTGTTTGACACTGTTCAGCCACTTCTTATCAGGTCTACCTCATGGATGATTTCCATCAGTGTCTATACAAATCAGTGTGCACACGGAAGGAATGTAAAAATACCTTTCTTGACTCTCATTGAACACATGACCACAATAAACTATCCTCCAAGGGCCCGATTTTCGAAAAATCTTTTGACAAACTTACGAAAAACTTATGCAAAAGTCTGACTTACGAAAAACTTTAGATGAACATGTGATTATCAAAAAATCTTACAAAAATCTTATGAAAAACTTAGGACGAAGTTATGCAAAACTTAGGAAAAACTTACGACAACATTACAGGTATCTTACGAAAACGTAAAATTCGCGGCAAGTGACGTCATTCGGGAAACCCTTAGTCGAATACTTTGAATTAAAAATAACTGACAACGAGAGTGACGATTTCCTAAGAATGCTTTCGAAAAATGTCTTACCATTTTCCTAAGAAAATCTTAGTAAGTCGTATCTCGCTGACTTACAAAAAACTTATGATAATCTTACGACGAACTTAAGAAAAATATTACGAAGTTTCAAAAGTCGGGCACCAAGTCTGTATCATTTAGCTATCTATCTATCTATCTATCTATCTATCTATCTATCTATCATTTATCTATTAACAAACGTTCAAGCCTACGGTAATGGATGAGAATCAGCTACTAACTTGTACAATGTGTCGTTACTGTATCTACATCGACCCTACTGACGCGAGCATCAGAACTGCCGCGAGACTGCCCTGAGCCGAGAGGACGAGGATTTGTTGGTGTCTGGATCATGATGGAAGCAGGCGTAGAACGTGCTGTTGAGTCATGAGAAAACTGTGCACCGCGGCCTGATGCTGGACGCTTCCTCAGCATGTCGGCTAGCGACATTTCTTCGTCGGTTGCACAACGATGACACTTCAGTGCAATGATCTCATCGGTCTCCATATCCACCTGACATACGTACTCTCATTATGTCAGTCAACACCCATACACCATCATAATCACTACATCAATATCAGAATTTTGGGCCCCCAACAAATTCGAAACTTCCCGTCAGTCATGCGGAAATTGTTTCTGAACAAATATGACTTTCTTTCAAATCTGTAATTTTCTGTCATTTTCCAGGCCTTCTGGCTTGCAGCACAAGTGCTCCATTTGGCCTGGATGAGAATAAACTGCATGATGTTGGCTGATAAAACACATCGCTTAAGATGTGTCAGTAAAATATGCAGTACACTGTGAGAGGAAGAGATACCATAAGACATTTCTTTCAACACTTATTTTTATGCCACCTCTCTCGAGTCTTTCTCCAGTGCCTATGAATCTATGCATATGGCACTATACAAATGTAGTTATTATTATTGTTATTAATATTATCATTACCACTGTTATACTCGACGACCATCCTACCAGTGCCACCACGAACACCAGTACATACTGTCATTATTGTCATAACTACCTTGAGGAGTTCGCCAGTGCTGCAGCCAATGAGAACTTCACCGGCTGGAGTCCAGCAGTGAACGGACGGACAAGCGCGCTCGCAACTGTCTGTGTACTCTTCAAACTGTTCGGCATCTTCACCCTGGAGTCCAGCGACTGCGGAGACTGGAAGCTCAATGCTGGCCTTAGTTGTCACACTCCGCGCAGATCCTTCTGCGTCTTTTGCTTTGTTGTCGTTACACAATATGTCATGCTTCGGGGGCATCTTGTACTTACTGTTGCACGACAACACACACATAGCCACAATCTCAAATATCCGCACCATTTATCGGAAGAAACGTTGTCTAATTAGCCACTTCACTCTGCATTAATATATAAATGTGACAATACTACAGTTATATTGTAAAAGCTGCTAAACCGAGACTTAACCATTTTAAAAAACAATTAGTACAAATTTGCAAGCCTGCATTACAATCATATGGATAACGAACCGCTTCGTAACATAGTAGAGGTCATTGCTCTGTTCCACATTCCACAACGTCAACTCATTTTCAGTGCTGACTGCCAGATGGCGCCAGTTGCCAGGATTGAAAGCAACCCATTTTGGTATAACATGTGCCAGCTCCTGCGTAACAAGCTGCTCACCATCTGTATATTTCCTGTGAACATTTCTTTGCAGCAATAATAAATGCTAACACTTTATAAGATTTAATTAAGCATGATAATCATTCACAGCTCACTGTTTTGGAGATGCACCGGTAACGCACTGGCCGATTATCGGTCGGCCAATAATTGGCGCCTAACAATCGGCCGGTTGTCGATTAATACAAAAAAACTTATTTTGTTGTCTTATTTAAGTTATTTATTTAGGCTCCGATTATTATCTGAGGACTCTTACTTACTCGAAGGACTGCAGAGTGCAGACAAAACAAAAATGTACCCAAAAACAAAGTTACCAAAATGCACCCACTTTTGCCAGAAACGGAAGCCACTCTCGTGTTTGTTTACTTTTGGTAATAAAAAATAAAAACTTGTACTTACCAACTGTGTAAACGAGAATTGGCCGACACCAATGTACTAATCGGCCGATACCGATTATCGGCAAAATGGCCGATACCGATCATTGGCCGATTACTGGTGCATCTCTACTCACTACATGTCAGCCGTACTCATAGGAGTACGAGTTTAATCAGCTACAGTTATAGTAGCTTCAGTGCTGAGGCTCTATAGCTTTAAACCGATGCATCTGTGTCAGCAGTACTGAGTACTGTGTACAAAATTTAGCTGTAAACATAAAACTGTAATGGTGAGTATGGGAGATGTTTTTCAGCAGCATTGAAAAAATACCCGACGCATGATGACTTTAAAATCTAGGTTTTAAGAAGTAACAAACTTCTATCCTCACTGAAGCATGCACAACAAATGATGTAATAATTCTCAACTTATTCCGGTCAGTTGACCGGTCTCATGGTCAGTCTAGTGCTGACCCACTTCGACTATTGCAACTCAGTCCTGTCTGGTCTACCGTCGTCACAACTCAACAGACTTCAAGCAGTCATCAACGCTGCGGCTCGTCGAATCCTCTCGGGACATCGATGCGACCATATCACTCTGCTGCTCGTGCAGCTTCAATGGTTGCGTGTCCCTGAGATGATTGAATACAAGCTTTGCATGCTGGTATATCGCTGCCTACAGGGTATAGCCTATGGCCTGCAGCTTCCAATGTGTGTCCGATGATACGACTCGGCGACATCTACGTTCTGCGGCAACAGCACAACTGATCGTACCCGCCACCCGCTGTTCAACACTCAGCAATCGGGCGTTCCCTGTTGCCGCTCTTCCGCACTCAGTGATGTCTGCACAGACTCTGCCTACTTCTAGATGACTTTTAAAGACACACCTATTCCATCACAGTTTCTATTCGTAGTTCTATGTCTTTCTAATGTTGCTGTACAGTGCCTCTAAAGCGGTTTTCCCAGTGATAGCATCACTCTAATCTCGTTATAAATGCACGAATTATTCCACACTACCACCTCTGTTTAAGTGCAGTTTATCAATGTGTTGAACATTTTCAACAGCTACATTTATAGCAGCAGTCAATAGGCCTACTACAAACAGCTAGTCAACTGTATGACATACCAGATGATAAGCTTGTACTCCGGAACACCAGAGATGCTCACTAGATATTCACTTGTAGAGAATGCAAGTGCACAGTATTCAAGTTCAGCACCATCTGTTCAAATCGACAATCTCTGATAACAAACAAAAGCTCAGCACAGCAACACTCTGTACTAGTCCCCACAGTCAGTCGCTGAGCGTGTGATCGACTGACTTGGCATACATCAATTGACTTAGTTGACTTAGTCGACTAAATCGGTGTCAATCGACTAACTGACTTGAATATATGTGATCGGCTTGCCAGTCGACTTAAGTCGACTTCTGACAAAAATATGTGCATTTCTGCAAGATGCTGTTGTACTGCAATTGTAGGGTGTAAACTATGACAACAGATGCAGTGCAATTCTGATCATGATGTCAGCAGGCCGAATCCGAAACTTTGAAATCATTTAAGCAATTAGCCTCCTAGTAAACAAATACGTCTAACAGGCCTACTGTGCATTGTGCTTTGTAATCTTGTATTGTACAACAGACAGACCTAGGCCCACAAAGTGTGCTGTGTGAATGTAAGCACTATATACGTCACATTATGAGGCTTAGTTTTTGGTTGTCTAATTTAAGTATTAATATACTAAATAAACATTACATGGTGGAATGGATAAATGTACTTAAGTAATAAATAACTAACACAGACAACAGTCAACGAGTAACGACAAACGACAGTCGCTCAAGCATAGAGTCTGAGACTGAGAGGTGAGTCTCTGTGTTAATCATTACATGCTTTTATGCTACAACAACCACATTAAAAACTTTGCCAAAAAGTACTCTGATGCAATTGAACAAAATGCATTAAGTCGACGAGTAAGCGGCCTTATCGGCGGCAGCGGGTCGATGGTTCATCAACTTGACGTCGACTTGGGGCTTCATCGACTGGCAGCGGTTCTGGGGACTGCTCTGTACTATGCTACTCTGTAATTCTGCACATGCAGAATTTTGCACAGAATTGGACATGGGCATTATTGGCCGCTGTGCACAGAATTGACAAAGTGGCACAGAAATTGTAAAAATTTTGCAGATTTTGTTCCGCAATATTGCTGTTAGTTCATTACTGACGGTTGCCACAGCAGAGCAATGTAATAATAAATGTAATAAAATGTAATGTAACAAACGAAATAAAATAAAACAACACCAAAAATAATTTTAAAAATATAGAAATGCACAGAGTACAAAACTACAAACTAAGCAAAAATATGCAAGTATACACCTGCGGCAAATGGGGTCATACAGCAATGCCACTGATAATGTTAAAGTGAAAAAATTGGCTTTAAAAAGTTTGTAGAATATGCACAGAATTTAGTAAAATAATGTGCAGAATTTGCAAGTTATGAGTGCAGAATTTTCATTTTTTGGCACAGAATTCAGACAACCAACCCTAGCTTGATCGATGTCTGGCATGGTTTCGAGCAAAGCATCAATGATAACACACGATGAGTTCCACAAACGTTTCTGTGCATAAATTCGCGTGAAAGAAGGACATTTTTTTATATCATTTGACTCCATATAATGCATTACGCTGCTCTGCATATCTTGTTTGTTAATTTTGTGAACGTTAAGCAATTGTTATTGTCTTAAATGCAGCAGAATTTTGCCAATTTTGGTCTTTTATATTGTGCAAGGTAGTGCACTGACATCTTTATGGTGTGGTGGGAAATGTAACATAGATTTTGTTGCACATTTCATGGAGGACACAAGAGTAATAGAATTTTGAAAATCGGCCAATGCTTATCAAAATTATGAACGAATGTACAGTGGTACAGTTTTTTTGACTCGCTGTGTACATCTTCAAATCCTACCCATCAGTGCTAGCCTCCAATACACTGCCATGTACTAAACAGCATACTGACAAAATGCAACATCATATTCAGCCAAAAAATAAATAATGTGATCTTCAACTTTTACGTGAAGAAGTAAAATACTAAAAAGTCATTCAAATTTGTCCAAAAACCAACCAGTTACAAACCTTTAAGTTCAGCAAGCTTCAATAATGATGGATACTGCATGATATGGATCTTTGGGTTAACAGTGTGCTCCGTGTAGGCAAATAGACTGTTAATGCCATGTACGGCCAGTAAAGCAATGCCATCAACTTCAGGTGGCATGTAAAAACTTTCACGTCCGTCATCACTGATAAATTTCACACAGTTGCCACATTTGAAGCAGATAACATCCTCAGTTATATACTCAATCCTGACATTGTTGTAGCCTTTTGTCCATCTGTAAATTTACAATTAACAATGTATGGTGTATTACGTACTATAACAGCAACGACAGCAACGCAACTTGTCAAATGACAATATGTACAACATAATTTATGGCATTCGATAACTGTCATCATTGTACTTGCCACTGTTCTCAATGTCCGCATCACTATTATGCATTTACCTCTCAATATCAAAAGACACAGAAATGTCCACACCAATGTCAGTACTGGTACTGACACAAGTAATTGCAGCTGAGCATGCGACTGCACTAAGCAATAGTTAAATGAATTTCACAGAAATTCAATACAGATCACATTAAACTTTACTCACCCACTCATTCTATAACCCCCAGGTAATGTAATGGAAGGTATAAAATGCGAAACTGTGAAAGTGCAAAAAACAATATCAATAACCAAATGGTATGGGTAATCAATGCATTGGCCACATCGGCACATCAATGGCAACAATGAACCGGTGTCGGGCAGCCCTCTGCCCTCTCCCCACTGCTGCTCGCCCGCTCTGCCGTAGACACAGTAATGTACTAATGAAAACAAAAGGAATATGCCGACAGTGGCCAATAAGTTCTGACAAAGTAGGCCTACAGCTGACACATCGGCGCACGTTACACCTAGCAAGTGCGTGCCACTATCCTTCTAGCAAACTGGGAGTTATCTTCACTATTTCGTATATGATATGAGGCAGAATGTCTTGTAAAGTCAATTTATACTGTGTTAGACAATGCACAATGCAGACTAGGTCCATTTGTGTAGGCACACCTGCTGAAGCACAACAGTTTTAAGTGCTACATTCGGCTCCTCCCACAGCAATTAGCCATCGGCCACCGCAGGCCATATGGTGGCGGTTGGTGCGGAGGCCAGTTGGTGTTGACTTCAATTGACCTGGTGGATTTGTACATCTGGCGATGTGCATATGTGCCAGCCGATGTGGCCGATGCAGTAATTACCCATACCCCTAACCAAAGCTTCACCTGAATCCTAAATCTAAAACTGGAGATTAATTCTAGGCACAGTATATTCAGCCGGTTGATGGCAAAATAGCCGGAACGCTATATTGCCAGTAAACGGTAAAGTAGCCGGCATGCTGTTATGCCAGTTATTGGCACTAAATTGTTTTGCCGATCCATAAACTTACGAAACTTACGATATACGTTATAAGCTACCGACAAGCAGTCTCCACCTAAAGCATTTTTAACAAATATTTAAAAACCCTACAGACTTATTTTTTCCTGACCTGCCAAAAGTGAAGTTCAATAGGGAGCAAAACTAATTACAAGTTTCTTTTCTATCCTCCCTTCGGGAGCTTACAGTGCTCCCCCAGACTTTCTAGGTGGAATAAAGGGGACCTACTTCTAAGAGAAGGGGAGGATTGCACGAAGTGAAGTGGAGGAGGAGAGGAAGGCAAGAAAGGGGCACAATTCACGCATTTGACGGACAGACAGACAGACGGACAGACAGCTTTCTCATCGATAGACTGCATCTGCCTTCCATGCAGTGCAGTAAAAACCAGATCACCTGCACATGTTGCAAAAAATATGTAGTAGAACTAGGTTCAGTAGACAGACTCTGGCAGTGATAGTGGAACCACTGCAGACAGCAGTCACACGCAATGCATCGCACATCATCTAGGGACTGAGCAGACTGCACAAACCCATGGTTACCTTTGAAGTCGTGACAACTTACACTGTAATGCACGCCTTGTGGGTAATGTAAGGACCTCACAGGTTACTGAGACATCAACTGCCTCTTCCCTAAGTCCATCTGGCAGTGCATCCCTCAGACTGTAGAGAAGGACCAACTTTCTCGCTTGTCTTTAATGCAGCCTTGGCAGTTTGCTTGTCAGACATCCACAACAACAACTGTATCAGCAACACCAATAATGCAATAGTGCGAATATCCCGCAACCATAGCTGCACACTTTTCTCTTTCTGAAAGTTATTAATCCAAATTTGCAAATCTTCGTAGGTTGCGAACTTTCGGTCAACATACTGCGCCGCTATGTCCTAGAATATGTAACTGCCAAATAAGTGCCGATCTATGGTACCGATAAAAAACGGTAAAATAGCCTGCATTGCCGTTAACTGGCAAAATAGCGTTCCGGCTATTTTGCCGCTAACCGGCTCAATATCCACTGCGTTACTTCTAACCTTAACTCGAATCCTAATCCAAATCCTACTTACTGATTTGTTTAGCATGTTATGCATTCTTGTTTTTGTATTTTCGCTCTTTCGCATTTTATAACTCCCCCAAATGTGGGCGTGGCGTAGACACGACGATTATCATGCAAGTAACCTTAATTCCAAATTTGCAAGCGTTTGCGTTATCGCATATGCACTCATGTTTATTTACAGAAATATACACCGAGACAGTACGAATGTGTAACTCCGCAACTATCCTTTACAACATTTTCTAAGTCAACAACGCCATATTTGCCCCGCTCAAAACAATCGTTGCTAAGTTACACAACGCGACGTATAGTGCGTACATATAGTGCAAAAATATTAAGTATGTAAAACATTTGGCACCATAGACATACTGCGCGTTTCGCAAATCGCATACGCACAGCAGCACAGACTCGCACAGGGTGGAAAAAACTAGTTTTGTATAAAAAAAGTGTTTAGGTTTTTTTAGGTTTTAATGTAGGAAGACCAGACACAAAATTATGACCCAGAAATTCACGAAGAATATCTCATACAAGAACACCCTTTTCCCTGCTGCCACTGCCACATTATATGTGCACAGTGCAGACTGTATCACTACAAAGGAGTTCACGTTCGCTATATCTCATCGTCCGCCCGTCAGTCGTCTGTCTGTAACGTTCGTGCGCCCTACTAAGGTGATTGAAATTTTCGGCAAATGTTTGTACGCCATTTGGTATCTTGGCCATATGTGACTTTTTCGATAAAAATGTTACGATCCAGGGGAAACCCTCTACCCCTCTTTGGTTTAACTCATCCCCGACGGACTCCGTCGGGGATGAGTTAAACCAAAGAGGGGTAGCCAAATATAGCGACTTTCGAGTTTTCCAAGGCTATATC
>Ga0049105_1000242_pt1 | contig 16112 bp, 17 predicted proteins | sample WorMetvaBAHAMAS1_FD_61260 | JGI IMG/M metagenome (GOLD analysis project Ga0049105, IMG submission 61260) | Worm MetaG Olavius vacuus BAHAMAS.1 | ecosystem: Host-associated > Annelida > Digestive system > Unclassified | place: Germany: Marburg | collected 2013-04-09
ACGACCGGGCGCCGAGCCACGACACGGTGTCGCGGCTGCTCCGGCTGATCGACCCGGACGCCCTTGCTGCGCTGTTCGCCCGCTTTGCTGCGGCCTTCGCCAAGGCGGTGGCGGCGCGCGTAGGGCCGGAGGTGGTGGCGCTCGACGGCAAGGCGCTGAGGCGGGCCTGCGACGCCGGCCGCTGCGAGCACCAGGCCATCGACCCGAACGCCTTGATTTTCCCGGCGCGAAGCCCTCCATTGCGGGGGCAATCGTCGGAGACCCGCCATGCGCGCCCTGCCCACATAGATCGACCAGACCCAGGAGCTGCTGGGCAGCACCGGATATGTCTGTGGCCGGGGGCTGGCAACCGTGGTGTTCCTCGGCCTCAAGCTCGGGCGGCCGCTGTTCCTCGAGGGCAAGGCGGGGGTCGGCAAGACCGAGATCGCCAAGGCGCTGGCTGCCGGGCTGGGGCGGCGGCTGATTCGGCTGCAGTGCTACGAGGGGCTCAATGCGGCGCAGGCGGTCTATGACTGGAACTACCCGGCGCAGATGATCGAGATCCGGCTGGCGGAGGCCGGGGGTGTGGCCGACCGCGACACCTTGGCCTCGGAGCTGTTCTCGGAGCGGTTCCTGACCCGGCGGCCGCTCTTGGAGGCGATGGAGCCACAGCCGGGCGGGCCGCCGGTGCTGCTGATCGACGAGCTCGATCGCACCGACGAGCCGTTCGAGGCGTTCCTGCTGGAGGCGCTCAGCGGCTATCAGGTGACGGTGCCCGAGCTCGGCACGATCAAGGCGGCAGCGCCGCCGATCGTCATCATCACCTCGAACCGCACCCGCGAGATCCACGACGCCCTGAAGCGGCGCTGCCTCTATCATTGGGTCGACTACCCGGACGCGGCGCGCGAGCTGGCGATCTTGGAGGCCCGTGCGCCGGAGGTCAGCCGCAGGCTCGCGGAGGAGGTTGTGGCCTTCGTCCAGCGCCTGCGCAACGAGGATCTGTTCAAGCGGCCTAGGGTGGCAGAAACCATCGACTGGGCCAAGTGCCTGATGGCGCTGGATGCGGTGACGCTCGACCCGCAGACGGTCTTCGACACGCTGGGGGCGCTGTTGAAGTACTAGGACGACATCCTGCGGCTCCAGGGCTCCGAGGCCAAGCGGGTGCTCGACGAGGTCAGGCAGGCCCTGTCCGAGACGGCGGCCGGGGCGGCGTGATGCGAGGCCAGAGCGCGGTCCCGGAGCACGGCAGGTTGGCGGCGAACATCCTGCATTTCGCCAGGGCGCTCAGGACCGCCGGGATACCAGTGGGGCCGGGGCGGGTGGTTGAAGCGGTGCGGGCGGCCGCCGTGGGCGGCGTCGAGCGGCGGGGCGATTTCTACCACGCGCTGGCGGCCTGCTTCCTGTCGCGGCCCGAGCAGCGGGCGGTGTTCGACCAGTGCTTCCACATGTTCTGGCGCGACCCGCAGATCCTGGAGAAGATGATCGGGTTGATGCTGCCGGAGCTGCAAGCCTCCGGGCTGGAGCGCGAGCGACAAGCCGCCGAGCGGCGCGCGGCGGAGGGGCTCACCGCGGGGGCCGAGCTGCTGCCGCCTCAGCTGGAGGAGACGGAGGACCGGATCGAGGTCGACGCGGCGCTGACCTTCTCGGCTCAGGAGATCCTGAAATCACGTGGCTTCGAGCAGATGACAACGGCCGAGGTCGCCGCGGCGAAACGAGCCATCGCCGTCCTGTGCCTGCCGGTCCGCCCCATCGCCTCGCGCCGGACCATCGCAGATGCCCGCGGCCGGATCGCCGACTGGCGCCGGACCATGCGCAGCGCCATGCGCCAGGGCGGCGACATGCTCGAGATCGCCCGGCGCAGGCGGCGCACCCGCTGGCCGGCGCTGGTGGCGCTCTGCGACATCTCCGGCTCGATGGCCGCCTACAGCCGGATGCTGCTGCATTTCCTCCATGCCGCCGCCAATGCGCAAGGCGCGGGCTGGCACGCGGTGCATGTGTTCACCTTCGGCACCCGGCTGACCAACATCTCGCGCCATCTGCGCCGGCGCGGTGTCGACGAGGCGCTGGCCCGCGCCGGGGCGGAAGCGCGCGACTGGGAGGGCGGCACCCGGATCGGCGCCTGCTTGGAGGCGTTCAACAAGCAGTGGTCGCGCCGGGTGCTGGGGCAGGGCGGCGTGGTGCTGCTGATCACCGACGGGCTCGACCGCGACGATCCCACGCGGCTGGCGCGCGAGGCGGAGCGGCTGCGGCTCTCCTGCCGCAAACTGATCTGGCTCAACCCGCTGTTGCGCTGGGAGGGGTTCGAGGCCAAGGCCCAGGGGGTGAAGGCGCTGCTGCCGCATGTGGACAGCTTCCGCGCGGCACACGATATTCATAGCCTGGAGGCGCTGGCCGCGGCGCTGAGCCGGGCCGACGACCAGGGCGAGAAGGGGCGGCTGATTGCCGGCATGACCCGGTAGGGTGCGCAATTTGCGCACCCTCGGCTCGGCTGGGTAGACAAGGAGTTACGCATGACCATTGCCGAACACGACCGGATCCCCGAGATCGCGCAGGACTGGCACCGCGCCGGCAAGGGCGCGGCGCTGGCGACCGTGGTCGAGACCTGGGACTCGGCGCCGCGGCCGGTGGGCTCGCAGCTGGTGATCTCGGGCGAGAACGAGATCATGGGCTCGGTCTCCGGCGGCTGCGTCGAGGGGGCGGTGGTGGTCGAGGCGCTGGAGGCGCTGGAGGACGGGCGCTGCCGGATCCTGGAGTTTGGCATCAGCGACGACGAGGCGTTCGCCGTCGGGCTCGCCTGCGGCGGGCGCATCCGGGTGATGGTCGAGCCAGTTGGAATCGGGCGGGGGATCGACCCGGAGCTGCTCGACGACTTGGTGGCGGCGCGGGCGGCGCGGCGGGCGATGGCGGTGGTGACCGACACGGAGAGCTGGACCCGGGAGCTGGCCGGATACGGGGCCCACCGGGCGCGGTTCGATACCGACCGCTCGGGTTTCGACGAGGCCGCGCCGGCGCGGTTCATCGGCCTGCACAACCCGCCGCTGCGCCTCGCGGTGGTGGGGGCGGTGCACATCGCCCAGCCGCTGGTGGTGATGGCCGAGGCCACCGGCTACGACATGGTGCTGATCGACCCGCGCGAGGCGTTTGCCAGCGAGGTGCGGTTTCCCGGCCGGCATCTGGTGCACGACTGGCCGGACGCGGCGCTGGCTGAGTACGGTCTCGACGCGCGTACCGCGGTGGCGGTGCTGGCGCACGACCCGAAGATCGACGATGCGGCGCTGCATGTGGCGCTTGGGAGCCCGGTGTTCTACATCGGCGCCCTCGGCTCGACCCGGACCCATGCCAAGCGGGTGGCACGGCTGACGGAGGCCGGGTTCGCGGAGGCGCAGATCGCCCGCATCGATGCGCCCATCGGCCTCGACATAGGCGCCCGCTCGCCGGCCGAGATCGCGATTGCGGTGCTAGCGCAGATGACCGAGCGGCTGCGCCGGCCCGAGACGCGGCCGGGCGAGTGGTAATGAGGTTTGGACCCATCCCTGTCGCCGAGGCCGAGGGGGCGATCCTGGCCCACTCGGTCGGGTTGGCGTCGGGACGGTTGAAGAAGGGCCGGCGGCTGAGCGCTGTCGATATCGCGGCGCTGGCGGCGGCGGGGCTGGCGCAGGTCACGGTGGCCCGGTTCGGCCCCGACGACGTAGCGGAGGACGCCGCCGCAGCGCGGGTCGGGGCGGCCCTGGCGCCACGGCCGGAGGCGCAGGGGCTGGTGGTCTCGGCGCCGTTCACCGGCCGGGTCAACCTCTATGCTGTGGATCAGGGCGTGCTGGTGCTGGATGCGGCGCTGATCGGGCGGCTGAACGCCATCGACGAGGCGATCACTGTCGCCACCCTGCTGGAACATGCCCGCGTCGCCCCGCGCCAGATGCTGGCGACGGTGAAGATCATCCCCTATGCGGCGCCCGAGGCGGCGGTGGCGGCGTCCGAGGCGCTTCTGGCGGAGACTCCGGCAATCCGGGTCAACCGGCTGAGGCGGAAGACCGCCAGCCTGATCGTAACCCGGACCAAGGGGATGCCGGCGAAGCTCGCCAGCAAGGGCGCCGAGGCGGTGCGAGCGCGGCTGACGGCGCTGGGGGTGGGGCTCGCCTCGGAGGTCCAGGTGGCGCACGAAACCGCCGATCTGGCCGCAGCGGTGGTGCAGGCGCCGGGGGAGATGGTGCTGATCCTCACCGGTTCGGCGACCTCGGACCGCGGCGATGTAGGCCCCGCGGCGCTGGTCGCCGCCGGCGGCCGGCTGATCCGCTTCGGCATGCCGGTCGATCCTGGCAACCTCTTGTTTCTCGGCGACCTTGCCGGGCGCCCGGTGATCGGCCTGCCTGGCTGCGTTCGGTCGCCGAAGCTGAACGGCGCCGACTGGGTGCTGGAGCGGGTCGCCTGCGGGCTCGACCCCTCGGCGGAGGAGATCGCGGCGATGGCGGTCGGGGGGCTCTTGAAGGAGATCCCGTCGCGCCCCGATCCGCGCTCCGGCGGGGCCGAGATGGCGCGCCGGCCGGTGGTCTCGGCCGTGGTGCTCGCGGCCGGGCAATCGCGGCGAATGGGCGGACGCGACAAGCTGCTGGAGCCGGTGGCGGGGGTGCCGCTGCTGCGCCATATGGTCGACCGGCTCGGCGACAGCGCCGTCGACGAGACCGTGGTGGTGCTGCCGCCGGAGCCGGGCACAAGGCTGGATGCCCTGGCCGGCAGCGGTGCCCGGACGGTGACGAACCCCCGCGAGGCAGAGGGAATGGGGACCTCGGTCGGCGCCGGGGTGACGGCGCTCAGGGCCGATGCCGATGCGGTGCTGATCGTGCTCGCCGACATGCCGGAGCTCACGGCGCGCGACTTCGACCACCTGATAGCCGGTTTCGACCCTGCCGGGGGCCGGGCCATCGTCCGCGCCGTGACCGAAGCGGGCAGGCCGGGCCATTCTGTGCTGTTCGGCCGGCGTTTCTTCGAACTCCTGCGTGCGCTGGAAGGGGACCGCGGCGCCCGGGCGCTGATCGACGACCACCCCGAGTTCGTCGCCGATGTCACCCTTCCGGGCGGTGCGGCGGCGACCGACCTCGACACGCCGGAGGACTGGGCGGCGTGGCGGGCAGGCCCCGGCCGCCCCTCTAGGGGCTGATCAGGAGCAGGGTCCGGTCCTTGCCGCCACGGCTGATCCGCATCGCGTCGGTGCCGATCATGCTGACCCGCCAGCCGTCGAGCATGTCGCCGACGGCAACCTGCCTGAACTTGCCGTTGGCGAGGCGCAGCAGGGCGGTCCGGCCGGTTTCCAGGTTCACGATGCCGATCAGCGACGCCCGTCCCGTCGAAGGCGGACGGGCCTTGGGCAGGGGGGCGGTCAGGACGGCGGCCTCGGTCGGAGCATTGGCCGGCGCTTCGGTCGTCGCCTCGGGCTCTTCGACATCGGTTGGTGGGGCCGCTGGCGGGGCGGCGGAGCGAGGGGCGTGTACCGGGACCGGCGACACGAGCAGTGGCTCTGCAACGGATTCCGCGGCGGCGGCGGGGGGCGGCGGTTGGCCGACCTCGGGCAGAGCCACCTCCGGCAGCGCCGGCGACGTCGGCCGTGCCGCTGCCGGCGCCGGTTGCAGCAGGCGGGAAGCGGCGGCCTCGGGCAATGTTTGTGCCGCGACGGCGGCGGGATCGAGCGCCGACTGGGCCGGCCCGCCGGGGCGAGTGTTCGATTCGGTTCCGGTGCGGCTTGCGGCGGAATGGCTGGCGGCACCTCTGCCGGCGCCTTCGCAGTCAGTTCCGAAGGCGGTTCGGCAGGTGTGCGAGGTTGTGCGTCCGATCGCGTTCCGTGCGGCGCTTCCGAAACCGGTGCGGGAGGGGCGGGCGGCTCTTCCCAAGGGCGTAGGATCAGCAGGACAGCGGCGATCACCAGAGCGCAGAGCACCGCGATGGCCAGGACTAGGGGCACCCGGCGCCCCGGCTCGGCGGGCTCCGGTGCCTCCTCCGGGCAGAGCGAGAACTCCGGCCCCGCAGCGCCGAAATCTTCGGCCGCGTGGCGGGTCGAGACCGGGCCGGGCAGGAAGCCCCAGCGCGCGGCGTAGTCGCGCGCTTCCTGCTAGGTCTTGGCGAAGGTGATCAGGGTCTTCGCCATGCCGTCGTCGTCGGCCGGTCCGACCGCGACGGCGACGTCCTGCGGGCGGTAGACTGTCTCGCGCGCGACGAAGTCGAAGGCGGCACGCAGGCGCAGCACTTCGGGCTGGTTGTCGCCGACCCAGGCCCGCTTTTGCAGGATCTGATCGGGCGGCAGCCAGAGACGCACCGGGGCGCGCGCACAGGCATAGGCCTCGGCGTCGGCGCGCAGCAGGCCGAGGACGTTGGCGAACTCCGGATCGTCGAGCTGGACGGCGTCGAACTTCCGCCAGCTGCCGTGGGGCTTACGCTCGCAGAGGGTCACCGCGTCGGGCGTCATGTCGAGCGTAAACTCGACCGCCGCAGCCGCGGTGCGGGTGCTGCTGCGCTTCTTGTCGAACAATGCCCCCAAACACCCGGCTCCACCTGACGGATGCAAAGTGGAACCGAACCTACCTCATCCGGCGGCCCCGCAACAGAGCCCGGATGCCGGGAGCGCCGTGGTCAGTTGCCGGTTGTCCCGTGCTGGTGCTGCATGTTGTTCTGATGATCCATATGCCCGGCCTCGCCCATGCCCTTCTGCACCGGCATCGTGACCGAGATCTCGCTGGCGGACTCGAAGACCAGCGTCATCTCGACCGAGTCGCCCTCCTTCAGCGGCGTCTCGATGTCGAACAGCATCAGGTGAAACCCGCCCGGCTCGAGATGGGTCATGCCGCCGGCGGGCACCTCGATGCCCTCGACCGGGGACATCATCATATAGCCCTTCTTCTCGACCTTGTGCAGTTCGATCGTGCCGACGCCGGCAGCGCGGGCGGCGATCAGCCGGTCGGTGGCATCACCCATGTTGTGGAGGCCGCAATAGGCGGCACTGGGCCGGTTCGGCAGGCTCGTGCGAGCCCAAGGGTGCATCACCTCGATCATGCTGCCGGCGAGGGCCGGGAAGGCGATCAGGGTGGCGAGGCAAAGCGCAGGGGCGATGCGGAGCAGTCTCATTTTGCAGTCCTTCTTTGTGGTTCGCCGGATAGATGGCGCCAAACCCGTGCGGTTTCGACCCGTCACAATGCCGCAGGCCTAATGGGGCCGAAGGCGTGCCTTTCCGCTTGCGTGCACTGCAACATGATTGCATAAAATCGGACAAGCAGTTTTGCCCCGCCGCGCGCGGGCGGCCCATGTAGTGAGGAGCAAGCAGATGGCAGCTACCCTTTCGAACAAGGTTCTCAGCGAGGCGATCCTGCCCAGCGAGGGCAGTGCGCTGATGCTCAAGCGCGCCGCGCTGGTGGCTCTCGGCATCGCAGCGCTGGCGATTGCGGCGCAGATCCGGGTGCCGTTCTGGCCGGTGCCGATCACCGTGCAGACCTTCGTCGTGCTGACCGTCGGCGCCGCCTATGGCATGCGCCTCGGAGTCGTGACCCTGCTCGGCTATCTGGCGATCGGTGCCCTCGGCTTCGACGTCTTCACCTCGTCGAGCGCCAAGAGCTACGGACTGGCCTACATGATGGGCGGCACCGGCGGCTATCTGGCCGGCTTTGTGCTGGCGGCGGCCGCGCTCGGCTGGCTTGCGCGCCGCGGCTGGGACCGCAGCGTCGGCAAGATGGCGGCGGCGATGCTGATCGGCAATGCTCTGATCTATGTGCCGGGCCTTCTGTGGCTGGGCCATCTCTATGCCGGCTCCGAGGGCTGGGCGACGGTGCTGGATTGGGGCCTGTGGCCGTTCCTGGCCGGTGACGCCCTGAAGCTGGCGCTGGCGGCGCTGCTGCTGCCGGCGGCCTGGAAGGCGGTGGGCGAGGCCCGCGGCTGAGACGGATGAGCTTGTGTCCCGGCGGCCGGTTCGCCGGGACGTGACCTTGGACGATGCTGCCTATCGTCCACCACCCGGACTACCTCGCGCCGCTGAGGCCCGGTCACCGGTTCCCGATGTCGAAATACGGCTATCTGCGCGCCGCGCTGGCGGCGCGCGGTCTGCTTTCGGCGGGCGGCTATGTCGCCCCGTCGCCGGCCTCCGCCGCGCAGGTCGCGCTGGCCCATGAGGCGGGCTATGTCGACAGGGTCTTCACCCAGCGCCTGAGCGAGTGCGAGGTGCGGCGGATCGGCCTGCCGGGGACCGAGCAGGTCGCCCGCCGGGCGCGGCTGTCCTCGGCCGGAACGCTGCTCGCCGCCTGGCTGGCGCTCGAGCACGGGCTGGCCTGCAACTCGGCCGGGGGCTCGCACCATGCCGGGCCGGATGCCGGGGCCGGGTTCTGCGTCTTCAACGACGTCGCGGTGGCGGTGCGCAACCTCATGGCGCAGGGGGTGGCCGGGCCGATGCTGGTGATCGACGCCGATGTCCACCAGGGCGACGGCACGGCGCGGATCTTCGAGGGTGACGACGAGGTCTTCACTTTCTCGATCCATGCCGAGAAGAACTTTCCGGCGCGCAAGGCCCGGTCGGACCTCGACATCGCCCTTGCCGACGGCACCGGGGACGTGGACTACATGGCGGCGTTCTGCGATGGGGTGGCGCGGGCGCTGGCGGCGGCGCGGCCGCGATTGGTGTTCTACAATGCCGGGGTCGATGTCTGGGCGGGCGACCGGCTGGGCCGGCTGGGACTGACCGAAGCCGGCATCCGCGCCCGCGACGCCCACGTCATTGCCGCGGTGCGCGGCACCGGGATTCCCTTCGTCGGGGTGGTCGGCGGCGGCTATGACGACGACCCGGAGCGGCTGGCCGAGCGGCACGCGATCCTGTTCGATGAGGCGGCAGGGGTGGCTGGGGGATAGGGGGCGGGGGCCGTGTCCACGCTTGTACACGCCGCAAATGTATGATTTCATGAGGTATTTTTGTTAACGCCAAATGAATTGACTGTGCAGCCGCTGAGCAAGAAGCTCAAACGGCCCTCCCGGGCGTCAGCCCCGGATCGCGCCCGCCCCGCCCCGCCGTTGAATGACCGGGGGCGGGCGCGAATGCGCCCACCCTTCGGGCCGGGTGCAATCCTCATTGCTTTGGCGCGAAGCGGTTCGATCGCGACTCGGCCCGTAGGGTGCGTGCGGGCACGCACCCTACGATTCGCCTTTCATAGAGATCTCGGCCCGTATCCGCTGGGCCTCGGCGCGTTTCAGCAGCAGCGAGTAGACCACCGTGCCGGTGGCCACCAGGCCGATCAGGATGGTGGCTATGGCGTTGATCTCCGGGGTCACCCCGAGACGGACCGAGGAGAAGATCTTCATCGGCAGGGTGGTCGAGCCGGCGCCGGAAGCGAAGCTGGCGATCACCAGGTCGTCGAGCGACAGGGTGAAGCTGAGGAGCCAGCCGGCGATCACCGCCGGGGCGATCAGCGGTAGGGTGATGCGGAAGAACACCGTTGCGGGCCTCGCGCCGAGGTCCTGTGCGGCCTCCTCGACCGAGGTGTCGAAGCCGGCGAGGCGCGCCTGCACCACCACGGCGACATAACACATCGAGAAGGTGGCATGGGCGATGACGATGGTCAGGAACCCGCGGTCGAGCAACATCGAGATGAAGGTCAACAAGAGCGACAGGCCGATGATCACGTCCGGCATAACCAAGGGCGCCAGCACCATGCCCGAGAACATCGTGCGGCCGAAGAACCGCGGCACCCGGGCCAGCGCGTAGCCGGCCATGACGCCGAGCACGGCGGCCAAGGTGGAGACGGTCAGGGCCACCGAGACCGAGACCTTGGCGGCGTCGATCAGCCCCTGGTTCTGCCACAGCGACACGTACCACCTGGTCGAGAACCCGGCCCAGACGGTCACCAGCTTCGATTCGTTGAAGCTGTAGATGACCAGGATGACGATCGGCGCGTAGAGGAAGGCGAAGCCGAGCAGCATCGCCAGCTTCAGGAACAGCCCCGGGCCTTTGCGCATCAGCCCGCCCCCCCGCGATTGGCGACGCGCTGGAACACCATGATCGGCACCACCAGCACCAGCAGCAGCAGCACCGCCACCGCCGAGGCGATCGGCCAGTCGCGGTTCTGGAAGAACTCGGACCAGAGAGTGCGGCCGATCATCTGGGTCGAGGAACCGCCGAGCAGCTCGGGGATGACGAACTCGCCGACCGCCGGGATGAACACCAGGAAGCACCCGGCGGCGACGCCCGGCAGCGACAAGGGCAGGGTGATCCGCCAGAACGCGGTCAGCGGCCGGGCGCCGAGATCGGCGGCCGCCTCCAGCAGGCCGAGGTCGAGCTTCTCCAGGCTGGAATAGAGCGGCAGGATCATGAACGGCAGGTAGCTGTAGACGATGCCGATATAGACCGCGGTCGGGGTCGAGTGGATGATCAGCGGCTCGGAGATGATCCCGATCCACATGAGGAAGCCGTTCAGCACCCCCTCGGGCTTGAGGATACCGATCCAAGCGTAGACGCGGATCAGGACCGAGGTCCAGAACGGCAGGATCACCAGCATCATCAGCGTCGCCCGCCAGGTCGGCGAGCAGTGGGCGATGCCGTAGGCGATGGGATAGCCGATCAAGAGGGTGATCAGGGTCGAGATGCCGGCGATGCGCAGGCTGTTCAGGTAGGAATTGATGTAGAGCGGGTCGGAGAACAGGAACGCGTAGTTGTCGAGGTTCAGGCTGCCGAGATGGCCGGTGATCGCCTCCCAGCTGTCCCAGGTGGGCGCATAGGGCGGGATGTCGATCGCCGGTTCGGAGAACGAGATCTTCAGTACGATCAGGAACGGTGCCAGGAAGAAGGCGAGCAGCCAGAGATAGGGGATCGCGATGGCGGCGCGCCGCCCCCAGCTCGCCCGGCCTGTCCGCGTTGCGGCCATGTCTCTCTCCGTGAATGCCGGTCCAGAACCTAAGCGACGGAGGACGGCGCAGGCAAGCGGGGATTGGTGCCCCTTTTCCGGGGCCGGTCTGGACGCTAGTCTCGCGCAGAATCGGGCGGGTGCGGTCTTCGGCGACGCCCGGGGTTGCAGGGAGTGAAGAGAGATGCACAAGGTTCTGATGGGCGCCGCCGCGCTCGCTCTGGTCGCGGGCACCGCCGTCGGCCAGGACAAGGTGGTCAATGTCTACAACTGGTCGGACTATATCGACGAGGAGATCCTGACCGATTTCGAGGCCGAGACCGGGATCAAGGTCGTTTACGACGTCTACGATTCGAACGAGGTGCTGGAGACCAAGATGCTGGCCGGCGGCTCGGGCTACGACATCGCGGTGCCGACCGGCGATTTCATGCAACGCCAGATCCAGGCCGGCGTGTACCAGAAGCTCGACAAGTCGAAGCTGCCGAACATCAAGCACATGTGGGACAAGATCGCCGCGCGCACGGCGACCTATGACCCGGACAACACCTATTCGGTCAACTACATGTGGGGCACCACCGGCATCGGCTACGACATCGACGCGGTCAAGGAGCGCCTCGGCACCGAGGAGATCGACAGCTGGGATGTGATCTTCAAGCCGGAGGTGATCGCGAAGTTCGCCGATTGCGGGGTGCATCTGCTGGATGCGCCGGCCGAGATGATCCCGGCGGCGCTCAACTATCTGGGGTTCGATCCCAACAGCCGCGAAGTCGAGGAGATCGAGAAGGCGGGCGAGTTGCTGATCTCGATCCGTCCGCATGTGAAGCAGTTCCACTCGTCGCAGTACATCAACGATCTGGCCAATGGCGATATCTGCCTGGCGGTGGGCTGGTCCGGCGACGTGCTGCAGGCCCGCGACCGGGCCGACGAGGCGGATAGCGGGGTCAGCGTGACCTATGCGATCCCGAAGGAAGGCGCCCAGATGTGGTTCGACCAGCTGGCGATCCCGGCCGATGCGCCGCATCCCGACAACGCCCACAGCTTCATCAACTACCTGATGCGACCCGAGGTGATCGCCAAGGCGTCGAACTATGTCTACTACGCCAACGGCAACAAGGACAGCCAAGCGCACCTGGTCGAGGACGTGATCGGCGACCCGGCGATCTATCCGTCGGCCGCGGCGATCGACAACCTGTTCGTGACCACGGCCTTGCCGCCCAAGGTGCAACGGGTGTTCACCCGGCTTTGGACCAGGATCAAGACCGGATCGTGAGGCGGACGGGGCCGTCGTTGCGGCGGCCCCGCTCGGCTCGCGGGGGCACGGCATGACCGAGACGAACGGCAGCAGGGCTTTGGCCCGCCGGCCTTGGCTGGACCCGGCCGCCCGGCCGCATCTGCGGCTGATCGACATCGTCAAGAGCTTCGGCGTCACCCGGGCGGTCGACGGGGTCTCGCTCGACATCTTCCCGGGCGAGTTCTTCGCCCTGCTCGGTCCGTCGGGCTGCGGCAAGACCACGTTGTTGCGCATGCTGGCGGGGTTCGAGGAGCCGGATTCGGGCAGGATCCTGCTCGACGGCGAGGACCTGACCCCGATCGCGCCGCATGAGCGCCCGGTCAACATGATGTTCCAGTCCTATGCGCTGTTCCCGCATATGACAGTGGAGCAGAACATCGCCTTCGGCCTGCAGATGGAGCGGATGCCGAAGCGCGGCATCCGCGAGCGGGTCGACGAGATGCTGGCGCTGGTGCATCTGGAGCCGCGGGCAGGGCGCAAGCCCGAGCAGCTCTCCGGCGGGCAGAAACAGCGGGTGGCGCTGGCCCGGGCGCTGGCCAAGAAGCCGAAGCTGCTACTGCTCGACGAGCCGCTCGGCGCGCTCGACCGCAAGCTGCGCGAGGCGACCCAGTTCGAGCTGGTCAACATCCAGGAGAGCTTGGGCCTCACCTTTGTCATCGTCACCCACGACCAGGAGGAGGCGATGACCGTCTCGACCCGGCTGGCGGTGATGCGCGAGGGCCGGATCGCCCAACTCGGCGAGCCGCACGAGGTCTACGAGGCGCCGAATTCGCGCTATGTTGCCGAGTTCATCGGCGATGTGAACATCCTCGAAGGATCGGTCGAGGACGCAGCGGCCGGCACCGTTCGCCTGGCGGCGGGCGGGGTGGCTGAGTTTGGGCCCGGGCGCGGTCTGGCCGCCGGCCCGGTGGCGCTGGCGCTCAGGCCGGAGAAGATCACCATCCGGCGCCCGGAGGCGGATGGCGCCGGCGTCAATGCGCTGGACGGCACGGTCGAGGACATCGCCTATCTCGGCGACATGTCGATCTACCATGTGCGGCTCGACGGCGGCGCCTTGCTGCGGGTGGTACGGACCAACCGGTTCCGGGCGCTGGAGGAGCCGGTCACCTGGGAGGACCGGGTGCGGCTGAGCTGGGACGACTCGGCGCTGGTGGTGCTGGCGGGGTGAGCAGCGGGATGAACCGGGGGATCGGTTGGCACCCATCCTGCGATTCGCTCAGCCGTAACTGCGGATCAACGCCCCGGCCAGCAGCGACCAGCCGTCGGCAATGACGAAGAAGGCGAGTTTCAGCGGCAGCGAGACGATCACCGGCGGCACCATCATCATGCCCATCGACATCAGGATCGAGGCGACGACGAGGTCGATGATCAGGAACGGCAGGAAGATCATGAACCTGACCTCGAAACCGCGCTGAAGCTCGGAGAGCAGGAAGGCGGGGACCAGCAGCGACAGCGGCGCCGGTTCGCCGGGGGCCAGGGTGTCGCGCTGGCTGGGAGCGGCGGCGGCGAGATCGCTGATCACGCCGGGGGCGGCCCGGCCCCCATGAAGATGCGGAACGGGGCCATGCCGCGCTCCCAGGCCTGCTCGGTGGTGATGTCGCCGTCGAGCATCGGCCCGAGGCCGCGGGCCCAGGCCTCGGCAAAGACCGGCTCCATCACGAACGAGGTCAGGAACAGCGCCAGGGTGACGATCAGCATGTTCGGCGGCGCCTGCTGCAGCCCGATCCCCTGGCGCAGCAGCGACAGCACGGTGACCATGAACGGGAAGCAGGTGACCATGATCGCGATCCCCGGCGCCAAGCTGAGGACCGTGATCAGCAGGAAGAGCTGCACCGCCCGCCCGGTGACCGAGGTGCCGTCGCCGAGATCGATGCTGATCGACTGCGCCGCGGCCGCGGCGGGGAGCAGCACCGCGGCGGTCGCCACAGCCGTTGCCACAGCGACCGCCAGGCAGCAGACCCGGAGCTGCCGCGGCTCAGAACAGGTCGCTGACATCGACCACCTCGGTGAGGCGCACGCCGAGCCGGCCGGCGTCGTCGCCGAGCTCCTCCAGCTCGCCGCGGGTAATCACCCGGTCGCCGACTAGGATCTCCACCGGCTCCTCCATGCGGCTGAAGAGCGGCAGCACCATGCCGCGGCGCATCGCCAGGAGCTCGCCGATCGCTGGCCGGGCATGGCCGACCGAGACGACGACGTAGACCGGCACGGCGAAGATGGCCCGGCGGTACTTGCCCTCGCCGCTGGAATCGCGCCGTTCGAGGATCGGTGGCTCGCCGTTGCCGTCGCTTTGGCCGGAGTCGGGGTCGACCTGTGGGGTTTCCTGATCGGACATGGATCACGTTCCTCGTTGCAGGCTGCCGTCAAGCTGGGTGCGGAACCGCTCCAGCGCCGCTTCGGCGATGGCTTCGACATCGATCTCGGCGCCGCCGTCGCGCCAGCTGAGCTGGGCTTCGCCGGCGCTGAGGGCGGGCCCGCAGTGACCTTCACCTCGCTCACGGGCCCGATCTGCCTGAGCGCGGCGGCGATCGCCGCGGCCTGGTCCGGTGCCACCGCGAGGCGCAGCTCCGGCCACTGGCCGCGGCGGACGATTGTCTGCGCGGTCTCGGCCACCAGGGCAGCGAAGCCGGCGCGGGCGAGCCGCGGCAGCAGGGTCTCGGCGGCGGCGCCAAGCGCGGCGGCAGCGTCACCGATGCAGCGCGCCCGGAGGCCGGCCTGCTCGGAGGCGACGACCTCGACGGTGTCGGCGATGCGCGCCAAGCAGGCCAGCCGCTCGGCTTCGAGGTCGATCTCCGGCTCCGGCGGGGCATCGGGCGGGTCCGCCTCCAACCCGGCCGGGGCAGACGGACCCTCCGCCGGTGCCGTTTCGGCCGACAGGTCGTGGGCGGCGCCGAACTGCTCCAATACCACCCGGCTGGTCATCAGGTGGCTCCCCGTCACGGGGGACCAGGTCGGTGGAGGCGAGATCGGCGGGGGCGAGCCACTCGCGCAGCATTGAGACGCTCTGGTCGGGCTGCTCGGCCACGGCGGTGCGCAGGGTCTCGCTGTCCGGCACCGGTGCCGCGTCGTCGCCCTCCGGCGCCGGCAGGCTGGCCGGCGCGCCGCCCTCCACCATGGTGACCTCGCTGGCCGCGCCCGGGGCGGCGGCGATGAGGGTTGCAGTCGCCGGGTCGGGCAGCGGGCGGGTGAGGATCGGGCGGATCACGGTGAGGCCGAGAACCAGCGCCACCAACGCCAGCGCGGCGATCTGGATCAAGGTCATGGCGTTGCGCTCGAGCGACCGCATGAACCCGCTGGTCTCCACCAGCGCGCCCTCTGTCGCGTCGGGCTGGAACGCCATGCTCTCGACGGTGACGATGTCGCCGCGCGCCTCGTCGAACCCGATCGCGGCGACGACCAGGTCGCGCAGGGCGGTCAGCTCGGCCGCGGGCCGTGGCTCCCAGACCGGTTCGCCGGTCGTCCCGGTGGTGGTGATACCGTCGACCAGCACCGCGACGCTGATCCGGCGGATCGCCCCGGCCTGGCGCACGGTCTGACGCTGGATCTTGGGCCTCGGCCTGTCGATCTCCTTCGCCCTGGCGATCCTGATCTTCACGGTGACGTTGTTCATCGAGCGTCCGCTGGACTTCTCCGCTTTCCCGACGGTGCTGCTAGCCTCGCTGATGCTGCGCCTCTCGCTCAACGTCTCCTCCACCAAACTGATCATCGGCGAGGGCCACACCGGCACCGCCGCCGCCGGAGGGGTGATCGAGGGCTTCGCCATGTTCATCATGGCCGGCAACGTCTTCCTCGGCCTGGTGGTGTTCTCGGTCCTCTTGATCGTCAACTTCATCGTCATCACCAGGGGCGCCGGGCGCATGGCCGAGGTCGGCGCCCGGTTTGCCCTCGACGGCATGCCGGGCAAGCAGCTGGCCATCGATTCATACCGGGCGCCCTTTTGGCTGACTCGCGATTGGGGATTCGCAAGTTGCGGGAACTGTGACTCACTG
>Ga0049105_1000244_pt1 | contig 16101 bp, 10 predicted proteins | sample WorMetvaBAHAMAS1_FD_61260 | JGI IMG/M metagenome (GOLD analysis project Ga0049105, IMG submission 61260) | Worm MetaG Olavius vacuus BAHAMAS.1 | ecosystem: Host-associated > Annelida > Digestive system > Unclassified | place: Germany: Marburg | collected 2013-04-09
ATCATCTTAGGCTCATTGGAAAGCGCGTAGTAGACTTCCTATTAGCGTTAATTGAACTTTTTTCGCTAGGTGTTACGGCTGAGGCGCTACGAGCGATTATTGGTTGAAAATCGGAGATTTCGCTCAAATGGGGGTCGGTTGACCCAAAATTTCGGGTAGAAGGGGTCGCCCCCCACCAACCATTCTTCTTCTCAGAAAACTAGGCTAAATGTTCCTTCGTATGGTGTATAAATCTGGACAGATCTTTCCACTGTTTTGTCACAATACACGCGTGTGACAGACAGACGGACAGACGGACGGACAGAAGGACAGACGGACAGAATTCTCCTGGCTATACCGCGTCTGCATTACATGCAGCGCGGTAAAAACGTGTCAATTGCGAATGCATTGCAACGTGATGCCGCCCGACGCCACGCCAATACTTTTTCGCTTTAATTTCAACACCCATGCCAAGTTTGAAGTCGCTCAACCTATCCGCTGCCGTCTACAGCGTTTTTACAGCGCGTCCGCATTGCTCGCAATGCAGACCGCTGTAATAGCCAGATCATTTCTGTCAGTCCGTCCGTCTGTCCGTCACATTCCGGTGTTTTGTCCAGACGAATGAGGAGATACGATCGTGCCTTTTTCAGCATCAATGTAACATTAATACTCTTGACAACATTTATGGCGCTGCTAACAAAGTAATTGCGAGAGTTCACCAGGTTAATGTGATAAGCCAAGGCCCGCCCAAGCGGCTACAGACTCTCAGAAGCCAACCAACTAGGATCGTAAGTTTGCCTCCAAACTGCTATCGTCTGGATCCACCATTGCCGTTTAGCATTACTCCGCTCGAAAGCTGATAGTCATTTTACCATGCCGCACAGAGTCGAAGGTTTGAGTGGTCGAGTTCCTGCGCGACGGGTTGTGTCTGGACGCAGTATAGCTGAAATAATTGTGTCTGATGAGCGACCGACGCTTGCAGCGCCGCTGTATCTGACGTCGCTTCCTGTCGTTCATCGACGTCCGCCTCGACGCCGAGTTTCACAGTTGGGTGACCGCCGTCGTCGCCGCCGCCGCCGCACCCTCAGCTGCTGCAGCCGCCGGCGTTGTCGCCTCGTCGGCCGCCCGCCCGGCACCCGTCGCCATAGACCCTCGATCGTTTTCTCGCTTCGCTGAGCAACGCAATGCGCCACTGCCGCCCGACCGTGTCCAAGCGATATCGCCGTCCAGCCGCCGCGTCGCCTCCACCGTTCTCTCCCACTCCCTCTCTGTCTCTCTCTTCCCCTCTTTCTCCTCACAAATCCATCTACTTTACGGTCACCGAGGTCGTGCCGACCGCTGGTATTTTTAGAATAATTTATTTTGACGGTTGGCAAGGCAGGAAATTTAGATCAAAAAGTGAGATTATGTCGAAATTACGATCTAGTTTCAAAACTAAAAATGCCTGTGCCTCGGTGACTACTTTGCAGACTACGTTTTTCTTCTCTGAATTTTGTTTTTGCTCGTCGTTTTTTTTCTTGTTTTAGTTCCATTTTCTCATGAATTTTCTATTCTGATGTCGTGTGGTAGACTAAGCTGGCTACTTGTGAGCATTTGAATGCATGTTAGACCTAAATAATGTTTCTATGCCATTGCATAAAGCTATTAGTAATTTGCTGTGCCAATTCTACGCCTATGAGTTTGGTAATGCCTAATATTGTATCTCTCTGTATATATCTGTATTTCTCTGTCTGTGTCTGCTTGATTGGCGAATAAATGTGTTCATAATCTCACACCGTATCATATCGCAAAACCGAGCAAGTAAGAAGACCAAGAAGACATGGCGGCGATGTCTCTGTGTTACCGACGTGGCTTAATTAATGACATCGCGTGCTCGCTGTGACAGATATATCATCGTTGTCGTTCCTTCCTCTCTCGTGTCGTTTCCATCCTGCGGGCCGGCAGTACCTGGGAGCAGTGAATTAATCCGCGACGGCCCGTGCCAGCTTGTTTCGGCGGCGACATAAGCAGCCATGTATTCAATCACAGAGGCGAGCGAGCGAGCCAGCGAGCGATCGGGGCAGGTCGAGTCGTTCGAGGACGTTATTAAAACGCGCGGCCGTACATTCCGCGACATCGTTACGAGCGACTGCGGCGCGCACAGGCTCACGACCCTTCTCATCTCTTCGCCTATCAATCACGCGCACTCCTCGGCTCCGGTCGGAATAATGAGACGGCGACGGCGCAAGCACCTGCTTATACTACGGTGATGCTCGTAATCGAAACAATAGCGTCGTGTTATCAGTAACGTTATCAGAAACAACATTATTGTTTTAACGCCCGTTCACTTTTCAACGAGAGAATGCAGTCTCAGTCCAAAACATAATTACACCATGATCACCTACTTGCATCCATTTACACTTTGCTCAGTTTGTATTCTGCCACAAAGTCGTAATAATGAGACGGCGCAAGCACCTGCTCATACTACGGTGATGCTCGTAATCGAAACAATAGCGTCTTGTTATCAGCAACGTGTGCCAGCGCGGTGGTTCTCAACCATTACATTACATTACATTACATAACAGTTTTAAGGTGACTTATTCACTTAAGAAATAACTGCTAGGACCACCATGACGAAAACAATCACAAAGAAACATTGTAGCCAAATAACCATATTTAGCCCTTTTTAACTGATCTATTATTTGAAACTCTCGCATTCACATCTAAACTACAGTATCCACTAATGACTATTGACAGGGCAATCCTCCCTTTCCCTCTTCCTTTCCCTTTCCCTTTTTCCCTCCTCCTCCTTGTACTTTGCCTTCCTGCTTTCCCCTTTCCCCCAAGAATGGGGTCTTGGGAACGCTGTAATTATTTCCATTTTTCGCACCACCCCCGACCTCTTCCGACATCATTGGGAGTGCAGGCACTTTTGGTTAAGAACTTCTGATCTAACCGAATGCTGGCACATTAAAAAGTATTTTTAAAATCACTACATTATGTCTTCCAACAAAAGCTACAGTCCGTTTCGGATGCTTGTATATATTCGTTGTGAAATGGACTGCACCAAACTATGAGCACGACGATCATCCCTGACACTTTGAAGAAATTACTGCTTATCGACAACGTAATACCGCCGTTGGCATCGTGGTGTCGCGTTTGAGCGTTTGACGATGTTAGAATAATTGTCAATAAATACAATTAAAATGTATGACTGTGTGGTTGGTTCCGTTGGTTCTAATTGGCTATTCAGCTAATTCCCATTAACTTATAAAGTCATATCTACCTGAACAAGTAACTGCCTCCTCCACCATACTTATCAAACGAATGAATGAATGAATAAATAAATTTATTCGCTTGACAGAAATAACACAATCAGTCAAGCAGGAACGCCGAGGCACGATAACTGCATGCGCTTACCGGTGTCGTGACTAACGATTAACAATTGACTACATAATAACCAATTAACCATAACTAAACCACCACACACCATGAATCACGGCAATGGAACATAGGCCTAATGAATAACTTTATTCACCATAAATCTGGTAGTAATGAATACAAAGATAAACAATCAGATATTGAACGGTTCTAAAGTTCGAGAAGACGAGGGGTGCTAGTCTCTGTAGTAGGCCTAATACTTTTCTTCTAATATCATGCTGACTTCTTCCCCAACTCGTCTCGTAATAGCTTATGTGTCGAGTGGGACGTAAAGCTCTCTCCCGACAAATATCATATGCATGTCTTTCACGTATTTCCTTCACTTCAGCTATGTTGTCATCGTTTTGCAGGGGGTAAACAGGATCACTTATTAATCTCAGGGTGTAACGTCCCTGCCCCATAAATGTCAGCCTCCCCTACCATCCGATAGACAACATCCGAGTTATGGTGATTTGTCTGGAGGTTAAGAGGGAATATTATCAGAACTGCTCCGTGCTGGGTTGTGTGACACAATGTTCACAGTCAGCAGCACATTTATATGAGCAGTTCTTACAGGTCCAGCAGATTAGGTTTGTCGCATTGGGACCCTTACGCCATGCATAAGGCGGTTGCCTAGAGTTGTATTACTGTAACATAGTGGAGTGGTCCTGGTAGGATTCAAGCCTTATCTGAAAGACCAACTGGTTTCCTTCAGTGCTGTGACACTGTTGGTTTGGTCATATGTCCTGTAAAATCGTCCCCGAAATGACCTATAATGTGTCGAGTGGGACGCTAAGCCTCTACACTACCTACCATCGTTTTGCAGTCTGTCTTTCGATGTTTTATTAAATTTCGTTATAGTACGCGTGGTTAGTGAAAAAATATTGTCGGCGGTAGTTGTTGAACGAGGTGAAGACAGTTGTAGCTTCAAGGGCAACACGGTGCTATTACTCCGACGAGGAATGTCTCCCAGAGGACGCTACACACGGAAATAGTCACATCGCGCGCTCGTTCGTTCGTCGTGGAGTTGTTCCGCTTCCATCTTGTCGGACTTTCGTAGATGGACGGGGGTCGGCGACGCTCTGGTACCTTACACTGATCTCTGGACTGGGACGACTTGGCAGTGAGTGGTAAGAAAGACTGACAATGAGAGCGGATGAGAATATTGAGAATCTTTAGTCACCATACAGTGATGTATAAAAACATGAAATATGTAAAACAGGAAGAAAAAAGATAGAAACAATATTACATGAAAATACATATTTATTCACCGAAAAAGCAGATGGAAAAAAAGAAAAAGCAAAGTATTAGCATGCAAGAAGAGACGTTCAGTGCTCGAAATGCTAAAAACAGCGATGTAATACGACGTATCTATAACTGAACCGTTTACGTTAACGTAATTACAGGAAAATTCTTAGACTTTCTTATGATGGAAAAATTTGAGATGACTTTGAGGAGCCGAGATACCGCTTATGAGAAGAGTGCGAAATGAGAGTATCTCCTCCTGAAAATCTTTAAAATTTAAATGCAAAATGGTGTGAAATTGCGCAATTTCAGGCCGTCAATGCCATTAAAACTGTGGAACAAACTGTGAGAACTGTTACTAATTACCATATTCTCATATTAAGGCTCAACGTTTCGCTGCCGCTACCTACTATGTCCCTGTTGCTTTCGGCTGATGGGTTCGACGACCAACTATTTCTTTACAAAGTCTGAATACAGGAAAAAATCCCACTTTTATTTTCTTCATAATATTGCCAATTCTTCACAGAATTTTATGATTTTTTTTTCACAACATCCCCTTGTATAACATCGATTTCTTCACATGATAGAAAGGCGAACAAAGAGTATTGTCAAATAGACAGAACATTCCCATGAAACGACCGAAGCTAATCGACTTGCAACACTTGAACGCTCACGCCAATTATTGAAGACGTTGTGTTTGGAACTTTCACATGTTGAAGATATTGCACCGTATACAGAGGACCGACGACGTACATCCGGTTTGATGCAGAAAATTCTTACGAATTACATACTACTGTAAATTGTAACAGAAACCAACAACTGCCACAGTCATACGGAAAATAAAAGTGGCACCTTATTCTGACACACACTGCATATCTGTTTTGGCAACTACACGTATATGTCTTAATGCACCATCATCATTATCCCCTCGTCTGACGTACATATATACTGTATGTACCGAGTCATCACATTCCAGAGTACGCGCCGTAGTACCGGCCGTTCGTTGACGGACGAGACTCGAGCCTCCACCGCGTTCAGCAGCAGGCGACACGACGTCAGTGCGACGCATACTGATGCTCGTTGCTCGGTAACCGGAAGATGGGTTGACGATGCGTGATCGACGAGGGGCTGCCGGACGACGGCCGTTATCAGCCGGCCAACAGACGCCGACGATGACGGCGCCGCTGAAACGACCCGCGCCAGCTCCGTCACCGTTCCCCTTCCCCCCCTTCCGTCCGTTTTCCCTTCTTTGTCCCGGTTCCCTTTCCCGCCCTGCGCGTTCTTGTAATTCCCATTGTTCAACAAATGCCGTCCGTGCGCGCTGTTCGTCCATTAATTACGCCTGTAGCAGCAGCAGCAGCAGCAGCAGCAGCAGCAGCAGCAGCATCAGCAGCCCTCGCATCGGCTCGATGCACGCAACTTGGTACAAGCCCGCAGTGCACCGAAACATTCTATTCGCATCACGTTCGCTGAAAACATATCAAAGCCGGGATGGTGGTTTTGTACGTGTTTTCTTTCAACGGCCCCAAGTAATGTGCGCCATTCCAAATTGCATTCTTTTTAAATTTCTGTTAGTACAGTAATGATGTGTGTACTATTGTGTTATCGCATGTAGCAACATAGTGGCATGTTGCCTACACTTGCTCGCTGTTTTTTTCTTCTGTTTTTTGTTGCTTTTTCGCCGTAGTTATATGTTTGTATGTTTTCTTTCCTTGCTACCACTATTTGGTGAATAAAGATTTCTATGTTAACGGGCGGGTGAGATATTTATTGGCGTTTTCGTGTACATCTGCTTGTCACTGTCCGTACCGCATAGTGATCAGCATAGGCTTGTGAGCCGAAGGCGGCAGGGGCGAGCGCTTCTGTATGATTCAGGCTATCTACCTTTACGTTTCCGCAGGTTTATAGCAGGGACGGATCCGGGAAAGATAAGGGAATGCATCTCCCGCCGGCGTCTGTAAGTGTAGCAGGTCAACTGGGTTTTCTGCATATTCAGAACGTTCACGTGCAAAGTTGCAAGCAAAATTTACTGTCAAGTATGCAGAAGTGTTCAGCTTTCGGGGGCTTCTCCCCGAAACCTCCACAGGGGGCTTTGTCCCTGGAGCCTACTGGGGCTCCGTCCCGAGACGCCCGTCATTCCCCACAGACAAGTTTTGGTCACGCCACTGCTTTTCAGCACTAAATTGAAATTAGAGGTAAAATAAGAAAATACCGCATCTAAAACAAAAGGTCACAACGAGCCGCTGCCTCGGTCAAACAGATGTGCCTTCAACAGACGCGTAAAGCGCGTATCATTATCGAGAAAACGCAACAAATCAGGCAGCATGTTTCACATCGGAAGATCGGCAACTGTTACCCAGACGAGTTTGGTCCACGGCACGAGACACGAGAATGCGTCGGCTGCCAGAAAAGAAGCCCGCCTTATACTGTCAGGTTGCACAAAATTCGTTGATGCCGCCAGCCTCGTCAGGAAAACTTACAACACTCCGCAGACCTCCAGTTGTAATAGCCATTGTGTTGGTCATTCAGACCTTGATTCGGACTCGTGCCTACGTCGAGATATTCAGTCTCTGCGCGGAGTCGTGTTTTATCGTCATTTGTCGCTGTCCGTCTGTCTGTCTGTCCTGTCGACCAGTTCAAATGACATCCGTCGCGATGCTAACGTCGATCTTTCCTCGCGCGGCTCAGAGCTGCCGAAGCTCCTGCGCGCTCGGCCGGGTTAAGCCGCCGTCGTCCGCCGCAGCGACGGCTTAGAATTAAAGCCGCCACCGGATGCTCGGTACACATTCATTACGGTGAACAAACGTAATCAACGAACGACGTCCGCTCGTTAGGTCGGCTAACGGATCATCTTCTTTCACCGTCCAGCCAGCTGACCAGCACGACTGGCCTCTTTGCCGTTGTGGACCACTGGGATTCTCTAAGAAAGATGTGCACGGCTCTTCCATTACTGTCGAACACGCTTTACTGCCCTCCTGTTTCATGGAAAGTAAAATACGGTCATCTCCACGCCGTGCCCCGCGTCGCAGTTGCTTCGTATTTTTAGTAACTTTTAACTAAAAACCTTAATTTACACACTGCTCCACTCCCATTTTCTCAGAAAGTTAATGTATGTTTTAATATACAGATATTACATGTATACAAATACAAACATATAAAACTGGGAAATTTAAATCGGACGAGGTGTAATCCGTCAGGGTTTACGGTTTGAAGTATTGTAGAGTCGCTTTATGGCGCAAATAGGTATACTGTTACGGTTTACTTTACTCGTTAAATGTTTGTTTAACATTAGCTGATCAAACCTACTCAGCATAATGTCGGTGGTGACAGACAACCTAACTCAGCCTCCTATCCTCATTGAAAAGAGGATAATCGCAGTGCGTCCAGTGCTATGTTACGCCATGAGCGATAAACAGCTGTTTGACGATATCTCATTCAGCACATGAAATGAAATGAAGTATAAGTGCATTGATGTTAAGTGCGTTCGAAAAGCGACTAAGAGCCGGCTTAGTCTAACACACCATGCAAACAAATCCAGCCGTTGAGCAGAATAAAAACATTAAATGGTCCAAGAGTCGGTGGAATCAGTCCGGTAGGAGAGAAAAAGGTCTATGGAGGATTTGCCGAAGAGTCAAGTCTTAAGTTCAGAATGAAAGACTGAATGAGTACGAGAAGATAAAAGTGGTGATAGTGAAGATGGTGAAGATGATGAACTGCCATGTCATAGGTGAAAGTGCAGGAGACTGTGTCTGACGAGCCTCACGAAGATCAGGAGGTAGCTGACGGGGACACATTTACGTCCCTGTCCCCATCTCTTTTCGTGGTTGTAGTCCCCATCCCCACACCGTCTCCTCCAAATTTTCAGATTTTGTCCCCGTCCCCACCCCATTCTCGTAGCAGTCATCCCCATCAATATATCGTCCCCGCTGGTCTACATTTCCGTACCAGTTTCCATTCCATACCCAGGTACCATTAAATGAATAATAATATAATAGTTTCGTGTGCAATATTACTTCTTCACTGGTTCTGTTTCTCGTTTTCAAGTGGAAACAGTACATACTCATTTATTGTTAAGCCTACATATGACATATCACATTGTAAAGAAATACTGCATGGCAATCATCAGAAGAGATACCGCTCGCGCGGTAATATCGCGGAAACTCGACTCCGCTCCGGCGATATTACCGCAGAATCCGTTCCTGTCCCCGAATTACTGCGATATGTTAGGCCGATGTTGTCCCCATTACCGCGGTATTTTTGCGGTTACCGCAATATTACCGTCGTCCCCATCCCCATGCAGCCATCAGTGGGTAGTTCGTTCCATAGACAAGGTGCAGCATGCCGAAAAGAGGACCGGGTCGGTGGACGAGCAAGAGTGACCGTTGATGAAGAACGTGTACAATGTACATCACTCAGTTGTCACTTTTAGAACTGTGAAGCTCTGTCGGTTATGAGTCGTGTAAGCAGCACTGAGACGGATTCTCATGTGTTAAAGATTTAACATCACTTTTATGCCAGTAACAGCAACAACTTTATACTATTACTGTGCAGCTATTACTGATGTTGCTGCTGATGCTGCTGTTGCTGCTAACAGTTGCATCGCTTATTGATCAGCAACGTAAAAACGGAGATGTAGTAATTGTGAATGCGTGATATATATACAGTGTATAAGGTGTATATAATGTTTGCTGCTGATGTCGCTGCTAATGTTGATGATGATGTTGATGATGCCGACAGCATCACGTAATCCAGCTGTCGATGTCACTGTGGAGTGTTTTCGTCGACGCCTAATGACGTCTCTGCCAGTCGTCGCTGGAAGGCAACGGCGGCCGTTCGGCGCGACGCAGGCTTCCACTCTATCCAACAAGCTGGAAAACCGGAGACGCTGATCGCGGCGCGCACCGCGTCGCATTACTCGGCAAAGAGCAATTGCTTCCTGGGTGACGACGGCTCGAATTACCGACTGCATTTCCGCCGGTGGCTGGCTGCCGCCGCTGCCAGATCGTTAATATCGCCTTCTCCGGCATTACAGGCGCTGTCGACTGTTGCTGCACTGGCGACACTAGAATGCTTGCTCGTCGCAGCATTTTATGCCGCTGTCGACTTAAAAATGATGCCTGTGCCAATTTGCGACATTCACCGAGTCGAAATATGGTCGCACTCTGCCGCCGTCGTGGCATTTCTTCGGCGCTCCACGGAACAACGACTTCTTAAATATTTCTTTTTATGGTAAACACTCTATGGCTGGTGGCTTCATAGGTTTCACAGTGTACAAATGCTAACTTAATGTTCAGAACCTGCACCACCGTATGTCTGCACTATGAAGGCCAGCTGATGCTTGACGTATTGTCAACTAAGGTCAGACGCTGAAAAATTCACGTGGTAGAGAGTATCATTACTACAGCCAAGCTCAACCGTCGTAGACGACTTCGGTCTGCCAGCAGCCTCCACCACGAGCAACCGAACACACTGCTGCTGAAACTTGGCGAACGCTACTTCGCCTTCGCTAATCCGGAGGCTTGGAACAGTAGCGCGTTTTTTGTGCAAGAACTTTCTAACACTGACTGTTTAGACGTCGCCCGAAAACCGTTCTCTGTCAGCGATGTTTTGGCTCTATTTTCTAGTTTAAATTAGTTTTTGCTTCATATTTTTGTAAAGTTAGAATGCAACGTGTATAAAGCATAAATTCTTGTAATCACATACAGTATTTGCTTATGGTGCTACGCGATCTGAAGGTGGTTAATCAAAACAGAGTAAACTTTTATGAAAACACGACCAAAGGTTCAAATTTCAAAGTTTATACACTCTTAAAACGTGTGTTCTCAGACCACGTGTTGTCTAAACCTGTGTGAAGAGGTAAGTCACGGTTTTCAGGCGACGTCTGAACAGTCAGTTTTAGAAAGTTACTATATAGGCCTACTGCACTTGCGCGGCGCCAGTGACGTCATCACTGATGAATGTAATTAGACCCGTCATCGTCATCATCATCATCATCAGCAGCAGCAGCAGCAGCAGCGGTGCTGTTTGCATGGTATCAGTGGCAGGCCTATGTGACGTCGTCAGCTGCACAAACGAGCTGATAATTGCAAGCCATTAGTACAGCGTACATACTCGCAGCTGACCACTAACCCACTGATCACCGAGACAAGCTGCATGGTCAGCGATACGCCATTCACCTGGATGATGGTGCACGTGATTACACACCTGCCGTCACCGAGTAATGCATCCTCACCGCATCGCGAGCACGAGAGGAATGGTACACACGCTGTAGAGATGGGCGATATCGAAAAATGCCTGAAGACGGATGGACGCACGATATACCGTGATACCGCAAATGTACTGCGATTATCAGTCAAAACGAACCTAACGAAAATCATGAAGCTATCTTACAGCAGATTGATAGCGGTAGCGAGTGAAACATGTTATTCATACTTGTTCGCCCTTAGTCGAACAGAATCTTCTTTTTTTCTGGGGTACCGCATTTCAAAGTGGAAGGAAAAAAACAGGCTTTGTCCACAAAGACAAAGATAAAAGTAGTAGGGTTGCCAACTTGCTGTGTTACCAATGGGTTTCACCGCTTACAGTGTGCAGCTATACAAGCGGGCACAGCAGATACATGTAAAACAGCTACAGCAGACAGATCACGTAGCTTAGTAACTTAATTTCAGTCGTCAGCGGTTACTGAATTTGAAACCGACGGTTCTCACACACGCTATCGTTGTACTGCAGTTTGTTATACAAACAGTGCACACGAAATCCAACAAAAAATGTTTTCAGATGTCCTCTAGCCTGTCAAGGTCGTTCGAAGGTCATCAGAATTTTCATATTCTGACAATGCGACAATACAGAACGGCATTAATCACTCGAATATATTCAGGTGTTTCCGATCTGCAACAATCAAAAAAGACACAGAATTTACAGTCTTGGGGAACCCGGCTTCATGTAATACAATGTGACGTTGACTCACACAAACAAACCGTCATTCCAAGTCGCAAGTCGATTGGTCCACACTTCATTGGTATGGAAAACCGACACACTAACATGGAGTTATACAGTATGACGGGTAACTATGCATCGTTCGAGTACGGAGTCCCCAGTTATTGGAAAACAAAATATGGTGAATGAAGAAAGTCTAGCAATTTGTCAAGTACAAATTCTCTGACAAGCTTGCGCTGTGTCACGGTTATTCTGTAACAGTTCAACAGTTCGATATAGCCGCTCACATTGCGACACCAAGCGCAGACTCAATTCTCCTCCTAACGCTCTCCTTATCTCACTTAATTGGATGCTGGCGAATTTGTGTGCGGTAATAACGACCTCATAACAACTACGGTACGTTAATTGCTGTTAGCATATCATATACAGTTGTATTCACCGTAAACGGCAGAAGGTATGCCTTCGATTAGTGTTTTATGTCGACCACAAGTTACAAGATATCCGAGCGGTATTGATGCCATTTTGTAAGATAACATAAGATAGATAAGATATACATTAGTTTTACGTGCATTAAAAAGCTGGCAGAAACCAACTTAGTCTAATAGACGGACGACATCAAAACACACAAGAGCTTAGCTGTTGCTGAGATGGCCGCGCAATGTTGCATAACTCGAATTTTTGCTTTCGACTGTATGGGTTACCTTCATTTAACGCAGTCTTTCTCAGTAATCTTTGAGAATATCACCAGGAGTCATATACTGTCAAAAACTAGACCCTTCGGGCTACATTCTTGTTGCAAAAGTATGGGTTTAACTTCAACCACGGTGACGTAATTGGCTTCCACAGCTGCTAAATTCGGTGAAATAACGCAGAATGACGTCATGGACGCCGTTCAGTCAGTCATTCAAGGTCACCTTTCTGTCATGTGTAAATAACGGTAATTTACATTCTATCTTGCACCGTTCAAAAGATATCGCGGATTATTGGTCAAATTTTATCTGTTGACGGAGTACCTCGTTGGGCGGAACCTCTCGTTAACGCACTCGTCCGCTGACTGAACCCTTAAACTCACGACTGGCCCCAAGAAATCAGAAACATCACTCTATCGATTGTATAGGTGTCAAGTATGTTTCGATATCTAGAACTGTTTAGACGTGAATCACAAGACAAACAGACAGACAAACGGAGAGACATTCTGATAGCAAATGCTGCGCTTAACTACGTTGTGCGCGCCAAAAAGCTAACGTGATAAAAACTAAAACGAAACATTCCGCCCACGGGTAGTGACACTTAGCTGGCATTCGGAGGGGGTGATATTCGAGGCGAAATGGTCGCGGAAGTGAGTGTTTCTTTGGGAGAGACCGACGGGCTTTGTTCGGGAAAAATTTTCGGGGGTTAATTTTTCGCGGGGGTTTGTTCTTCATGGGAAATGTCCGAGGGGGTTGTCCGGAGTGCATGTCCGGATCCCCGTGCAGGATTGCAAGTCTTTATCTGTTACGATTTGGGTCACCCTGGTTAACACACAGACAGACAGACAGATCTCGATGGATATTAGCGGATCGAACCGGGTATTTTCGAATGGATGCAAATACCTCGACAGGGATATATTGTACGAAAAGAAGTTCGAGTTTAGCAAAAAATAAGGGTACTTCTTCCCCGTATCAATGTCCTAAACTTCGGACTGGGGGGTATTTTTGGCTCTTTGTCGTGCGGCAGTGGTTTAACAGCAAGACCGTCGAAACTGTTGATGACAAATATACCGTTCGAATTCGTTTGCACCATTTGACTGTCGTTTCAAAGGGAGAGGCGCCCCCACTCGGCGGCGTACATGCCCATTTGTTAAACATCTTTGGAGTTTTGTCTTCGTTAACGCTTAACGTTGTTGCAAAGCCCGGTAGCCGACCTGTATAGCAATTTTTGTCTATTTCTATACGTCAGTCGTCCGTCCGTCTCTCACGCTCGTTAAACTACGTCTAGTCGGCCACTTCCACTTCATGGTACTCTCGGATATATAATTCTCGTTTTCAGAAAGCGAAAAACTGCCAGAAGACATTGAAATAGAAGAAGTGCTACATACAGGAATTGCTACAGAATTGAATATATACGACTTATAAGCTGTGCGCAAAATTACGCTGTCTTATAATGCGGACAGACAGTGAATATGTGCTTCTTCGAAGCCGCTTTCGACATCTGAAGCTACAGTACATACTGGCTCGATAGAAAATAAAACCACTACGAAACTAACAGAACGTACGCACATTTTATCTTTTTAAACCGATGTGTTTCGACGTTAGTATACAATGTCATAAAAATTAAAACTCTTTGCCGAAACGAACGAGTGTTCGACATCGTGTTTAAAAAACCATGTTGAAATGACTATGTCATGTGTCAGTAGAATGTACAGCCATTAAGATCGTGAATTTCAGAACTAGGCCTATATCGGGCGGTATAAAATAAAGCCAAATTTAGCCAATTAAATTTGCTTATTATTGAAATATGGCCGATTCCGATAATAAAAGATAGAAAAAGAACAGCGGTACCGGTAATATAAAACGCCGAAATGTAACCTGGTTAGTAGTTCCACCGAAGCACCTAGACTCACTTTATACGACAGCAGATCGACAGAGACACGACCTTGTAACGTCCTTGCGAGGCGGAAATAGAAAAATGGCGGCCTCCCGCACGTCACGAAACCAAGACGATAAGACGATCGAATGTAACGCTACCGTTAGACGGCGATACTTACTTCCTATGAGCTGCAGAGCGGCACCGCTGGCGACAACGCGAGATTCGGCAGGCGAAGAATGGCCAGGAAAAAATGGCGAAAAAGCTTTGCCGTATCGACAGCTGTCGGCACGTTTCGGAGGGGCGGGGTCGCGGGCCGTTAATGATATGCGCCGCTACCTACGTCATCGGTTTTCGCGGGCATAATATATGAAAAACGCGAGAGACGGACACCGGCTCGTCGGTGCGTCAGGCAGGTGCCCGGATAACAGGCGCCGTGCCGTGATTGGACGCGACTAGCAGACGACGCCCGGCGAGTGGCGCCAATCACTGTAGCTGCCATCTTCGTCACCCCGGCCTTCCTTCTTGCAGCCGGGCCGCATTGGAGCCGAACAAAATGGCGACATTCGGCGGAATTCCGACGAAAAGTTGACCGGCGGCGTGTATAAATAGACAAACAGGTGCGACCGAGTGACTCGCTATGTTGTTTGGACCGCACACGTCGACCGACACTCCGGGAACCAGATTTCTAGTCAGAGAAGTTTTCGGCTGCGGACGCCATTTTGAATTTTCTCTTTTGCAGTAAAAGACGCCTGGAAAACCGAACAACTTCTGGAGCAAGACACCGGTAACGCGTTTCCGCATCATACTTATAGCAGACGTAATTTCTTGTATTAGTGCCACACGTCCCGTTAGCAGTGCTGAATTATCGAGCCGTCCAATCACCGGGCCTGCTGCTGTATATGAATATTAATGACGTAATGACATGCAAATATATCGAATATGAGCGTGCGGTAGGTGTCGGGTCAATAAAATGCCCGTTATTGATTTGCGTTAGCCGAATCACACACCCTGTGTGCGCGGTTAGACCCCGAAAGCACTCGCACGTCGCTTCAGTTAAGATCCGATAGGTTTCACTATGTCACCGAATAGCATTTACCTATCTCACGGCAGAAACATACAAAATAATAGTTGGTTTTATCAGCGGAATATCCGAATATATAGTTAAATGCAGAGCAACTTTTACATACAAGCTAGGTTGGCGAAATCCCACTCACTCAAGATAGTCGCCCTCCTCCCTCCCCCTCCCCCACTTTAGGCATAGTCCAGGTGTGGGCGAAACAGCCAAATGTTAGAAGAAATTCTGTACTGAAATGATCATTTTGCCCATATGAGTCATTTTAGAGGGCATGAGGGGTACGCGTAAACCCACTTTTTGGAGTGGAGGGTACCGTACCCCTCACTTTTTACGGGCAGTCACAAAAAAACTACAACTAACATCCAAGCGTGGTACGGTCACGCTAATGACCTGATGCACCAACGGCACCGTTATACTGCCGCGTGATAAACTATACTTCGTCCTGTCTGTTTAATACTACGCAGTGCAGTCGTTCCGTCCTCGCAGAGTCCGACCACTAGATCCAAGAGGAACCTGCGGTTGGATAACTACGCTATAGTAATGAGGTGGGTGACGCGTATCCTGGTTCAATTCCCGGCGAGGGACATTTATCTCGGTATGTGACCAGCCACCCAGGTACACTCAGCCTGGCCATCCCTTCGTGGGTCGGCGCAATGAGTACCAGCCAAAAAGCGGTGATGCCTTGCGGCTGAGGAGTAAAAAAGGCAGGTATGGTTCGTGTGTGTGTGACAGGTAAAACTGTGTGATCCCCTTCTTTCACAAGGGCCATATCTGAGCGCTTAAAGCGGCTCTTACATGTGAAATAAAACTGAAATAAAACAAAATTTGTTTCAGGTTTGTTTCAGACGAGATTGTTTTATTTCAGTTTTATTTCAGCGCCTCTTACATGTGAAACAAAA
>Ga0049105_1000245_pt1 | contig 16095 bp, 13 predicted proteins | sample WorMetvaBAHAMAS1_FD_61260 | JGI IMG/M metagenome (GOLD analysis project Ga0049105, IMG submission 61260) | Worm MetaG Olavius vacuus BAHAMAS.1 | ecosystem: Host-associated > Annelida > Digestive system > Unclassified | place: Germany: Marburg | collected 2013-04-09
TCTTTCAAACGCCGTCTTAAAACTGTTCTATTTAACCGGGGCTTCGCTGAATATATGTAAATGACTCTGTAATGCACTTCCGGTCTTTTAGTAGGAAGCGCAATATAAATACTTTAGTTATAGTTATATAGTTATAAAAACATACATATTATTGAACATCTGCTGCAGGTCAATTCTTAAATGATATGCTCAACATTATTCAATGTGAGATTAGCAATACAATGGCTATGGCATGGCATTTCATACCATAAGCTAACATTTCTCCGACAGAAACACGGCAACACTGAATCATTTGTAAACACGCGAGTCATCACTCTGTAATACAATATGGTTTTCTCCATCTTTTACGTGTCATTTGTGTTCCTGTGTACAAGATGCAAGATATATATTGTGTGATGCTGTTTTACTTGCACTTGTTTCATGTGATTATATGTCTACTATGGGCCTACCTGCCTGAAATAAAATGATCAATAGATAGAGAGAGCAAGGTTTAACGTCCCACCAAACACATTGAGGATGGGTTTTTACAGGTTAAATTACCCAACCAACAGTGTCAAAGCACTGAAGGAAGATAGGTCCCAAGGATTAGACTTCAATCCCATCAGGTCCACCCCACCGTGCTCACAATAATACAACAACTATGCAGTATGAAACAAAAACACACAAAATACATGCAGATAAACACAAATAAATAGTTCTGATAATCTTCCCTCTTACCTCCAGACAAACATCATAGCTCAGATGTTGTCTATTGGAGGGAAGGGAGTAACTGATCAATAATAAATTTGCTTCAATTTATAAAAAAACAGCACACGAGTCAGCGATCAGTAAATACAGTGCAGATACAATGGCAGTGCACGTTACATTCACAGACCTGTTCTGTGCATTTGCCTCCTGTCTCTTGAGTGCATACTCGGCCCACACACGCTGCGAGTCAACGAACTCGCTCTCCCACGGCAGAATGTACCTACACACAGCGGATCAAGTGTTCTGTATTTTTCTTTTTAAAAATGTGAAGTTACCAACAGATGTCAATAAAATGTAACTGTTGATTCAACGCACCGATGACTGCTAGACATGAACAAGTTTCACATCAATTCCGCCAGGACTAACAACTGTCAAAACAATTAACCAGAAAATCAATGTACTAACTCCTTCTCCTTCAACATTAACGCAATTTGACAAGCCAGTCGGCACACTTAAACATGCTTTATGAGAAGAGAGTTAAAGATATAACAGACCATCCATATTAAAAATAAGTAGTTCTGAAAACAGCTCGGAGAATGGAACAGTTAATACTGTGAATAGTGAAAAGAGATTACCTGTAGAGATTTGGGATCAGCTGATCTTCCTCATGGCTCATGCCAGATCTGAAATGAGTTATACCAACGTCGGTCTGTTTGGACCAGCGCAGATCAGACTGCGGGATCAGCACGTGACCCATCGACAACATGCCAAGACCTCCGAGCTCCTTGGGTGTGTAGAACACGACCGGCGGGAAGCGACTCGGCATCTTGGAGTTAAGACCGATCTTGATACGAGTCTGGATCTTGTTCTCACACTTGACGAGCAGATCAAGCAGCTCCTGCGTGTTGACGACCGCTTCACGGAAGTACGTCATCAGGCCAATCAGAGCCGTGTTCCACTTGTTCACAATCTAACAATAGTAATAACAACATTAAATAATCGGAATAATACTAATAATAGTAATATTATATTATGTGTAAGTTTTATGTACAAGTAATTTTGCTTTCATTTGTACACAACTCCTAATATAGTAAGGCAATGCTGAACTTCTTTCCAGCAGCACCACAGCAAATTTATGGAAAAATAACAATAATACCGAGAACATTTGTGCCAACAGGCTTCATGGTGGTCAGCACCAAAACAAAAATAACGAAAAACAGTACAATTTATAGCACCATTCAACACAGCACTGGGAAATATTAACTAGAAAGTAACCGAGCAGCTTCATGCAGCGGCAAATGCGCACAAACATCAAACTATTAATCTAAGCACAGCATTCATATATATATGCCACAAAATTTTTTTCCACAAATTGCTTTATCCATCTAATTGCATTCATCATCTGTTGCCATCCCCTCGTGACACTGAAATCACGTCTCGGCTTAGAAAAGCAACCACTCATCCTAGACCCCGTAACCGTACTAAATGCTACAAATCTTTCATTCATCACGGCCCCTTAAAATACCAATAGGCCTATATCACTCTCCTTGGTTCATTGTTTTTTTATCGCATTGCATTTCATTTCTTGCTTTGTATCGTTTTGTTGTACAGTGCATTATTGTTTGTTTAACTTTTTGATTTTCACCCTTATGGCTACAAGTTCAATACAAATGATATCTGAATCTGACCTGTATGTCAACGTACTCCTTTTGTCAATAAGCTTCTGTATTAAAAGTTAGTCACGGATATACACAACTACTGTCACTGTTATTGTTGTTGTTATAACGGCAGCAGCAAACAGAGCAAGACCTTGGTGAACGTTGTCGATCCAGAAGCCATAAGAATCTGTCGGACGCGGTTGTGGAAGCGTTGCAAAGACTCATCATCAACGCGCAGGAAACACTGAGCAGTTCTCTCCTTTGTCACCTGCCATCACAGTGCAAATGTAACATATAGACAACAGCAGTTATGCTAGCAGACCAAGCGACTGTATTCTTTCCAATGCAAGTCGAGACAATCTTTATGGTGTTGTTAGTTTACTTGGTCCAAAGCTCCTTACTGTTCTACATTCATTGGACGAACTGAGTGAACTCCTTAAACACTGTCATGCAGACATTGTCCCAAGTACTAACATCATATCATCATAAACTTCCATAATCTGACCTGCACACGTCGGTGTCCACTGAACAGTAAACCTCACATGACTGTGCACTCACAGTTGCTGCTTCACGAGCTGCCAATATCCATTCAGACAGCGCCCTCACTGACGATCCTCTGCCAAGAGCTGAAGAAATTCTTGTACAGATCGAGCTTCATCAACCACCAAGTTAACTAGTGTATAAAGTGCTCCTTGCAGCGTCTTCACAATAGCATCACTTTAAACAGTGCATTTTACAATAATAATAATAATAATTAATACACACGAAATAAGCGACATTTCATCAAAGTCTACATACAACAGAAAGCTACTACGGTAAACACGCAGTCACCTCATTCTGGAGGTTCCAGATGCCGTCACGGTGAGTAAACTCATCGTGCGTCGTGCGACACTTGGGGAGAATGCGACACTCAAAGCCACACATGTTGAAGAGCAAGTTGGGATTGTCCTTGCTGTACACCGACACAAAGCTGTTCTCCCACAGTGTCGTCGTCACCGACCGCGGCAGACGGTTCTTTATGTCCCAGAATACTGCTCGACCACTGCAACACATTATTACCATTCAGTTACACTGATTAGTTAAATTTAATGTTGTTTCAAACAAATTTAATGTTATTTCAAACACAGATGATTATTGTTATGTTATTAAAAATGTACTGATCAGAATGGTGTTTATTAAGCTTACTGGTTCAATGACCACCTCACCACTGCTGTTTCCCACAATAAAACTAGTAATGCTTTACTTTGTTTACACAAACTCTAGGGCAAAAAAACTAATTTTAATTTAACTTCCATCACGCAACAACAACAGAACAAGGGAGGCAGATGCGAATCATGAGCACACAGACTGTAAAGACAGGTGGAGTAAGTAACGACAAATTCTTTCTCGTGCTGCCAAACACGTATCTTTAAATGGTGCACGATATGGAGCTGATACAAGCTGAAGAACGATATTCCAGCATTTGACACGTGCTAATGTGTCTATGTAACCGACATACACATACAGTAATACAAATGCCAACAACTGACAGCTTATCATTAACAGGGACAAGTTATGGAGACAGCAGTTAATCCGCTCATAGTTCCGCTATGTGTAACGGCCTCCAATGTGATCTCCAGTCAACAGACATAATGCCAACCACCTTCAGGAACAGACTCAAAACATCTCTGACGGTGACATGTGGCCGTCAACTGCGAATGGTGCAAATTTGGGCCATGTAAGTGAAACTGCTGTTGCTGTTTTCTTACCATTACTATTACTACAAAATGCAACTAGTTTCTGACGTCATGTGACAACTCACAGGTTGACGTCATGCTTCATCAGTCTCATGCGAGCATCACGAGGCCAACACTTCTTGTTGTTGTAGCCGACGATGTTCTCGTTGTTTGGGTCTGGATGCTCCGTCAAGTAACGCTGGATCAGGTCTCGCGCCTCCTCAGCTGTGAATCTGCTCAACACAACACGACACCGTGAACGAATGGTTACCACGTTAAAAACACCACAATAACCGGTAGAGTGACAAATGTATTATTATTACTATTATAGTGTTATTATTACAACGTGGAGGTTAATGTGGCATAAGCAAAACAGCTTCTAGGACATGATACATAATTAAAAGAAAAAGTTATCAAGCAAGAATGTTTTCAGTTGTCTTTTGAACACAGTCAATGAAGGTGCTGAAGTGACACTAGGAGGAAGACTGTACATACAATACACCAGAGCGCATCCAATACAAGATCGCCGACCAAGCAGCAGATCTGAACAGTCGATGGGCTCTGCCAGCTCCAGTCGCCTGGTGGTGCCGATGTTCCGACTGTCTAAAGTCGGTAGTCGGACCTTCAACATTTCTAGACCTCGGATCTGGAATGGACTGCCAGAAAACGTTGTTTCAGCGCCGACATTTTCAAGTTTCCAGCGCCGACTTAAACCCTTCCTCTTCCAGCAGTCATATCCTGATATTGTCATCTAATTGTATGTTTGACACTATAATGGTCCTTGTTGTGATCACTTAGGCCACTCTAAAAATCACTGAACTGAACTGAACCCTGTTGCACAAATACTAACAACAACAGTAACAATAATCATGATGTGTCCATTTCCATAGTGCATAATAATTTATCCTCAGACTCCCGGGAATGGAATATGCTATAGAGCTCAAGAAAGCTGAAGCTATACGAATTTACCTCATGGTATTTGTACAGTATAAAAAATTAAGACTCATGCTTCAACTGCCAGTTAACTGCCTGATATATATTCAATTTTACTTAGATGTTATTTCTAAATTGTGAAAAATCTGATTAATTTCATTAAACATCGGCTTCTTATATTTACCTATTTAAAAAGTACACAAACAGGACTGGAAAATCGAAGATAAATAAGTGAATTAACTGCAGTAAGTTGTAGACATTACCGGAAGAACATGTGGAAGCGGTCAATGTAGCGTGAGTAGAGGCGAATGGGATGTGCCACCTCGGAAGACACATCCTGAAACGAGAGGAAGTCGTTTGGCATCTGTGGCGGTCCCGTCATTTCACTGGCACGCTGGAGGCCAAGCACAAGAAGGTCGAGTACGAGACCGTAATACTGCACGATGAACGATGCAAACTGCAGGCCGCGGATGATGCCGTACGAGTTGGTGTGGTTCATGTCCTACACACAGCCAAAACGTCACGTATTATATTATGATAACTGCTAAAACTCATAAATTCATAGCTCCACAATTCTAAGCTTCAATGACACACATTTAAATGGGGACTATTATTACACTAACGGCACTGCACCAGAAAACACATAGTGTGGGAACATTATTCACTTCCATTTCACTGATTTCAAACTGATGACAAGTGAATGATTATTATACCATGCAAGAACTAAATACAGAACTTCCGAGACATCACTCATACTAACGTGCTAGGCATATACAGTGTGTCCATAAAAAACAGACCAAAATGTTTTTTGTAATATCTTCTATAATACTGGGGTAATTCTGATAAAATTTGGTACACTGTTTCCAGAATAAATTTGCTTCAAAATGATGTAAACGTTTCCCACCTCACCTTAATAATGTCTCGACGTCTCGTAAATCGACTTATTGTGCCAAAAATTCCATCTTCCAGGTTTACTGCATACTGCAAAACAATGTTACGAGTCAAACCTTGTAGTTGATGACGACGTTGTTCTTTGCCGTCATGTAGTCGGCGATGTTGTGGTCGACGATCAACCGCAGCAGACGGTTGAGAAGAGTCAAGTCAATCTTCTCGTAGAGTTTCTCGAAGCACGACTCCATCATCACATTGCACTCGCCTTCTGACGTGTCCCACACGTCATGAAGGTTGTTGATGCCTGACGTCACAAACCACCAGCAGTGACAATATCAATTTCCACTGTCACAGAGATACAACGTTTACCGGTAACACTTCACTGGCGACCAACAATTCCACTAAATGCTCTGGCACCTGCTCTGGTAAAGAAACCAGCTAACGTCTTACCTTTCCTTTACTTCTAAAGAAGTGTGGCACCGTTTTGTTGCATGTTTTGTTGGGCAATGTGATCAGTATCATTCAGTTCCAACCAGAATACTGGTGCCAACTCAACTGAGATTCCAGGAGGTTCATGACAGACTTTATCTTGATTTCCGATTCCATGCTTTTCTGTCTAATGCTAAAACTTTCAACTGTGACAAAACTCTCTTGGAACAGCCTCATCGTAAAGTTATAATACTGCAAGTCAACGGCAATCTTTTCGCAGACAAAAAAAAGCCAACAAAAGAGTCCGCTACGTTGAGAAACAACTGCTTGTCAACGGCACATCAACATTAATACAAATACATTTTGCAGGCATATAAAATTTTCTACAGTAAAACAGTTAGCAGTCAGTCATGGTGTCTACTTCACTCACCCTGGCACCACTTGTATGTGAGCAGTGGTGGTGGCTCAGTGTCGGCCGGCTTGATCCACGGCGGAAAGAGACGTCTCTTGTCTGCCTCATACCACAAGTACTGGTCCAGGTATGCGTCAGTGATCTTCTCCAGCGGTTCCACATCGTACACCGGGACCAGGTTGCTGTACAGGTCCATGAACTCAATGCCAACCTGACCAGCCACACAATCACTGAATATCAGCAACTTAACAGTACTGCAACATACATACGACACTGGAAACTGAAACCACAGAGAGCAAATGTAAAGGAAATATAAAGACGAGATGAATCACTGTGCACTCCCCATTCCAAGGGGATAGACCAGTAACTGAAGCACAGAAGGAATTTAGACTGCACAGCACCAAAAGCTCACGTAAGCAGCAGTGGGAACTGAGCCTGGCTCCAGTGGGTGAAAGTCTATAGTCTTAATCACTAAGCTACGACTGCTTCACACAACCATAATCCAGCCATAATTACAGTGTGGTAACAACTATTTTGGAAGTAGCCGAGAAAAAAGCTAAGGTCGACCAGGCTGCGCACCGTTTAGTCCAACTGCAACCTACCAACATTTTGCCTGAAGATGCACACAGCATCACACAGAAGGAGGCCATTTCTAGGACAGCTACGCTCCAGCCTGGGGCTCACTTGTGATGATATCAATTATCATGATAACTGGCAAAATGGCTTCTCATGTTTGATGATAATGAAAATGAAGTCGGCAATGTTCTAGCTCTCTAGTGTCTCATTTTAATTAGCTTTTGTTCCACGTTCTGTAGCATTTGTAATGCACTAGTCATAGCTAAAGCATCAGTATTTTACAATCGTATGAACTTACAACTCGAAGCTGCACTAGTCGCAAGTGTGCTATTACAGCTCAGTGTCAAACAGAAATGGTTCATGTTGAATATCACGAGCATCTCCCATCTGCACCACATCAGCATTAATTCCTTCACCAATGATTAACGCAACCAATAACAGTAGACAAGCCAACCTCTTTGAACGCTCTCTGCGTGAGCAAGTGACGCTTGATACGAGACAGAGCCTCGTGAGGGTTGTCATACGCCTGCTCAATGAGACCGAGCTCCTCCCGTTGTGACTGGTTCAGTCGACTCTTCACACTACACGGACACAATCGATGTCACTTCTCTACTTCAACTACAGCACATACACAGTGGTCCAGAAAACACTGCACAAAGTTTAATGCACCCACATTTTGAAACCGTCTGCAGTAGAATCACGCGGCTTTTACCAAAATGCTCAGAAAAGATCACTGTCAGCCAGTCGATGCAAAATTTGTATCTGCAGGTTAAATATTCTTTGATAAACGACCCGATCAATGTTCATTTTACTTCTGTGAATTTTCAACAATTACTAGTTTCCCTGTTTTCCCCAATCTGTCTAAGCACCAAAGGTACAGTGATACCTGTATGACTCCTTGAGTCTCTCCAGTGCCAAGATCAGCAGCTTCGTGTCATGCTTGTATGACAGCGGTGGAAACGGAATCGGTGAGAAGCGCCGACTTTCCAGCCAATGCACCGTCGTGGTGTAGATGGCCACAGCTTCCTCAGCTGTGATGTACGGACCATCCTGCATTCAATACAGCCAGTACATAGCAGCGGTAAAACTGACTAGTTCTACCATTATATTACCACTGTATTTCAGCTGGCCATGAATGGCCCGTCTCCGCAGTATCTGTCACATCAGATGACAGCCAGCTTACCACTACCACTGACCTGTTATCATCGGCAGCTCAGCACTGTAATATGTAAAACAGGCTTGAATCAGAGTTTCCACTATATTTTGGTAGTGAAATTCAAGGACTTTCAAGGACCCTGAAGTTGTATTTTCAAGGACCAATTCTCGACGAAGTTTACAGCATAAACAGCATTACAGCAATATTTAATATCCATTTCTTTGATTACGGCACAGTTTTAGTTGACAAAACCAAAACGTGAAAATTATTAACAAATCTCGTGTTAGGCAAAATACCCGGCAGCTTTGTAAGTAAAGCATATGCATTCCAATCCTATACAAATATTGTATAACCAGTTGCTGATATCGTTTGACTTGGTGAATTCATGGACTTTCAAGGACCTGTGGAACGAAATCCAAGGACTTTCAAGCACCTCATGTTTTCAAGTACTTTCAAGGCCTTGAATTTAGGAGAAAAAATTCAAGTAATTTCAAGGACTTTCAAGGATGCGTGAGAACCCTGTGAAATGAGACAACAATCACAGAATACAAGAATACTTGTTTGCCTGTTATCAGATGATCAACTGCTGTCCGCCTCAGGTTGTTCTGTAATAAAGGCAACAAAAAGAGACTGGTTCTTGTTCAGCCAATTAGTCATGTAAATTACATTTTCCACTACCAGCCGTATAACTGTGCAAACCTTGAGGTAATTGTGCTGTCGTTCTTGTTCGGCTTTCAAGTAGAGACGAGTCAAACGCCCCAGATTCTTCTTGCACACCGTCTTATCCACAGTCGCTCCACGGCGAATACGCTCACGGTTGTAGTGTGCCGTGTTCGTCCACCAGTCGGCCTTCGCCTTCACGTAGCGCAGGATCATGTTCTCGATCGGAGTCGGCAGACCGGGCACCTTCCACGGGATGTTTGCCTTCCAGCAGCGCCACGCTTCACTCAAGTGCTGGAGGATCGTCCGAGCCTTGTTCTGCTTGATGCCTTCCGGCATCATGTCCAGAATGTCGTGCATTACCTGCACACATCAATCACAATCACTGTAATTACCCACACCTCATCTTAATATTCACTCTGCTCTATATTCTGTCCAATCACGTTTCTGTTTTATATTTTTGCACTTTTATACAATTATATTTCTTTATTGAGTTTTAGCAAAAGAATAACTTCTACATATTTTTGGTACATTTTAAACTTAAAGAATTAGTTGGTTACCTCTCCATGTAATATGATCACTTTACCATAGTCACAATCATATAGTCACACTGTACAGGTGACTGATTAATTAACTTTCAATATAAAAAGCACATCTCACAACATTTATCAGATAAACTTTATTCAACTATGTGGCACATTATTACTCCTTCTGTGCACTGATGCTGCTGGTCTGGCAACACTAAAGGTTATCCTACCTACAGTAATTCCTACTCCCGCAATCCTCACAGATCCCTAGATAAACCTGGCCCAACATGTGATGACTGCGTGTCAGCAGTAACATTGCTAGTGGTAGTTGATAATGCTATTCAGTATATCATAGAAAAAACTGCAGGATATTAACCAAGCAGCAAGTTTCAAGATAGCTAACAGACGAGTGTAAGGCAATGAATGCAGCATCATGATATTATAGCTGCACATAGTAAAATCAGATATGCTAATCATTTCGTTGATCATGCAGTTTTTTTTACTAAGACGGCTACACTACTCATCTCTATTCTACAAGTGCACATCTTTGTTCAGATCAGAATCACCAACGGCAAGATACGAAGTCTAACCGCTGCTCGGAGCTCAAGATCGTAGTGGCTCTCCACTCGCTGCTTTGTCACTGTCTTTGCGATGCCCTTCGAGTGTCGTCCTTCAAACTGACGTGACAGCAAGTTGCCAAGCCATCGCTCCAGCAATGGAGTCACACCACGCATGAAGAACAGCCACACGCGCCAGCCAGGTGCCCAGAATCCGCAGCCAGGACCTTTGCCAACTGGACCCTACAATAACAGTTCACATCATTCACTAAGACTCAATACATAGAATCCTCCACAACACAGACCTCTGCCAACTGGACCCTATCTCAATCGCTCACGTATAAAATTCAAATCACTTACTACAACTTAACATCTTACAATGTCCTGCTGTGTGCTTGCAAGCTAACAGATTATGGCTCAAGTTCATAGGGTCAACGTATCTTATATCCAGCAACTGTGCTAGAGGAGCTATCGAGCAGCCACACAAATTTCAGACTTGTTAAGTATAAGCATACAGTGTATGCTATATCATGAGGCAGACTATTACCAGAGATGTCTAGCTAAATCCAAGGTTACAGCCCAGACTGGGGGCAGTGGAGGAAAATTATGTATTTAAATGAAACAGTTACTTCAGTTGAGTTGATTTAAAACAACATTTGTTTGCTAAACTTTGGCAGCCGGATGGCTACATTAAACATATATACACAACCACGAATAAAATGAAGCCAGTCATTTCAGGGAAGTGTGCGTGTGCCTTCAAGCTGCCACTAATTATATCACTTCTTTCTGTGCCTCTACTGTATCATTTTTTCTGTTTAAAGATGCTGCGTGTAGTAGAATGTCGTTTTCAGGCACCATGTATAATTAATTCTCTTACTTACTTAGTCAAAATGTGCACTACAAGTCTACACTGCACATCAGTACACAGTAAGTACGAGGCAGAGAGACTGACGGTGTTGAAGCGGTAGTAGATGAGATGTTTCAGGTCCTTGCACATGCGGATCTGTCTCATCAGCTTGTACTTGTAACGGTACATACCAGTCAGCTGTCCGACGTGTGCAAAGACGTACTGAAGTCCATCAGCCAACTACAAATCATTAACATCACAGCGTATAGTCAGGCTATGATGCATACAACAGCACTGGCTAGTTTCATCAATGTATTCTTGGAAAAGCTTTTGTAGTCTGAAACTCCGGCAATATTAAATGAAATTTTGCGCAAACGAAACTTCTTACTGTGCACCCACCTAACAGTCTGGCTTTCATGACATGGTTCACCTTGTAATCCATATTACACACAGAATTACATTAAAATAATAATGCAACTCTACATAATAAAATTTTGAAAATTGGACCTCAATTTCAGGTAGTTTTAGCCAATTTAATTTTCTGCTGCACATGTGCCCAAATGGCCAGAATTCCACTTCCGGTCAAATTTTTAATGCACAATGTGAAACCGCCATAGACTGATTCCCTATACGACAAAGAATTTTGGTGGAGATTACTCCAAGATTGATGCGTTTTGAGCGAAAAATGGCTTTTGTAATGCAAAATTTTCAGAATTTGGGAGCTTGTGGGGATGGAATTACCATTTTTGACGAAACCTACAAAGGCACATCCTTGGCTGATTTCACGCATTTTGAGCCCCGTGTGTGGAGATCCATTCACAGTTTTTTCTCTACGCGATTAAACAAAAAAAGGACATTACAAAAAGTCACAGAGAGGTTATATTTCACCTATTTGTGGGGAATTCCTCACTCAATCAAATTTCACTAAAATTGGAAGTAGGGGTCACCGACACAATCAACCATACCAAGTTTGGTAATGATCGGTAAAGGGAGTACAAAGTTACGGAGGGTCGAATTTTGCCTTGCTCCAGGTATATAACACTGTAGCACAGCTGTGCTACATGTGAAAGCTTGGCATCAGTATCAACATCACATGCACGCCGGCTGGCTGCAGAGACAAGAACAGACCTGAAATGCATCGACGTTGCCGAGGCGATACTGGACGTGACTGTCAACGACCAGCTTGGTGAGGCGTAGGATCTCACGACACAAATGAAATGCATTGCCAAAACGCGACTTCTTTCTCTCCTGCATCATTCAGTCAATTACCACACATGTACATTTCTGAAAGCTAAGCATTTGTAAATCAATTCCGGGGGTGCACAATCAGCTGTGAGATCAGAACATCATCCAGCTAGATGCCATATGTTTTCTTGTACTTGAGGCCAGTCGCGATCAACACCCGTCTACACGCTATCACAAATTACTACTCCAACTGTTTAACTGACATGTTATTATTTCCTATAAAGCTCACAAACTGCTAAATATTGTGCTTCAATAACAATATCTAATTCAATACACTCTGAATTAGCTGAATCGACAATAAAAACAGTGAGTCGTATGTCACTGTTTACAATAAAACATAATTAAAGCAGTCATCGCCACCAACTAAATGATCCGATAAAAATTTTAGAAAATAAAAAGTACAGTTCTAGATCAATTCTAACAACTGCTGACCTTGGTGGTGAGTGTTTTGACGGGTTTCAAGTTGAAGTTGAAGTCGAGATGAAGGTAGTTGAGGTTCTTGCGATGGATCAGAAGGTTCAACATGTTGTAGCCTTGCCGACACACCTGAAGTCCAACCTCCACCCAGTCCAATGTCGTCGTCTGGAAAAACTTGGTCGCTTTGAATGACCGGAACAGATACCTGGACGGTTCACATGGATTATCTGCTGATAAGAATTTTAATGCACATACAGTATGGTCCAAAGCTGACTATAGCTCGGTCTTATGGCACTACACTGCTGCTCAACATAAAGTGATCTATACAGTGCGTAGCAGAAAAATTTCTAACAAGCAAACAAATGTACGCCGTCTCTTCACCGAATGTCATGTTTACAAACACTGCAGTGATGTTTGTACTGACCTATTTCCTATGTTGTGAAATGACTGCATAATTATTATCCGATTTTCTTGCGCAACTAACAGCTGAAGGACTGCCACGAATGTGTTAAAAAGTACTGTAAAAAAACTGTAATATTTACATGCTGTTGACGTTTTATCAAGTCTTAGTAATACTGACAGAAGCTGTTGGCAGTATCAGAAAGGACACACAACAAACACGTCCAATATTACTCAAAAACTCAAGAAAATTTCTATCTCAAAGATGATCCCTCCATGGGAAGGTGGTGCATAAGTCAATTTTGCCAAACCGAGACTTCCTCAGCGAACTTTTCCACTCCTCTCTTTTTGCAATTATTAAATTTACGTCTCAATTCTATGTATTGCTTTACAACTCTTCCCTCTTACCCCAAAACACTACAATACATCCAACATCACAACCACTTCTGTTCTACAGTAATTCTAGCAGTGAAACCTTTTCTTCTGCGCCTTCGGCGGACGATGCTTCAGTGCATTGAGAACATAGCACTTGAGCAGCTTCTGGTACGACACTCGGACTTTGACGGGCATGTTCGCTGGGCAGTGTTCACGGTACCTGACATTTCATAACATGTCATGTGATAAGAGAGTCTACACTCTTAAGAACAACTCTTCACAGTCAATACCAAATAGTTACCGGTACCATACGTACTGCATGATAAGACATTAAGGTATGCACACCACCAGTGAATACTACATCATAATACAACTAAGCAAGATAATTCCACCAGCCATTGACAAATAAACACGGCAACAATATATTTTTAAAAAAACATCAACTATAAAAATCAGCAACTGGTCTGCTGACAAAGAAACAGTAAGTGATGTATGAATGACAGTGTTATACATAGACAAACAAAGCTATTTTAAAATATATAATATATACTGTTCTGAGATTTTATATGTCCTCATAAAGTTAATAAACGATATATTCCTTAGTCAAGACAAATAACCTTTCAAAGTCATTCAAAGTCAATAATTCGGTCTGATAGGATAGAAATGATTAGCATATCGTATATATACTACAGACTGATTTCACAGACTGTTTGTTCAGACTTATGCTGCTCATCGACTTTTTGTTTATAAACAATCTTTTTATTTGGTGGTCGTGTGTTGGACTAAGTTGACTCCATGCACATTAAATCTTAACGTATCATATCATGTCATATGCTTCAGAATAACACCAAACAGAAAAATACTGGGTACAGAAGAACACGACAGCGTCTGAAGCTTTACATGTACAATTTGTTGACTTGCAGAAAAGTGCTTACCACGACTTAACGAGGGGCACGTCAACGGCACGGCGACATCGACCAGACCGCAGGTTGAATGGCCGAGCGGCCCACAACAACGCAATGCCGTTGGCCGTGTTGTCTGTATACAGTGGTGTGTCAGTCATGAAAGGTTGCACGAAGTCTGGCAACTCAAACTCTTCATCATCATCAGGCAGCGGCTCAGCTCCCTGACACACAACACATCACAATACCCAGGTCAACTCCACAGACTCTTACAGACGTTGTCCAAATGCTGACATATTTATGATGCATCAGTAGTTAGATCTGAGCAAACTTATCTTAAAATGACTGACTTTTCACTCTGCAAAAAATGCCCATTGAAAGGGACCTCGGTTGGTGTTACTCATAGACCCTGGTCGATTGTGTGGAAGTTCATCCTCTTCGTGAGGGTTTGAGCTGGCGAGGGCTAAACCCTATTACAATAGTATACAACATCACATCAGCTGGACTGCCAGCTCAGTTAACGGCCACTGTAAGTATATGACACAGAAATATTGACACAGCACAGTCTCTGTCAATTCAGTGGTGGGAAATGTAATTCTCACTGCAGTGATAACGCTTAAAAACAGTCATAGCTTTACCTTCACAGAGTGGCGCTGGGCAATGGGGTTGATCAGCGGGTCGAAGTAGAACGCGGGCAAATCTGGGTCCTCAGTCTTTATAAAAACGACGTTCGGAAAATGATACCTAATAAACAGAACACAAATTAAATTAGTTCTAAAACAATGTGGATGGAATGAAAGAAAGTTACAGGTTCCCACAGCTGATAAAATCCATTACTTGCTTTCAGCGGTACAAATTGACTTATATACTTGAAATATCAATGCAATTACATATATCCAATATTATTGTAAAAGGACCAAAACAATACCAACTGGTCATCAGTCTTGCAACCAAATGAGCCTGTTATAGACACATTTTGCAAGTGCGTTCATCACCACCGCTCTTGGTCAGCTGACTGCTTTAACAACAGCAGAAAGTATCTTGTTTCGGTCAATGGCATGACTCCACAGTATGATTCATCATCTGTGGCTGACCACATCACAGTCATTGCTCTGCAATTTTCAAAGTGCTACGAGTGATGAAGTATTTACTGATGTATTTACTCACCAAGACAAATGGACTTGGAACGGAATGTTATTGTAGAGGTAAGGGAACGCAATGCGGTACTCGGTGCGGACCGGCTGCCGGATGATGATCTTGTTGATGTCATTGAACTCATTCCAGTCTTCGTCTCTGTTAAGTATCATATACATGTATGTAAGACACTTAGTGAACGAACAGCTTTCCTCACTGTCTCCGAATAACTCTGTTCTAGCCCATTCTGTTACTGCATCACCTCCATGCACTGACAGCATGTTTTTGTAAGTAAGTAAATAAGTAAAAAGATTTCTATCCAGCGCCCTTAACGTTCAGATACAAGGCGCCGTGGCCCAACTAACCAAACATAAACGTTTTCAATGATCGTTTGAACTGTCCGAAGGTGATGTCTGGTTGCCGAAGCTGTTCAGGCAGACTGTTCCATAGCATTGGAAAGTTTGACCATGGCCTGACCAGAATTTTGCACGATGACCTACACTGGCTCGATGTGGCAGATCGAGTCACATACAAACTTGGCGTCATCATGCATAGATGTTGGCATGGCAAGGCTC
>Ga0049105_1000246_pt1 | contig 16082 bp, 11 predicted proteins | sample WorMetvaBAHAMAS1_FD_61260 | JGI IMG/M metagenome (GOLD analysis project Ga0049105, IMG submission 61260) | Worm MetaG Olavius vacuus BAHAMAS.1 | ecosystem: Host-associated > Annelida > Digestive system > Unclassified | place: Germany: Marburg | collected 2013-04-09
GGTCACTTTGACTCAAAATTTCAGGTAGAAGGGGTCGCCTCCCACCAATCATTTTTGCACGGATAGTTAGGCCAATGAATGCCTTACAACTTTGTCCCTGGCAGTTTTCACACAGGTGTTACGGCTGAGGCATTACCAGCGAAAATAGATCGAAAATCGGCGATTTTGCACCAACGAGGTCATTTTGATCTAACATTTCAGGTACAAGGGGTCACCCCCACCAGTCATTTTTGCACTGTTAGTTAGGCCAATGAATACCTTACAACTTTGTCGCTGACAGTTTTCACACAAAGAAATTTTGTAGCAGACATTCTTCAAGCGAAGTGCAATTTTTTTACGGAAATCGGCCATTTTGCGTTTTAGAGACCCCCTTTGGGGGACTTATGGGCAACGTACGACGATCACCTTAAGCTCATTGGAAAGCGCGTAGTGGACTTCCTATTAGCGTTAATTGAACTTTTTTCGCTAGGTGTTACGGCTGAGGAGCTATGATTGATTATTGGTTGAAAATCGGCGATTTCGCTCCAACGGAGGTCGGTTAACCCAAAATTTCAGGTAGAAGGGGTCGCCCCACCAACCATTCTTCTTCTGGGAAAACTAGGCTTAATGTTCTTTCGTATGATATATAAATCTGGACAGATCTTTCTACCGTTTTGTCACAATTCACGCGTGTGACAGACGGATGGACGGACAGACAGAATTCCCATCGCTAGACCGCGTCTGCATTCCATGCAGTGCGGTAAAAAGTAAAATCAGGATGCTCACAAGAAAGGACTCTTGTAAACGCCAGGCTTGCTTGTGTGGAAATGTTTGTAGCGCGGAAAGTTCAGTCTTTCATTCGTTGTTGCTCCCAAGATAACAATCTAAAACATACACAGACGAGAATGATATGGCCATCTTCACGCTACGACTGTATACTGACTAAACTCACACAAGTCTGGGCGATCGCTCCTTTTGCTGGACCGCAGCTGTGGAACAACCTACCTCTCCATCTACGTGATTCTGAACATACTTTCCTGGAGTTCCGCTGGTTACTGAAGACGCACTTGTTTTGCCGAGGACAGCGGCGCCGAGTAACGTTTGCTTTTTGTGCGCCTTCTAAATTTGGACTTACATTACATTACTATACATTAATCTCACATTTACTTACATGTAAATCTGTCACGTGACATTAATCATTAACAACTAGAACACACTATCCAGTTTGCGATCTACCTCATTGCACACGGTCATTCCTGAATCGCTTCTGAAGAGATCGCAATTATGGAACTAGTAGCATGTAAGCTTAGCTTCCTTTTACAGTGATTGAACAAGCAGGTTAAAAGCAGATTATCATAAGAGCATTTTCTCCACCTCTTATCTCCACCTGGTAAACATCAATAAGGAGCAGTGTTGCTCACCAAATCAGTTCTGAGATCTACATAATGGTAGCAGCAATGTAAGCCAGCTGTGAAGGTTTGCAAGTTGTGGGCCTTGGTCTTGCACACTACCAGTGCACAGAGATTGCCAAATAACTGTTTGTGAATGTGGCAAACAACAGACCATGTGTCAATTGATCAAGAAAACCTGAAAACAATTTGTTGAATGACTATTCAACAAGGTCGAAGACATACAGTGCTCTCATCAAAAGTCACTTTGCTTTGCTTTACGACGGCACATATAACCAGCTGGAAACTATAGTGACTACAGCGCTTGCAAAATGATACAGAAATGAGCGACGGCTCAAAATGGAAAAGTAATCGGAAACAATTCTTTTTATCATAAGTCATTGTACCGATCACTGACCTGGTAGAGTTGACAACCAAGAAGTGCTCCAACCCAGACAAAGTGGACGATGCCATTGGCGCCGATCCATGCCACCCACGGCGCACACACGGCAGCGTTCACTATGATCATTAAGTAGCCACTTTCTGACGTCTGCTTGTCAGGCCGACACCATTCACTCAGGTCTGCACAAACGTAACACACAGCTTCCTTCTTTCACAAATAGATTTTTCACTTTTTAAAATTCAATCTTTAAACAGTCTACCTGCTGAAGCTGATTTTAGCTCTAGCACAATGTGTACAAACACTAACAGTGCTGATTTTACAGGCTTACTTAAGTGATTATTAACACGTTCACACAACGTGTACTCTATTCTGTGCTCTTACTTTTATTTCTACAGCTTTTAGGCAAATTACGCTTTGTAAAAGCCATTTCCGACTATAGTCAGTTTTTTCAACTACAGGACGCACTCGTACTGTTATGTGCCTCCTTTAGCGCACCTAGGGTGCAACATCTCATGCGCTACTCTCTGTCGGTGGATAACCCGGCGTTGGCCGACTTTGACAAGTTGCTGAGAGCTGCGATCAGCCATCTCACTAACTGTGATCTGACAGACGAGCAATGGCTACAAGAGTCTCTCCTTATCAAGATGGAGTGAGACAAGTGTCTTCGCTGGCACTTCCGGCCTATCTGGCATCCGCTGCGAGCACTGCATCACTCCAGAACACCATACCTGAAGAGGCCACATCCTCTGAAGATGAGACGTTTGCTACCTACTTCTCGAAGTGGCAGGGCATTCTAGGTGCTGCCCTACCGCCAGACTCTCTTCCAGCTAAGCAGTCGTTCTGGGACACGCCCGGCATAACTCAGGTCATACAGGCAGTGGAAGAGTCAAAGCTGGATGCCTTTCAGAGAGCGCAGTTTCTGGCGGCCTCAGCTCCTTACAGCGGGGATTGGTTGCTGGCGCTCCTTATAGCATCATGTGGGCTCAAGTTAGATGATGAGGCGATGTGTGGCTGAACGACTCTGCATACCATTTCTCCGAAGACATTGGCTGCAAGATAAGTGAAGTGTCTGGTGACAGCCGAAAAGGGTCATTATTTTTCTGCGGCTGTCGGTCACAATGCAGCATTTTAATGCGGCCCTGTTCCACGAGTCGTTCACTCGGCACCAAGATCCAGACCTCTAGCCATTCCACATTTGCTTTTAATCTTTTTCTTTGTTTTTAATCCCTGGACCTATACTACCAGGGGTATAAAAACATAATAATAATAATAAAATTTATAATGTGCGCACAGTCAAGCATTAAGCATGAATCGGAGGTGTGAGCAGTCGCCAGGTGGCTGATAGAGATGGGCCGAAGTTCGGCAGACGCCAAAGTTCGGCCGAAGAATTCGGCTGAATGTTCGGCTCGGCAACATGTGACTATTCGGCCGAAGTTCGGCCGAACTTCGGCAAACATTCGGCATCATTTGTGGCTTCGCATTTGCGGCTTTATGCGCTCGCCACTGGCGTTAATTAAAGTAAATAAAGTCAATATACTTACTATAAGTTACTAGTTAGTTATCAACTTACATGCAGTAGGCCTACACTACAAATAATTAGTTCATAAATGGACCATACAGACTCACCGAAACGAATCTGAAACTGTTTTCGGTTTCGACAAACAGATATGCCTTTTTCATTTAGAGATAATTTTGTAATGTAATTTATGCAAACAAGTGCCGAACGTTCGGCCGAACTTCGGCCGACTGTTGTACGCTAGAATGAATCGACGTCTTTTACAGGTGAGTGCACTGAGCCTGCCAAACCTTCGGCTTCATTCGGCCCATCTCTAGTAACAACACAGACTTGACTTGTTTAACAGACACCTGCACTCGCAGATTGGAAGTACGATGTAAGTTCTAAAAACCGACCACACTCTGCAAACTGTCCTCGAAGAAATGGTCCACCTGTAGCCTAAGTTCGATGAATAACATTAACTTGCTAATTACTTTTGTTCATAGACGATACGCTGTAGTTTTTATACGTAGTTTGCCATCTCAGACGATGTGTATCATGCGTGCTTGTTCATGTGTTTACTTACTACGACATTTCTAGCCGCTCAGTGCGCTCACCAGTAAAAGACGTTGTTTCATCCTAGCACACAACATTCGGCCGAAGTTCGAAGTTCGGCCGAACGTTCGGCACTCGTTCGGTGAGCCTGCCGAAACCTTCGGCTTCGGCCGAATGTCATAATCTGACATTCGGCTCATCTCTAGTGGCTGATGGAGTATGTTAATTGTTAATAAGCTGGGCTATGAGCTACATAAGAAAACGTAAGGGGCTATTTTTTCCTAGAGCACAGTTTCACAAAAAAGAGCACCAGAGTTTCATGCCACTGCTCCACTGTGTGAATGGGTTTTGTCTCACTGGCCCATGTCACTGTACATAGATTCATGTGTTTATGTGTTTGTATTTTGTGTTTTTTGTCAGCTGCATATGTGTTATGTTATTGTAACATGGTGGGGTGGACCTGATGGGATTGAAGTATAATCCTTAGGACCCTATCTTCCTTCAGTGCTTTGACACTGTTGGTTGGGTCATTTGACCTGTAAAAACACGTCCCGATATGACCTATAATGTGTTTGGTGGAACGTTAAACCTTACTCATTCAGTCAGTCAGTCCACTGTGTGAAGATATGCCCGGAATGAGTTATGCAAAGTAAAGGAAGAGCAGCTGTACTTACAAATATATGAGCCATAAATGCACCAGGATATCATGCCCAGCAAGAAGAACAAGTAGCCAATGAAGTAACGGTGGTTTCCCGCACCTGTAGACAAGACCAGCATTCACATGCTATCATCAAGACTGGTTCACACAGCACATGCACAAAAATAAAATAAAAGTTACAAGTAAATGTATGAAAAAAAGTAAAGGAGTCTGTTTTTCAGCATTAGTAATAACTTCCAACTTATTTTTAAATGTATTTTCTAACTCTCACAGCACAGAGACCCAAAGCATTCAGCAATTCATGGCTTATTGTTACGGAAAAATGACTGGGACTACCGTTGCTACATTAAAACCTGTGATGCCTCGTCTTATTCGACAGTGACAATAGGAAGTAACTCCAAGCGTTCATGATAGTCGAACATACATTGCACTGAGCAAATGAGTTTACCTGACACATCGTTGGTCACGTCAAAAGTTTTTCAAGGCAATCAACTGCACTAGTACTTGCAAACTCACAAATGTAAGGTAAGGCAAAGGTAAACGTGGATTTGTATAGTGCCTTGTTGTGATCACACCTCTAAGGCGCTCAGATATGGCACGCTTTCTCAAGGGACAAGCCGCGTACATGCACAAGCCGCGTACATCCGCTAACGGAATGAACCATACCAGCAAGAGAGAATATACATAAAACTAACCGTAACACAAACAAGGCATTAGTTATGAAAAATGTACAAAACGTAATAGTCAAAAACCTAACCCTAAACCTAACGCTGCAGGCCCTAGTTCAGCTATTATTATTATTATTATTATCAACGAAAATGATTAAGGTCACAGGTGACGTAAAATCAAGACTTCAAGGACACCTAACAGTATCAGACAGTGTCACAGTTCAGACATCAGTAAAACATATAGTTAGTTGTCAGGAAAACTACGACGGCACAGTTCTGTATGAACTGCTCATACGAGTGTGCATAATTCTGGCCACAACTGTGTGTGGTATTCAGATTCAGATTCAGGTTGATTGAACATGTAGCCAAAAGGCAAAAAATCATAAAGCTAAGCAAACAACAATGCACTGTACAACAAAACAATACAATACCAGACAAACAATGAAATGAAATGCGATGAAAAAATAAACAATAAACCAAGGAGAGTTATATAGGCTTAAAGGTATTCTATGAAGGCATGACGAATGAAAGATCTGTAGCAGTTAGTACGGTTACAGGGTCTAGGATATGTGGTTGCTCTTCTAAGCTGAGATGTGATTTCAGTGTCACGAGAGGGTGGCAACAGATGAGGAATGCAATTAGATGGATTAAGCAATTTGCGGAAAAAGTCTTGGCAAAGTTTGTCACATCTATCTGAAAGAGACAGAAGCTCAGCATACTGCAACGCCACCCAGTATGGCACAGATGTTGTCACTGGATAAATAATGCGAATAGCTCACCTCTGAATCGCCTCAATCACTTCTGTCTAATATTTCCTCAAGCCATGGTGCCAAACAACTGCACAGTATTAAAGAACTGGTCTGGTAGACAATACAGAACAGAACAGTTCTCGCAACCATTCCTCTTATCTCCAGACAAGCATCACAGCTCAGACATTGTCCACTGGAGGGAGGGAAAAGCCCTTATTCACCTGAAAACTGCTGATGCGAGTGTTCATATGACTGGACACAACTGTGGTACATGATACAGCACAGAATGGTTCTGGCAATATTTCCTATGATACTCCAGACAATCATCGTAGCTGAATACCGACCTACACAGTTGTCAACCCACGGGCAATGGTGATCGAACTTGGCCACACAGCGATTGCAGAAGGAGCAGTGCTTGGAGCGAATCGGTCTATGAATGATGCATGTGTGACAGAACTGGCTGAAGTCGAGTGTGTGACGTTCCGACAGATCGAGTATCACCTGCAAGTAATATCATTGCCGTTAACACAACATAATCGTTCCTTCCTTTGATATGGTTAAGACACATGCTCAACCCTTACAAGCATATAATACATGTATACATATACAAATACAACGAACAGCCTGTCTCGCAGGACAGCAATATCGCGGCCCACACACTGCAGCACAGGACAGCAACAACACAAGGTTTAGCACGGGCGAATAAGCTGCCAATACAACGGCAATAAGCTACTAACGATCCACTCAGTTAAACCCCGGCAGTCACATAACATAACATCCTCGTTTATTGTAGTCAAGACAGAACGCTCAACCTTCACAACAATCTGTCATGCAGGACAGCAGCTATATAGCTAGTGCCTACGCTGCCACGCAGGACAGCAACCAATGACACGACTGTCATGCAGGACAGCCAGTTATCATTACAGACCACAGATATGGCCAGAACCACTCTGCGAGCTTCAGAGACAAAAAATATGCAGAATACTATATTTTACACACTTCATTTTGTCCCATAACTTCTGACGACCATTTCTCAGATTTCAAAAACAAAATTTCGAAACGGTATTTCGGTATCAACATCTGTGCATATCAAAACTTTGACACGGAAAATAATGAGACAATATCACACAGGGATCTCCAGGACTGGGTCATTTTCAAAGACTTTCAAGGAAGATCCATCTGTGAAGATGCTGCCAAATTCAAGGAACATTTAGTTAATTTACTTTTAAGAATGTGGGAAACCTCGGCTATATCAATATCAACATGACACAGCTATGACATCGATATACTGACAAATCAACAGTTGGCACTGTCAGTTCTGTAACAGTTTTGCCACCTCGCAAATGCTAATAAATCTATTAGTATTCACTGACAACAAACAAAAGCAACAATACTTCAAATTAAATTAGACGTGTATAAGACACCAAGATATGTTAAAAGCTGCAGTCAAGAAATACGACTACGTTGCTTAACTTGGAGAGATACATCCGAAGATATCAAACCGACTGTCATGACATGGGAAAACATCTGACTCAAGGCAGTGGACAGAGAAGTATGAAAGAAATGGACAGCCGGTGTGCTCGTCAATGGAAGGGTTATGGTCTACCGAAAAAGACATATTTTACTTATTTATAAGATGTGGCTAAAGCTTATTAATTCATTTCACTACTTTAGATAACAGACAACTAAGTGAGTACAATACCTGCATCTTTTCCTCACGAGAGGTCCGTATAACACCTGGGTCACACTGGTAAGCATTCCAGAAGAAGTACGCAAGGCAGATAGTGTTGAAGAGGAATGGTACAAGTATTTCGGCAGTGCTCACATCTGAAGTACTGTTAATGAAAGCTTGCCAGTTCATTCTTCATACTTTTCCGACACTGTTAATATGCAAACAATTCTGACTTACGTATATATGTGTACACACAATCGTGACGACATCTACATGTTATTGCTAAATCTATGATGCATGGCCAGCGTGATGTCGTATGTCAGATCTAAGGTCCCCTTCGCAGGTACCATACAGGGCATCTCTACTCTGTGGCTGGTACCAAATTATACTGTATGTGTGTGAACAACTTGCCCACAGTAATTTACATGATGTGAAATGGCTGAAAGTTGCATACGCCACAGTCTCATCGCATGCCCATATTCTAACCACTACACTAACAGGCCATGATAGGGGAAGTGCACAACACTAAAACGCATCTTCTTTCTGGACTGTGTTCACTTCACAAAGTAGTTTTTTATAATCCAACAATACGAGGTCAACAGTCCATATTAATTACAAGCAGCACAGCACAGCGCAAGGATACACGGCCAGAAGTACAAGAACCACGTGTAGTACATCCAGAACTTTGTCGCTAAATACCATGCTACCGGTATCTTCTGTTTCACCTGATAGTCAAGCACTCTCCTACAAAATATTAAACATATGCATATGTGCAAACACTATTTTACTAGTCATGCACAGTTTATAGAGCAAACAGCATCAGTGCACCTAAAATTGGAAACTTACTTTCTGGCAAATGCAAATATGCCAAATTAAACAATGGAACTGCTTAGCACATTCAGCTTCAATTCCGAGTAAGTCCACTATCTTCGAATCTGCGTCCAAGTATGAGTCTATTTAAACACAGACACGACATCTCATTTACGAGTTGACTGAAAACTGAGCAGTTTCACACAGCTCACCAAAGCAGTGCACGGTCACATCTCATTCACTTGTGACTTACAGAGATCATCCGTTTTGATTAATTGATATATTTAAAAAATACTTGTACAGGTAATCATAGTTGTATAACCTATTTTCCAACAAATAATCCAAAAAATATTGCTAAAACTATCTTTATAAAGCACAGGCCTACTAGTACTCGCAGATTAACAAATATACTTACGAGTTGACGAAGTACCAAACGAAGTAGTAGGAGATGGCAATTGCAAACTTCACAGGCCAGAGCAGCTCTACGTTCAGCAGCATTCCAATTGCAAAGATTGCAATGAATGGCAATATGTATGCCGTACGCAACTTGACCACCTGCAAGCCAATGACACAACAACAGCACTGTACCAGCACTCACCAGCACCATCGGCTTTCGTAGCCTAAATTCTTCTTATCCACTGATACAATATATCAGTACTTTTCACACTTCTTAAGCATCATAGCAACTTTTCTCTAACAGACAATAACACCATAGTGATGAATCTAATGCAAAATACTAATTTCCCGTTAAATGACAAAGCAGTCAAAATCTGATGCATTACTCATATCCTTCAACTAATATCTACCAAGCAAATACAGTCAAGCATACAATAATGCCGAACGTCAAAAAACACAAGTTACAACTGTCTGTGATTTACAGAAACACAGGAATTATTATTATCATTACCGTTACTCATATACTGAGCTAAAATATACCGAGCTGATTAAAATCACAAACTGGTAATAATAACAGTAGCAGTAGTAATAAAATTACCAAACTGTAACAAAACATACTGGATTGTTAGCTGTTCGCTGGAACAGAGTAGCGGACTTATCAAGCCCACGGCCAATAGCAGCCGACTTGATGCGCTGAATCACCCAGAGGCTGCGACTTCTTCCAGCTACATCAAGTACTGTCTCGCTCTAAACAACATTGCAACAAACTAGAGAAACTGGCCTAAAAATGTAAATTATACTGGCTAGACAGTGAAAAGCTTAACACTAGAGGGCACTGACAGAGCAAACCTCCACCAAGGCTGGCCATACCATGCTCACTAGTCAGCATTGTGCAGAATGCAACGTATGCTAAGTACAGACAAGTGCTGCCACTGTAATGGCCATTATTTTGTGTTTTCGCCAAATTCGGTAGCTTTCGGGGCCAATTATGTAAAAGTGGTTGATTAGCCATCAACAGATTTTCTCCAGAAAAATGTCACAAAGTACACCAACTAAGCACGATGGACGCGCTGTGCTCTTCGGGGCAGCGGAGCTTCGTGTATTAAAGGTGGTGATTTTGCTTCTTGGTCTCAATCAACATACTTACTCTAGGTCCGGCCAGCGTAACACGCAGAATGCTGCCCAGTTTATTATTGTTGTGCAAATTCAGTAGAGGGTAGCACCGACATACATTGCCAGGACGCGGCATTATAGTCTATGTGGACGCTGAGCAACTGCTGTTCGCAGTGGTGTGAGGTACGAGTTAACTCGTACGTCGAACCTAAACACCTACTGACAAGAGTTCATAGTTCACAGATCATAGTTCATGACCGCCCTTATAATATCACTGAGCAGCAGTTTACACAGATAGGGCTAACAGAAAATTATCAAAAGTTATAAACCGAGTTAACAGTATGTTAAAAACAGGAAAAAACAAGCACGAAGATACACAATGTAGGCCTAGCCAAAAGCAGATATATCTTAAGCTACGACTGGTACACTTGTTGAAAAAAAGTTTTTAGATGCCGTTTAAAAGTGCCAGTGTCTGTTAGATTATGAGATATCTTGTATGTCGTGGCCAACGTGTTACTACTGGGAATTGTGATGTTCACGGGATCGATTTGCATCTGCAGCATCTTAGTATTTAACCAGCCACCCAGGTCAACCCAGCCTGGCCATCCCTCTGTGGAGTAAAGAGGCACACTGCGTCATACACTAACCTAGTATTCATGGCCCTGCAGCATAGCTGGTGTCTGGCGAAGGGCTGCAGAAATCAAGATCAGCCCCATCCCATGGACCATGTGGCTCGGTAAGGACTTTACTTTTATTTTTTAATTAATGTCACATTTTATCAGATGTATTACAGCTAATTGGGGCACACTTACATGTGCATTCAGCAATGTCAAGTCGGTCCCGGCATCCAGAAGTAGTTTAGTGACAGCATGATTTCCCGACGTGCATGCCCAGTGCAAAGCAGTGTTACCATTCACACGATCGCGTGCATTCACGTTTGCACCGAACGTTAGTATCAACCGCGATGGGTCTGGCCTGCACAGAAAAATATGCATCACGTGTTGTGTTCTATAAGCAATTAAGGCATTAACGGTATCCACAGAATTCTAACAAAATCTGATCTATTCCCCTCTGCATTAATCTGCATCATCCTTTACCCCTCCCCCCACTGTGGAGTGTGGACCTCCACAAAACAGCTGAAAACTATGCAAAATGCATTGCTGCTAAAACCATCTAAATAACAGCACCATAAGTCAACAGTCAAACAGCTATCAATGTTCAATTCACGATTCAGTGCTTCCGTGTTGGCAATATAGAGGCAGTAGCAATGGGGCAGAATGACTTGATTTTCAAGTATTTGCCGACTGTTTTTGTCAAGAGCTGTGACAAGAAGTGCTCAACAGACTGATTACATGGATTCTCGGACCATCAAATGATTTTACTCTGCTCAACAACTGGATTTGTTTGCATGGTGTTAAGACTAAGCCGGCTCCTAGTCGGTTTTCGAACGCACTTTAAATCACTGCACTTTCATTTCATTTCATGTCATTTGTGAATTTTTTTCTCAGTTGCTTTGAGTCTGGGAGTCAGTACCAGTGCAATCAACTGTGTGCAAAGACTTGTGTTCTAAACAAGGTCTGTTATGTGCCACACTGAACACAGAACTGCACCCATTCTCTCATATTAACATGCAACAGCTGGCAGTTGACCCATGACCTCGAGATCACTAGTCCAATGCCTGACTATTTCCAAAACTCCTTTCCACCATAAGACTGCTTAGTCTATCCATCAGACCGACCTCACAGCTTTCTGACTGCATTTTTTAAATTTTTTTTCTTCTGTTCAACAGTTTTTTTAAATTTTAGTTTTAGTCATTTACAAACAAACTTCTATTCTGAGGTGTGAAAGACTACGCTTTTAATCATATGTAAATATCTGCATATCATCATGCTAATCATAGTTATATTACCCAACATAAAACTACAATGTATTCACAAATGAACAATATAAAACGTTAACAGCCGCAAGTGCCAGTCATACCCAAACACACGATAGCAGGACCACATTAGTGGCGTCATTCCATTCATATCTCGAGCATTGATATCTTGTCCTTTCGCGATGAGATATGCCACAATGGACGTGTGACCAAACTGTGCTGCTAAGTGTATACCCATATAACCTACAGAAACATTTGGCACCTGATCCTGTTGAGCAAATCAGTGTAACAATAATTGCGCTTAATAATACTATACACACACCACAGTGAGGCCTAAGCTCTATATACAACTTGTCCAGAAAGAAACGCGAAAAGGCAGGGTCGACAACTTTGCCAATAAATGCTAGCAGTATCCAATAAGAACCAGCAATATCCTTAACGCTTCAGCTGAAACTAATGCATTTGGTTCTTTCTGGCAGAAGGCTGGTGAAAAAGTTAGCAAAAACGAACCTTCACCATCCAGTATTGACGGATCTGCACCGAACGACATGAGAAGAACGACCATTGCAAGATGGCCTTGCCTGCACACAGTTACAGCGTCGTCATCACGTTCTTTAACAAGTTACAACAGCAATATCATACCAACAGCACTCCCTTCTTACACCAGCAACACAGGAAAATGGCAACCAAAGAACATGCAGAACAAGATTTCCATGGCCGTTGCTGGCTGACCTCACCATGACCCCATGACCTTTTGAAAACCTTTCGGCAGTGCCCACTCTTATGATGAATGCTTCATTGCTGCTGTCAAGTTTCAATGAAATCCCTGAACTAATCAGAGATAATGCATCACGCAAAATAAGCACTGGTTTATGCTCTGCTGTTGGCCACAGCCGCATGCCGATGGTTCGGCAAGACCCCGTTTGTGCACGTTTGCATGACACAGACCCTGACCTGTCCGAAAGTGGTTCAGCAAAGACCACGCGTGATGAACAATGGATGGACGGCCAGATGGATGACCTTAAAACATTATGCCTCCACTGCCTATTGTTGGCAAAGGCACAGAAAAGATCTGAAGAAAGAAATCTGGACAGCAGGTTTTTAGGCATAGCTAGAGGAACATGAAAATATCCGCACAAGATGAAACTTGTGGAGACAATGCCCCACCGAAAATGGCAGGCATAATCACACCTTCTGTGCTCCGACAAAAGCTGGTTTGGCAACAACCCGTAAAAATCCTGCTTGAGCAATCTTTAAAGGTTCTATTCTGGGTGACCTTTGAAGAAACCAGGCAAAATTGTAGCAATTCCTTATATAAAGTACGCTCAGTCGTTAAACACCAGAAGCTCAGCTGGCATAGAGAATCCACATAGCACTATATACTTCTTAGAAATGTTATGCATAAAAAAGAGAAAAAGTTGCCAAAATGAACTGTTACTATATAAATATACACAATGTCTTTATATAACAAGTGCAATTTGCCCAAATTCAACACGATCCAACAAACACGGCTTTCCAATGTCGGAAATCGTGGATTTCCGGTGGCCGGTATCCGCCTCTGGAACAGTCTGCCGCCTGGCGTCACCTCAGCTCTAACACTCACTATTTTTTAAATCTCCTCAAAACTTACCTTTCTCCTGATCATAGCCTTGCTAGCTGTTCTTGGTTTCTAGTTCTGTCCAGTACACCGTGTATAGTGATTTAGCAGCCTTGAACTTGGGCCACTCTAAACAACTCTAATGTAATGTACCATAACAAGGCCTCAGCACTGAATCAACTAGAAGCCTGGGTAATGTTACCCCTCCTTCTGCAAAACCAATAATGTCCTACTAAGCTTTCTTCTAGTTCTTATGTTGGCCTTGAACAGATTCTATATAAATTTATATTTCGCGGACGGTTTTACTGCAGCCAGATGCTATCAACATTCACTGCACAAATGATTCTCATGTATGTATGACGTACACTGTATGTATATTCTGACAGTAAACAATGTTCACACAATTTATGTGTATCATTTCAAGTGATAACGGTTATGTTGCAGTACTTACCTTGTGGCCCAATGCAATGGAGTGGACTTCAGATCACCCCCAATCTTGTCAACAACTGCTCCCTTGGAAACCAAATACCTACAGTGACATACAATAGATGATTATCAATCTAAACCAGCACAACTAACCACCAGCATCTTTGTTTTTCCATGTAGATATCACAAACACATTATAATGCTGACCCAGTTCAACATCATCAACTCTATGCATCTGGCAACAGCCGTAGCATCATTCCAGCACCACAGCTGCAATGTAATATGTGCCTTCACTCTTCAACAGAGCTCATACAGTTGATCCAGCCATCTATTCTTCAGGTGTTAGATCAATGGTTTCAATACCAGCTGCAAGGGTCCACTTAAACGTGAACACATCCATGTAAAGGTAAATGGTACCATACGCCCTTGAGAGCACAGGTGGGGTCTTCTATTGGTCTTGAGCGCACAGGTGAATATAGCACTAAGTCTGTGATGTGTGGCCAGTGCATTGCTACACCTATGATCACCTTCCCAGCCTCAGAGCATCACCACCCTTTGACTGGTACCAAGTCATAATGCTTGGTGACAGAGGCATACAGGTGTACGTAGCTCGCCTGGTGTCCAGGCAGAACTCAAACCCGTGAACTGTGAATTGCAAGTCTGAAGCTCTATCAATAGTGCCACCACAGCACAAACAGCTGAGAGCAGTAATGTTTGTCAGCAAGCCATGGTGCTTTGTGATAATAGGGAATGGGCTATGTGCTCGTCAAAACCAGTCAGTGATATGTTAGTGCCATAAGACGTCGATCCAGATGCACATTAATAAACAATGTAACCAACCATTCACTAACAAGAAGCTCAGCTACCACAGAGATAGCATGCGTCGGCGGTCATTATGCCATTCAAGGTCATTCAAGGATACTGATTTTGGTACCAATCAAAAGCCAGTATGCGACTTCCTATTAGTGAATAATACTAATTTAACATCCTATCTCGTACCATTTGCTACATATCGCACAGTATCGATCAGATTATCGCTTTTGACAGGCGGTGCCGCTCTTTAACAAATTTGTTCTCAGGAACCTCTGAGAATTTCGCCTTTAGTCATATACCCATATTGCTAAAAACTTCTTTAGACTACATATTTGTTCCAGGCATTTTAGATCTATCTTCAACCAAAGCTGTTGAATTCGGTAGAATAATGCCAAACACTGGCCATTATGTTGTTCAAGGTCATTCAAGGTCACAGACTTTGGTACCAATCGAGTGTGGAATGCTCTTCCGCCGTCTGTTTGTTCTGTGTAGTCACTGCTGTGACCTAAAGACCTCCCCGTTCCAGTCATCGTACTCCTCACCAAAGTGTCCAGCTGTATGACAGACTATAACTTTTTACTTCATTATCGTAAGGTGCCCTTGTAACGGACCTGTTTGTGAAGTGATACCTTAAACCTCACATTAAATTACATTTGTCAAATTTGCGTTTTCAACTGGCCTCTCTTTAACACACTCACGAGTGGCGCCAGGGGGGAGTAGTGAGGGTAGCTGTCCCCCTGGGCCTTTGCCCCCCAGCTGCCGCCCCATATCAAATTTGAAAATTGTGGAGTGCCCCTAAGGCGAAGGTGGTGCACATATCAAATGAGACTGTTATCTGAAGTATACCATACAATAATATAATATTAATATTAATGTTAATATGGTTTTGTACATAATTCCGTTTCTGACAACGTTTTTGTATGCTGTAAGTAGTGTGCATACAGTGTAATAGTCGGCATATTGTCGGTGACGATTTTAAAGTCTCTGTTGCAGTTGCTGCAGTCATTTCTGTGCATTCTTTGCTTTGTTTTTTGCCAGTCTGTTGCACAGCCGACGCAGACCACACTTGAACTCCCCAGTCGGGGGCCGCACGGAGGTGAAAGGGCTCCACGTGATAGTGAAACTCCTTATGTAGGTGAAAATGGGCCAAACGAAGCGACAGGCATCATGGAGTTGAAAGGGCCCATAACGGCAAAAGAGCATACAACAGTAAAGGGGCCCACAGAGAGAAAGCTCAAGTTTTTCAGCTACTCCAGGGGCTGTAGACATTATCTAAAATTAAACTATTACGGGCACATATTCAAATCTTAAGAGAAAACGTGAAGGTCAGGGGCCTGATTTTCAAAAAATCTTAGGAAAAATCATAAGTTTAGCCTAAGTTTTTCCTAAGTTTATCGAAAGTTATAAAGTTAAGATTTTCACAGAATTTTAAATTTAATTCACTATTGCAATATTAAGACTTACTAAGCTCTTCCTATATATAT
>Ga0049105_1000248_pt1 | contig 16068 bp, 14 predicted proteins | sample WorMetvaBAHAMAS1_FD_61260 | JGI IMG/M metagenome (GOLD analysis project Ga0049105, IMG submission 61260) | Worm MetaG Olavius vacuus BAHAMAS.1 | ecosystem: Host-associated > Annelida > Digestive system > Unclassified | place: Germany: Marburg | collected 2013-04-09
AAAAAATGTTTGATCCTATTGTTTTTAGACCCATCCCTGTACGAAAAAAAACTACTGAAATTGATGTAACTTGTAGAAATGTGTGTTACGGTGAACCCTAGAAGCGATTAAATTTGGATGACGTTTGACATTGACCGGTGACCTTGACCTTTGACCTTGACATTTGACCTTGAGAGCTGAAACCGATGACAACGCGCAGTTCGAGCTCCCTTCGGACACAGTTTAATTTTTAATTTTTAATTCTTAAATTTTATTAAATTAAATTATTCTTTAAAAATTAAATTCTTTAAAGAATGACGACGACGACGACGATGATGATGATAATGTTAATAATGATAATAATAATAATAATAATAATAATAATACGAAATTTGTAGAGCGCCTTTACATGGAATGAAACGTGGCTGCGATACTGTTCTGTATTTTTTTATTGCTTATTTTTTTCTACTTATGTATATTCTACCATAATTTGGTGAATAAAGATGTATAAAAACTTCCATTTGCAGTTCTGTGGTCGAACACAACAAGAACGTATCACTTCGCACGCCTCTGATATCATTTTTGTACTGGCAGAGAAGTGGCGTCCGTCCAGTGTAGAGTGCGGACGGTGTTGAGACGACCAGATGTCTAGCCTTCCGTGGACGGAAAAATAACATCTCAGTGCATTCGAACGAACAGCTTGTCTCTTCTGTCGCCGCTGTAATAACACTGCACGTTTTATCTTTTCTGAAGCACTGGGATGATCGTCTTGATTGCGACGCCATCATGAGGTTAATACTTCGTACGCAATGTTCGGGTCATCACTGACGACTGAATAACAATGTACACAGTTTACACACTACACACGACTTGAGTCTTCAGTATTCCAGCCCTGCTGTAGACATTGCAAAGCTTGCAACTTTGAGTAAGTAAGTAATATAACTTGTAGGACTAAACAGCACTGCAGCAGCAGCCAACATCCGATAACTAATACGGTTTTGTTTGCTTGGCTTCGCTAAATACATGTATGCATTGAACGGCATTATTTTAATACTTCGATAAAGGAAATGTGAACTACATTTATTCGTAAGAAGATAAGCTTATGATTATTATCTCTGTATATTATCGGTTGCATATAGCAACTCTGTGCAAACTTTGTTCCGTGTGTATACAAAGGATGATCACTGTTACTGATAATTCCTGACTGTATTTCACCCAATGAAATTTCACTTTCCCGTATTTTTCACACCTGCGTTATTAGAATGTCCGTCTGTCTCTCAGTCTTTGCTTCTGTCTGTCTCTAACTATTTTGTGTAAAATTTTGTACTTATTTGGTCGACCAGCTGAGATGAGCGATTTGCTTTTCTGGTAGCCCGTCACTGTGCTTTACATTGTTTTGTTGACATTCATTTTTGTTGTTGCACAGTTGGCTAAATAAATTGATTCTGATTCAGTCAACCCAACTGTTGGCTCACAGACCTAAAGTGCAGTCACACTTCTAGCTGTACTGAGTATATGTTATTTTCCCAGCTTGCCAGCTTCATCTAAAAGAACTTAAAACCAGAAGGTTTGCGTTTCTTGGAGAAAATTGAGGACATTTAGTTTGTCATCATTGCAATGCATATTATACGACTATAACATCTATTGCGTTTAGTTGGTTATTTTTCGTATTTGTTACAGTTGTCATTGATTTAAATCACTCAACATAACAAGAACTCAGCTATTGCTTTTGCTCCGTTCCAATTATCGCTGTCAAGTGTGCAGTACTTTAACGCGATCTTTCTCAGCAGTCTCTGAGAATATCGCCATAAATCATGTACTGTCGAAAACTATATTCTTTGATCTACATTAATGTCGCTGACAATGTGGGTTTAACTTCAATCATTGTGACGTAATTGGCCCCTAAATGTACCAAATTCGGTGAAAAAAAACACAAAACAACGGCCATTACGCAGTTCAAAGTCATTCAAGGTCGCCGATTTGTGGTACCAATGGACAGCTCGTATGCAACTTCTTGTGTGACAGTAGTAACTTATCTCCTATCATGCAACGTTTTCGAGGATTATTTATGCAATTTTCGCCTCGACAGGTGATGCCTTTCTTTAACGCATTCGTTGGGGGCGAACCCAAAAGGATTGCGAAAGTAAGCCTAAAAACTAGAAACATCTCTCTCTGTCGTATTATATAGTGCAGAAAATATTTCGAGATCTTGAACCGTTTAGGCGTGACTTACGAGCTTGACAGACAGACAGACAGACGGACGGACAGACTTGCTCATAGCATTAAAAAACTCGCCGATGATTGATCTGTGTCTACCATAATTTGTTTCAGTTCGGACAATTCATATCTGAGAAACTGAAGCTCAATGGGGGACAGACAGACAGACGGACAGACTTGCTCATAGCATATGCCGCGCTTCGGTACGCTACGCAGCAAAAATGAATTGTGCATCACGCGTGCTTCAGAGGTTTCCTGAAATTAACATTATAAGAGAAAAGTCGTATTTAACACAAAAACGTACAATTAAGCTACTACGGACCTCTGTCTGCTAATTAATTCAGTTTTAGGCTCGCACAAGAAGCTGCATGACTATTTTTATAACAGAAAACTATCTCATCACTACGATGTAGAGCACATATTACGACTTTATTTTTTTTACAGAAGATAGGGAATGGAAAGTAGGGAAGGGAAGGTGGAAGAAGGGGAGGGGAGAAGATGAATGTCCCTTCCGATGTTGGAAGCGGATCAATGCCACTGAGTGCAGGAACCAATAAACCAATAACCAACTTAACCAACAGCTAACAAACCCCGTAATCATACTGCTGATTACTACAAGACAGGTCACTACAGTTTGCTATTTTCCTGATACAACAAGTGAGTTAAAGAACTTTACCACAGTTACCACACTGTTTTTTTCCGTTGGTCGCCGCATTTTATTACCAAGTACTTCGGCGACACGGAACTTAACAGCTGCGAGCGCCGCTGAGTACGAGGGAAGACAGCAAAAAATAAAGATTGGTTCGGTCCGGTTTTGCCTTCACTTATTTGTGTACTGGCGTGTACTCTGTGAGTTAGCATTGACTCGCTGGCTCGCTCGGTGCATCTCTGGTCCACATCAACGAGGTGATCCAGTCCAACGCTGACGCCGCAGGTCGGCGCTGCTGACGATGAAAAATGGAATCATCCGTCAAGTTCATTCGACTGAGATTGATTGATGAAGATCGGAGAGGTTCGCCATTCATCATTGTCGTCTCGGGTTCTGTGCCCGGGAGCGGCAGGCACGGCCCCGAGCGCCGCCGTCTCCGCCACGCCGGTCGACCGGGTCGGTAGCACCAGCGCCGATGACGGTCGCCCGCGCGGCGGCTCGCATTCCAGCCGGCGTCCGTTGCGGCGTGTCGCCTCGCCGCAGCAGCCGCCGCGGGAGCAAACGCGAAACGAATTATTGGCGTGAAGCGCGGCGGCGTACGGCATACCGGTGAATTAGCGACGAACGGACCGACGAGATGTACTGGCTGACCCGCGTCGACAGTGACTGACAGCAAGATGGATGACGGCTCAACGACAGATTGATCGTATCCGCATTTCAGCGCGCACCTGCTGACCTCAACAATGCTTCACAGATCAAACCCGCAGCTCAAGAAACCAACTCACAAGGCGACACCGTTGTTTTATGCATCTCCCGCCTATTGTGCAATGCGTAATGTTTCCGGGTCGTCCGTCGGGACGTCCGTGCGTTGTCCGTTTGCGTGACGCGATATCTCTGTACTTAGTGGAGGGAATTCGACGAAACTTGCTGCAAACATTTATCATGCGAGTGGGCATTGCTGAAAACATTTTCAAGATCAGATGTCAAAGTTCAAGGTCGTGACCAGACAAATGCGTGAGTGCTAGCTATAACGGCGGATGCATTCATCTCGACGGCGTGACTTCGAGACTCTCAAGTGAATTCTGCAAAAGCTGATAACAATAATGCAGACTGTTTCTATTGGCGGACGCAGCCTTTTGGGACAGGTACAGGAAAATATTGAGGCAACCGAGGTCGGCAGTTCTACTTGGAGACTTCCGGACAATAACCGTTCCACGGTAGAGGGGTCCACTCGGGTTTTAGCTCCTCCCCGGCAGTAGTTGTTATAGACTCTTTTAATATAATGCGAATCATTTTACAGGTGGGGAGGTGAAAACATGCAAAATTTGGCCTCGCTCTAGTCGTCTTTGAGTCGTCCTGGATTTGAAACGGGGCAGCATATCTGAAATTTATAAGAAACTCGCCGATGATTGTTCTGTGTCTACCAAAATTTGTTTTACTTCGGGCCATTCATATCTGAGAAACTGAAGCTCATTGGGGGCCCATTAAAACGGGCTGGGTAGATTTATTGAATCGTTAATATCTCAGCCACGCATTTGTTAAAACTACGCATAGCGCATTATGTCACTATTGATTAAAGCGGGAAAAGTGGCGGGATGGGCGGCCTCAAGTGGCAATGCAATACATCGCTAATTGCCGTCTTGTTTAGTCTTGTCCTGAAACCCTTACTATTTCCGAAAAAAAAACAAATATAGTAGGCATGATAAAATAAGACCCTATGAGACATTAAGTCTTTAAAAGTACGTGCACTTTAGAAAGTTTTCAGTTAGCTTGAAAATCAAGACTGGACTATTTGTCATTGTGAAATACATTGATCGTTCTTGTTACTTACTTACGTAATTAGTTGTGCCTCTTGGATATGAGCCGGGTTCCTTCAACGTGAACGCATCTTCTACGGAGCTATGATATGGAGTTCCAGTCCAGTGTGCGGACTGTAGAACGCCGCAGTAGCGATCTTTGGACCGATGAACATTGTAATATATCTTACTGTATTGTAGTCATAATATCCGTTTAATTGTGATTAGCTTTATTTATACCAACAGCGATGTCATACACTAACTTGCCGTAATAATGAGTCTGCGCTTTGATTTGTAAATTTTTCTTATTTTAAAACTCGTGTTTTTTTGTGATTTACAATGTTGTATTTTTCTATTAATGAACTCTGAAATAAATTTTCAGACTTTTTTTTACAGTTGACGCTACATCGAGTTATTTCTTGGAGGCTCAGAATATCATCTGTCTATCGTGATGTGCTAGCTGGCTTATAAGTTGTTTGCAACGGGAAAATCTCGGCCGATTCTCCATTTCAAATACATCTCGTCAATAGCAAGTCTTAGTACATGAAGATTTAATGTCTATTCTCTGTACCAAAAATTACTGACCTAGGACAAGATTAGTTGGAGTTATTTGGAAATGCAATATGGGTCCGGTTTTTTGATACATCGTGTACACTATATCGAGGACAAGCCAACCGCATGAAGTACGTCAAGCAGCTGCTGCGCGATTCGTGTTGTGAGACGGTTGACGAACTTCAACGGAAGACGAAAAATCGGGCTGAGTGGGCAAGAGTATCGCGTACAACTTCAAGCTCCGAATGACTGAGAAGTCTTCGCAAATGGATGGATGGATATTGACTAGATGTTGATCGTCGGAGAGCAAAGGTTGAACCGAGATTCAAACGACCACCTCGGAGTCACACTGACAGAGCACGGAACGGAATGCGAAACCCGGAGCCGGTCGTACGCAGCTGACCCGTTGCGCGGGAGCTCAGGCACGGGCCACCAAGTGCGTACGACGCGGCGGGCGCCGGCCCGGCTGGGCGCAGCAGCGTGATCGATGGGACGTACCATGCGTGCTGCCATCCCTATCGTCATGATAGAAGCCTCGTGTCGACGGTAGGCGGCACCGGCGACTTCGCGACGTCGACGTGTTTACGCGTTTTGTTTTGTCACAACGCCTTCTCGCACAGAAGAGCATCAGACCTGCTCGGAGACTCTTGCTAGTTCACGCTCAGTCGGCTGTTAGTTTTTATCACGTGCAGTGGGGTCACTAAGGCTGGTGTCATCCGGTGCGGTAGCTGATGGTGTCGCCTTTTTACCTCGAAAAAGCGATGACCTCTTCCAATCGTCGTTTTCAAAACTGATCACTTTTTTTACTTATCGTCCCACAAGCTACCCTCACCACTCGCACCCTCTCCGCCTTTCCCGGCGATCGTTTCTCCAGTGTTCTTGTAAATTCAAACGCAAAAATATTTAGACTTTCATTACGGTGTCACCCCCAGGATAGTGTCCCCCCGGGTGGCTCGCCCCCTTTAGTGACGCAACTGAGCACGTGATTAGCGCGTCTTGACAATGCAGTCGATGACATATGAGATTGTCTTCCTTGCAATGCAAATGCAACTCTTTTACCAGCAAACTGCACGGCTGATTTTTCTGACAGCGTCTCGGGTCTCGGTCTCGCCAGTGCACCGTACTATAGTGACAACAATGACATGACAAGCAGCCCATTGACTGTGACGCTCAGCTGACAGGAATACAAGTTGTGAGCGGAAATGTCCGGGTGAACATCCGGAGGGATGGCCGGCCGGATCCCCACGCAGGATTACAAGTCTACGAGCAACGGTTATGATTTCTGGTTAACACACAGACAGACAGCTTTTGACCGGCTATACTATTAGCTCAGCCAGATGAGCTAAAATAAATGTCGTGTGGAATGATTCGTTTGTCGTCTTGTTTTATCTTGCTATCCTGCTAATAAGCTGCATGACGTTGTCTTTACGTTAGCTGTGTAATCTAAATTAGAGTACTACTGTGTATGCTGTATAGTATCTTTTAATCTCTTAATGTTAAAGGTCACAAAGAGTTGTGTCGTTGACGATACTGAAAGTATATAGAAATGTTTACTAATTACTAATTATTTCGAAAATATTGTTTGCGATAAGACTATAGTTTTATTAGAAGTAAATCACAATTCTGTTTGAAAGTGTCCCAGTTCGATAAATATAATTTGTTAACAAAATCTCTTGAAATTGATCAGTTTTTAAACACGTTAATGCACTATTTACGAAAAATATGAACAGTTTCTTTTGACAGCAGCAACAGAAAACAGTTCAGTTTCCACTAGAAGCATAAAAAGTAAGTAGAATTTTTATGAACTGCTAAAAAATTGCTAATTTTATTTACAGCATGATTAATTGCAGATGAGCAGCTCATTATCGCATGTTGCTTCCATTAACGACGAGACAACCAGAACGGTGGTTAAAATCATTGTAACAATTGCAACAAGAGTTGCAACAACGGTTGCTGCAATGCGCTTAACATTTGTAATGTAGGCTAGATTACTGAGTAGGTGACTCCTACACCCCATACTGCAACAGGTTGTGGCAGTCGGTTGCAACTTGCAGCAATCCGTTGCAGCATTGGATTTAGGATAGTAATTTCATCCCTGGCGTTCTTGCGGACATTTTCCTGCCCACTAGTAGTTAAGCGTAAACTAGAAAAGTTGGCATTTGCAATGCATTGCAACTTGAAGGCCACCCGACGCCGTGCTAGTCGTTCTCGGCTTTAGATGAACTGCACATAAGGCACCAACTTACATTCAACACTTCCACAATCTCTTTTGGATTTAGCGACCCCGATTTCCTCTCAGGTACGGATATTCTGGCTATTGGTGGGCATTTAACATTGACCTTGACCTTCGACCCTTAATCTTAAACACTTCTAGTGTATCGGATGTTGTATGATTAAATTCTATACCATATTTTAGCGAAATCGAACAATCAGCGGCTGAGTTATAACGATATAAAGATTGAAAGTTGGGGGCAGTGGCGTCACAGAACGACTGGGGAGTGGGGATCCTTAACGTGTTGATACCCTTCAATTGCCCTTCACCACGAGCCATATCACATAATGTCGGTTTCAACGCAAGGCCCAAAGGGCCGAGAGCAGTGTTGGGGTTTTGGGGAAGGGGCAGCGACATTTTGGTGTATTTTTTTACTGGACCTATAAAAATGACGTCCTCGTGATCGCGTGACAGACGACAGACAGACAGATGACAGACGGATATGCGACAGCATATACCCGAACGTAACGTAGTCGCGTTCCGGTAAAACAGTACACACGCAGTTGCCAGCTCCGGGAACCACGACATAATGCCAGAGCGGATTACGATTCTCAGCAAGTCCAGTACAGAGTATGCTGCTTCGATTTCCGTCCTAAATTCACGTCGGAAAGAGCGCACTTTTGACACAAAGTTTGAATTGATGTCATCGGAATAGGCGTCGTGCAGTTTATTTCAAATCTTTATTTGACAGTTGCAACAGAGATTCCGGAAAAAGAATGGTGAACATTTCAGAAACTAACTTTTGTCCTTCAAACCGACTTTGAAGCTGAAAGATTACAGTGTCCAGTAACGTTCGTTTTGAATGCTAACTCTGGATGCTGAAGACGTTCATCACTGCTCAGTTCATCAAACAATGTATTTGTTCGTCTCTTTCTTGAAACAGCATTTAAGGCAGTTTCGCAATTTACTTGTGTCGAGTGAGAATTTAGCGCGTAACATATCAAATTGAAAAAAAAATTGCTCGAGGCCCCTAGAACCTTCGGGGCCCTCCCTGGACTTTGTCCAGCCCAGTTGATAGGCTGGGCTGGACCGCCCCCCCCCCACCATGGATTAAATGGTAGATGGATTTCACTAACTGAGCTGGACCCATAACGCACATGTTCACCAAATTTCATAAAAATCCGATTATCTGCGGCTGAATTATTTTAGGGGAGCCCCAACGAGAAAATGCTTCTCAGAGGTGAATGGGCTAAACTACACCAAATTTGGCCAGGACTGCTCAACACGATTGGCCAATTCGTGGCTGAGTTATCGACGATTCGTTCAATTTTCACGGCCAGGTTGTTATTGGGAGCAACTTTGGACCGCTCATTCATCATAGTTGGGGAGAGCGATCTACATCAAATTTGGAGAGAGATAGTTAAATCATTAGCGCTTACAGTGCACCTTCTGGATTTCATATAAGTTGATTCGTTTCCAAATCCGAGCGCCAAAAACTGGACTGGGTAGAAATCGAGGTTACAAACTTCGCAGTGTAAAATTCGGGAGGAGTAAATGAATTGTCCGAGTCGTGGTTTCAAACTTAGCCTGGGATCCAATCTCTTATGTACTTTTTGCACGAAGACGCTGCGCAAGCTGGGAGATTTAACACATTTTCTCGACATTTTTTGGTGGGGGGGCGACATAGTCGCCCCAGTTTTTCAGAGATGGGGACTAAATTATACTTAATTTTGTGAGGATATAGCGCCGTCGTCGTTGCTCCCAAAATTTGTGTAAAAATTAGGGAGATTCAACACATTTTCTCGACACATGCGTATAGGTTTATGCGTCGTTTCGGAACTGGAATGCCTCAAAGGAAAAATTAGGCCAAATTTTGCACTATTTGACCCTCCCCCCCGTGAAAATCTGGGGAGGGGCTGGCGAAATGTTTAAATCAAAACGAAAGCGACAACCTAGAAATACTACAGATAGTCGCCTGGCAACTTACCTGCAGTGGCCACACCAGGAAATGCAATAAAAATACATTCCAGCGCGGCACTATAAGCGGATCAGTCGTGATCCATAAACAGTCCGGGAAAGCTATTTCGGTTACTGTGTAAATAGTCTCATAGCCACAAGCGTATAGGTTTATGCAGTGTGGGAGCCCGGTTCGACCAGCACTCGTGCCGGTATAAATACGCCGTACGTACGTCGCAGGAATGTGAAGCGGTAATTGGTGGAAGAATAAAATTCGCACCGCTACATCATAAAGCACGCAACTCCAGCAGCATCTCGTCGGAAAGGCGTGTTGCGGCGACGAGAGATCGCGTAAACACCGACAATGTCTGCCGTCAGTCAGTGCGAAGACTCAACACAACGCTGAAAGGTGAACACAGTTGACCCGCAGCTGTCATCTATCCAGGTTTATGCCCCGTGCCGTCTGCTATGTAGGACTTTAAGTTTAAACTCGATAGAAAGTGAGAGATTCGGTCTGCCTCACTTTTTCAGCTCTTTTCTTACATACCACTCCATTGTCTTCATTATCACCACTCTCGTCTTCCTTCCATCTTTCCCTGTTTTATTCAACGCAAAAAAACTTCTCTTCCACGAATTTTCCCACCATGGCACTTCCCCACCCACCGGACTGATTTTTTTCATTTTAGCTTTTCCTTTGATACCGTGGTTTAGACTAATCTGGCTCTGCCAGCTTTCAAATGCACCTTAGATATCTACAAACCTTATGTTATATTTATTATATTATATTATATTATATTATATTATATTATATTATATTATATTATATTATATTATATTATATTATATTATATTATATTATATTAATTATATTATATTATATGCGCAAATTAACGTAGCAACCACAGTGTTTTGTTGCAGCAAGTTTTTTGCTGACATGACACCTTGGCGTAACGGATCGAGTATGGCTCGTTATATGTGATTATATTTCTGCTTGAAGACTATTTAACAGTTTCTGGCTGCGAGAATGTTTATTAATGTTTGCCCTGTCTTGCTTGTTTGCTGTCAGAAGCTAATTGAACGACGAAAAGCCGAAGGATACACGGGCGGATCCAGATGTTGTCAGTAGGGGAGGACGGGGGTGCCCCGCTGGGGTCCAGGAGCAGCAGAGCCCCTGGTAGAGAGTTCGTAGGGCTTCAGCCCCGAAAGCTAGACACGTTTTCATACCTGACAATCAACTTTGCTTGCAATTTTGCACTTGAATGTTCGGAAAAGTAAGTCGGCCTGCTAGTCTGCTACCCTTAGAGAACCGGTAGGGGTGCATCCTCTCCCCTGGATCCGTCCTTGGAAGGATGTGCTTGGCTTTGGTCTTTGGTCTTTGCGTGTCTTCATAAGGAAAACATTTGAGTCCTTGGTCCGGGCCTCCGTCTCAAGGCCATGTCTTTGCCCCACGCCATGCAGTGGACCATGTTAACAATACCTGTTGTGGTAAGCACAGACACAAACACGAAAGATAACACCAGTTGGTTATATAGTTGTTTTATTTCATTATTTTCGTTAGTAGTACTACAGAGTGCTAACCCACGCTATGGGAGGGATATTGTCCTTGGCCTTGGGTTTGATCTTTATAAGTCTTTAATAACAAAGTTTGTGTGTTTGGTCTTGGCCCTGGCGACTGAGACCTTGTTCACCTCCCCGCGAGAAACCAAGATCAGCATTATGGAGAGTTATTGCAACAAACCAATGCTCTCTACATAGTTTATTGACTGATTGCATGAGCGGAGATTTTACCACGAAGCAATATCAAGGCTGATTGTATGGAACTGGCATTTATAAATTAAACTAAATGGTTAGAAATTTTTGGTCCGTCTAATGGCTTATTACTTTATGTGACTTAACCGCGTTAGTAAGTAAGAAAGTACCGATAAGTAATCGTTTAATACACAAATGTCAAACGCATTTGCGTTACAATAGTGGATAATGCCGATCAACAAAAGACAATTTTTGTTACTGTATAGATGCACAGAAAATCTGTTTTGTATATAGTAGTAAGCTGTTATTTTTGTGCTGCTGTGCAGTGAAATGATTTTCTTTTTTTTTCTTTTTTTACTGTTTAATTTCATTTGTTCATTACTGTTGTTGGTAAATAACATTTATCAAAAAAAAACAAAATACTCAGAAAAGCCTAGGCTAATTGATGATAAGTAACCATTTACCTAAAAATACCGAACAACATACAGTACAATAGTATGCGAAGAGATCGGTATATGTCTAAAAATAATATTTTTGAAACAAAGTTCTTTTTAGTTATGGCATTGACATCTGTAGGAAGGGTGATTAAATAAACAGAGTTTAACGTTCCACGCAACATATAATAAATAATTCCGAATTTAGAAAAAAATTATGGCCGTGAGTCAGTGTTGCGGGCAGTCCAAAACTCCGATTGTGTTCAACGTTTTGATGTTTAAACCTGCTCATAGGCGCAACAACCGTAGGGACCGGGGGAGACGTGTCCCAACTTTTAGGTTGGGGGACCAACAATGTATTGGTCCCGACAACGTCTCGGCCGTAGTTTTCAAAAAGCAATAAATTTTGCAGCAATAAGCATACCGTATGTGTAGTCACCAGAATGCAGGATTTAGCATCTGAGTTTTCACAAACCTTCCGAGGATGACCCCCCGGACCCTTACAGCGGGAGGGGCAGGAAGGAGTGGCGAAAACGACTGCGAGCGTGTGCTGCTGCTGAAGGACAGTTTGAACATGAACTGTGACTCCTGGTGCAACAGTGTTGTCGCAACTGTGCATTATGACTGTGCCGTTTAATAGTTTGACTGCTCATAACATTTGACGTGACTGTTTTCGGTGTTCTTTGATTCTTTTAGTCACATGCAGCCGTTGTGAAGCGTTATAAAGCACTAAGTGTAAAACTTACTGCAAACAGTGACACCGAACAAAATAACATCAGCAAATCAACATTTCCTTATGTGTTAGTGAGAACATTTTCACATTTAATGAATTGTGGAACGTAACTTTTTGTCACAAAACAAGGCGTGTTTGTAATGTACGGTGACAAAACTCGTGCGATAAGTTTTACAAGGCAGTGTAGACACATTAGTTAGATGAGGTGGACAACTAAGCTGTCTTGCTATGTCAAATTATGTGAGGAATTTTGGTGTCAAAAATTATTAAAATCAGACAACTATTCCTCAACTTATAGCCAATCATATGAGTTGATGTTTTTTTCTGAAACACGGTGTATATAGTGGCGTTGATAGCGTCAATCAGTGATGCGGCGACAGTGAGCAAGTCGCTCAATTAATGACGCGACGATGACGACAACGAGGTGGCGGCCGCACTCGGCGTCTGGCGCCGCAATCTTCTGTCTTACGCGCGGCGCCACATCGAGGCCCCGACGCGCGCTCATGTATACCGAGTGACCCGCGAGTACGGCACGGCAAGTGCATTGAAGTGCTCGCCGCCGACACACACTCAGAGCAGCGGGCGCGTACCAGTGCCGCAAGCACCGACTGACCTGCCGGCGCGGGCCGCACGGCCGCCGCTGCGCGCCTTCAGCCCTGTCGCCGAACAGCTAAATAACGGCGAAGCGCGACGCCGCGATCAGAACGTCGACAAACTCACGAAGACGATACGCTGAACATCGATGATGATGATGATGATGACGACGGCATCGCTGAGACGACTGGCGGTTGGCGGCCTGATGACCACCACGCGACGTGACGGCGTGCGTCTGGTCACCCAGCTGAGTCCCAGGTCAACGTCCACCGTGGAAGGCGCGGACGTTGGACTGGGAGAGCATGACGACGGACGCCGACATACGGCTGACGAGGATGCTGGCTCTGGCGGGTGCCCGTTCAAACTGCCCATCAGTGCCACCCTACCGTCAGCACCAGCAGAACTTGGATCACCTTCAAGCACCATCAGCGCCAGGTCGATGCACGAGCTCGACGGTCCCATCGGCTGGCCGATTGTTGGCAACTTCCTTACTTACTTGAAGAAGGAAAATCAAGGAAAAATGCACGAAGTTCAGGTTAGTACTATTTTATAATAAAAAATATTTTAAAACATGACACTTAAGCACGATATATTAAAAATAAAAACGGAATCATTGAACAAATCGCATAGAGATAACACTATGTTAAGTCAAACGTAAATATTTTAGATCAGAAATTAACATAATAAATAAATTGGTTAAGAATAATAATATAATAATAACTATAACGGCCATTATTATTACTATTATTATTATTAACGGCCTTCCAGCTTCTTTTGCATAGCGTAATTTTTTAAATCCCTCGGGATTATTGATACCAAGGGTCATTAATAACTATGTATTTTATTCTTCTTATTATTATTTTTAACCCTAGGTGTCAATAATCCCGAGGGATTTAAAAAATTACAAACCCTTATTTGACCCTTAATAATAAAATACATTCCGACGGAGCTGAAAATTAATAGGAAAATATGAAAGTAGTCACGACATTCAGTCTGCGCAGTAACGGCCAGCAAACTGTCGAACTTCATTATTATTACAAGTTAAAACGCTATTTTTATGTCATCACGTGGAAGCAGATATATTACGATATCAATAAAGCAGGTATGCTATAGGAATACACTAGGCCTGTGGGTAGTTGAATTCCGAGTCACGCACGGATCCGCTGTGGCGTGGTCCCGATAATTCTAGGGCGTCGTATCAAGGTGCGCTGGTCAGTGCGTCGAGGTTGGCGACGCCGTGCAGTCCGCTCGCGATGAGACGGACGGGCGGACGGCGTCGAGCCGCGACGAGAGGACATTTCTCATCGTCAGCGGCGTAAATGACACTGACGCTCACGCGGCTCCGCTGACCTACCTGTCAGTGCCGTCGTATTCGCTCCGTGTTGTCACAGATTAGCACAACGAGCGCAGCGCCAGAGGCCATAACTCATGAAAAATGGTGTCAGTCGGCTTTGGCCACTAGCTCGGTCGCTCCTAGTATGCAAGAAAGTTACAAATGAACGCATTAAACGGTTGGACGTAGACTGACGCGGAATGCCGATATTTTCCCCTCGGACGTTTTCCGTACGGGCATTTACCTCTGAATACCACTATTTGAAACTAAAACTTGCTAATATCGGTTTATGGCTTGGAACGGCGTCAGGGTTCGCGTTAGCAAACTTCCACGTTTGAGTGGTGTCATGTAGAAAGATATCCGAGGTGGATATACCTTCACTGTCATCAGTGGCATAAGGACAGCTCTGGTCTGTCTTGTCCATCGCTCGCGTGAGTCAATATAGCGACAATAATGACATAACATAACATAACGTCCTCGTTTATTGTAGTTAAGACAGAACGCTCAACCTCACAACAATCTGTCACGCAGGACAACGACTATATAGCTAGTGACGACACTGTCACGCAGGACAGCAACCAATGACACGACTTTCACGCAGGACAGCCACAGCAACCAGGTTTGGCCCCAAAGGCTGCCATAAACAGACGGCGCCAAGGTATTGCCAACATCCGATCAGGTGGGCTTTTACCTTGCAACACTCACCAGATGGCGCCACAGAGCACACGTCCGATTAAACGGGCCTGCTACTCATTTATCGACCTCGGAAGGATGAAAGGCTGAGTTGGCCTAGTTGGCTTACCTGTTGCGGACGGTTTACCCACATGGTCACCCGTCGGCTGCTGTGACGTTGAAATAATAAGTAAACATTTAAAGCTGATTTCCCGGCAGATTTCTGAAAGCGTCTGCAATTTGTCTTCAATGCTAACTATACGTCAGGTCTAAGCTGTCAAAGAGCGTGTACGTGTGTATGAGATTGTTGTCGATGATGACAGCGATGTGAGAAGCTGCGACGAGAACGTGCAATTATTTCAATTATCAGCGGCATGCCGCTTTGATCTTCGTCGGGCACTGGCTGGCACATCGCCACCCCGCTGAGGTACGCCGCGACACGGCGCACTCCGAAACACGCGCGCCGATAGATCGAACGGGTCGCCGTCATTGTCGTCCAGACCCGCACGCCTCTCCGTGCCGTCTTCCATGAACATCGACGACAACGCAAACAGCAGCGTGAGGTTTGCCAGTGAACTAAGTGAACGCAATAATTACCGATCAGCAGCTGAAGCGAGTGCGGGACGACATGCCGCAGCATTAGTATAGACACATTCCGACAATATTTGTCGCAAGGCATTCAGTTATAGGCTCATAGACTCTCTAGTGCTGAGGCCCAATTAATTCGGACTGCCTAGTGCACTTATTGCGAGGGTATATTCTTATAACAAAGAGAAAGATGACGAACTGATGAGCACTGATAAACGAGGTCACTTGTCAAGTGCCTTGGAATAACGACCATGCCCGGAGACGCAAATGTTAATTGCTGTTTACCTAAATGTCAGTACTCGCACCGCAACACTCGTGATTGATTCTAGGTGCAGATCAAAGGTGTGCGGATTGTGCAAACTTAGGTCCGCTGTTTCTTTATAAACAGAAACGGCATCAGTCCACATTTCAGACAGTGCCCGCAAGATTTTATGTCGAAAGCACCGCTGCCAGCCCGCAGGTTCGATATCCGCAAAATGGCATAAGCATAGGCGGCGACAGCCATACAGCCGGGGCAGCACGTGCTGCCCCATAATTTATACAGGACCAGCACCCAATGTAAAGTGCTGCCCCATATTTGGAATGGGATTAAATATAAATCGTC
>Ga0049105_1000249_pt1 | contig 16061 bp, 4 predicted proteins | sample WorMetvaBAHAMAS1_FD_61260 | JGI IMG/M metagenome (GOLD analysis project Ga0049105, IMG submission 61260) | Worm MetaG Olavius vacuus BAHAMAS.1 | ecosystem: Host-associated > Annelida > Digestive system > Unclassified | place: Germany: Marburg | collected 2013-04-09
GGGCGTTCCACGCACGGGCAGCAGCTACCGGGAAGGCGCGGTCGCCGAGTGTGGAGCGTCGCGTTGAGGGCACGACCAGTGTCGACGTGGAGGCAGACCGCAGGCGTCGACGTCCACCTATACGTCGGCGACAAGATGGGTCTCAGCGAGGTACGGCGGCGCAGTGCCATGCAACAATGGTTCGAGTTATCGAAATATGTTTCACACCGTACGATGGAATGATGCTTCTATTTTCTTGACCCCGAATTTCGTAGTCGTGCGTTTAGAGGTTCACCCTGAACGAGCGTGTTAAGCACGCTCCTGTTGAAAATCTGCAATAACCGGGAAACGGTGCGAGATAGGATGTAAGTCAGTACTGTTCACTAACAGGAAGTCGTCTACGGGCTTTCGATTGGTACAGAAATCACTGACCTTCAACGACCTTGAACGGAGTTATGACCGACAACGCGCGCTATCTCTGCGATAGCTGAGTCTGTTGTTGAAGGAGTGACCGCCTAGAGACTTCGGTCAGCTTTAGACCCACAACTCGTATGAGATGTGAACAATTTGCCCAGAATTGTCACAGGACAGTGTAATGGCCGGCAGTCAAGCAGGCGACCTCTCGATCACATGCTATAACCGTTACGTCAACAGGCAACACGGCCGCTATGACTAATAACAAGTGCATTGGACAACAGAGTGAGTATCGATCAAACGCTGCTTGTTGTGAAGTACGTATATAGCACACATATAAATCAATAACCTGTCATACATCGGTCCAGTTCATACAGCTCGGCAGTTACTAATGCAAACATGTAGGACTCACTCTATAGCCGTGAGTATGCCGTCGCCGTAGCATTTTGTCGACACATATTACGTACCGAAGATTTTCTCCATTGTATGTGAATTTGGCGAAGCTTCCGTTGTTACTTAAATTTAATAAAATCTACAATTCGTTTTCCTATACATTCGCCATGTTTAGCCGCACGAATATGTCATGCGGCTGCTACAGCTAAACAATGGTACAACATGCTACCGGCTATCATTATCACGCATAAGCTAATCGAGCATGATTACACATTCCATGTGATAAACCGCAGTATTGCAAAAACATGGTACTCGGTTGAATATTATGCTGTTAGACTATGGGACTATCTGATCATATTAATAACACACTACCAAAAAAACCCGACACCACGACCAAGACCAATATTGTGACATCTTGGTTTCGAGATTACAAGCTAAGACACTATTTTAAGATCGTCAAAGAAATATAATACTATTCTAAAAATAATATTTCAGCTGCGGGCAGTGTACGGGCCAAACTTTGCTTTTTTGCTGATTTCTTGTGAGTTGTGATTCTGTTCTTGGTCTGCAAAGCTTCGAGACCAAGAAACGCGTCTCAAACTGGATTAACTGAACTCGACTGTTGTCGAGACGTCAGACCATGGTTTCGAGATTACAAATCTACCAGCGTTAACGTCCTACTGCAGGCACCGTCCTAGCCGCCAGGACGTCTCACAATGGTATTCATCACTGCTTGATTGGAACCGATTCGTCGGACGGCTTCAGCAACTGTGCTGATGTTGTCGTGGTGAAGGCGTGAGTGAGCGAGCGAGTGAGTACGCCTAGTGCTTGGCGTCCTGCAGATTAATGCATTGTGAACTCGCATACAGACACGCAGCCATGTGAAAATGCTCATCAGCCATGAGCGCCGTGTTTCCATGGTGATAAAAAACATCACAGAATGACGACCAATGTTCAGTCTCTTAACTGCACCGTATTCTCGTAGCTTCTGCTTACTGCACCCTAAATTTGTCGTTTTATATTACTATCATTATTATTATTATTAATGTGTGTCTTTACAAATTTCGATGACAAGTTTTGAAATCGATCACATCAAAATTAAGCAATTTTGCCAACTCATTTCACCGCTTCACCGCTAAAGTTAGTTAACTTAATTTTAGTGTTGCATAATTTTAATCACGTTTAGTGAGGGTGACACTTTTGTTGCAAAAACGCATTGCTGATATCGTAAACTGCCTACTGCATTTCTTATACTGTTGACTTGTATTTATTGTTTATCGCGTTATCATTTTTGTGATGCTGCCATTAGTTGGCAAATAAACATTTATGAAAGTAACGATTAGTAGATGATGATAAATTTGTTGCCTAATATGCTGTGGTAAATTCTGAAATCAGTAAATTCTTTCAATTTTAAATCGGTCAATTTTACCGATTTATTTCACAGATGCATAACAAGACAGTTGATTGAATTTAAATGTAACATTGCACAGTGTCGAAAGGTTTTAGTGCAGCTAGCTTAGCTAATAGTATAACCGGTCAAAAGTTGTGTCTGTGTGTCTGTGTGTTAACCAGGACGGCACAAAATCATATCCGCTACACGTAAAGAATTATAATCCTGCACAGACACACTGACGAACTCTGACTAACTCTGATCACAAACCAAAAGCTGTTAGTCTAACCTAGTTTACTGGAGTTATAAATCATCTTGCTTATACAGCTGTTCTGTCAGCTGAAAGTCACAACCCATGGGCTTCTTGTTTTATGTTGTGACGTGAGACAAATAAAAGCTGGAATGGAAAGATACGACTGTTAATTGAGCCATTACAGACCAATTACGCTGCATTATTAATGACTACCGATTGCCAAAACGAAGTGCGTAGTTGAACGCCGCACAATTTACTGCCTAATCTGCGCAATCGCTATACGAATTAACAGCCGTCTATTTCATAATATCGCACATAAAACTGTGTTGCCTCTGACAACATGGTCGACGGCAGATTACCATAATCGCATACTACGAGGCGGATATACTACAAAGCGAACACAGAACTGGATAGATGACGTCAAGATTTGAAAGGAATTGGATCGACCTGAGAAGAAACAACCTGGTCATCCATCTGTGGGTCGAAATGAGTAGCTTACCGGCGATGTTTACCACTGACCACTGTTGGGGAAGAAATGGCGAGCTCTGCGTACTAGTAGCCCCTAGACCAGGACTGATAGCATACTGACCTATCGAATCCTTTTGTTGTTGAGAGAGCCGACCATTGGGCCGACATTGGATGTGCATTATTACGGACGAACGTCAGCTTGTAGCCACATTCGTCAGTCTACGACGGTAACCTCCAGCTGGCCCCAAATTTTTCTTGTCTCAGAACATATGTTGAGTCTGTTTTCTTTTGCTTTCATGCAATAACACGTCTCTCTGGATACTTTGGATACTGCATCTGAACGAATTCTGCACGTGACTGTCGCTCTGTCGCTTTGCGAACAAGTATAAAAGTGTCCTGGTGAGTCCAGTGGCGTATTTTGTCCCGGGGAGCAAATCAAAGTGGGTGTGGGGACAGAAGTCTCCCAGTGAGGTTCAGGGGTGGAGCCCCGGTGAAGGATCTGGGGCAAAGCCCCCAAAAGCTGACAAGTTTACCACTGCCAGATATCACTGGTGACGCCCATCGCCAGCACCCTATCCTCCCTCTGCTGGCAGCTAAATGTTGACAGACGGGCCAAAAAAGTGAAAAAAATTAGTCGAGTTCGGTCCTTCCGGGTGAGACGATACACGATACCGATGATGTCGGCAAGTGATAGACAGCTCATAATTTCTTATTCCTGTTTAATAGTAACTAGTTGTATCTGTCTTCATTATGGAGATGTTGATGACGTAAATTTCTCAAGGTCAAGGCCGTTTCGGCCACTTCCGGTGGTCATACGGCCATGCTGACCGGTGGGTTTGACTTCCAGGATGGGGTTTCCTATTGGTGTTCTGTAGTAACTATCTGCTTAAAACGCACCGTTTTTGCCGAAGAGGCATGGAACAGACAGACAGACAGACAGAGGGATCGCGGCATCGCTTAATGCCCCTACACGTAGCGGGGAGCGCATAATTCCGACTAGTCAGTAGTACACGCTACGGCGTAATAGGATGCTGGAATGTCCACGCCCAAACAGCGCGATTGGGTCAACATCAGTGCGACGTTCGGTGATTAGGCAGACCGACGTAGCGGCCAATCAGTCAAACCGTGACGGATTAAGCGTGAGATTAACGCCTAATCATGTGTGACGTCACGCTGCGGCTGCTGATGCTGCATGCCCGTAACGCATCCCATCTCTATATCTTGATGATCCATATTGGCAAGAGGCAAACAGCGAGGTTTATGTAAAGAATGCTGGCTTCTGAGAACTCTGTTTAAATAGAGCAAAAGCAAGTATTAAATACAAGTAAAAGCACTATTCGATATGTCATGTATTTGCATACTACAGGCATAGATTTTCTTTCGTTGAAAAAAATAAAATAAAAATGTGCTGTAATATCGATTAACGTCTACTTCAAACGTACGTCTGCTTTCTTTAGTGAATTCGGGTGGTCATTTGGCTTTGTAATAGCAGAAAAACCTTCAAAATGCGAGACAGATTTTGCAATGTTGTGTGCGTGTAGGTGCACTATACGATCAGTTGTGCTCGAAAATAACTACGTTGGATGGTTGAGACTTGAGAGCTCGTACGGGCTGACGAAATCCGTTATCTTGGTTATCTTGGTGTATTTATCATGTGTGCTGTTAAGCTCATGTTTTATAGACCAAGCTAAACTGTTCATTTATCGTGCAGCCAATAGCATTTAACCCAAATTGTGGAGTAGCTTCCGAGCCTGCTGAGGAAGTCGGGTGCAGCTTCTGCGATAAAAAAAACACCTGCCTATTATGCTTTAGAAATATGTAATTGAGATAAAAGAACACTGACGTCACTTGATTTCATGTTAAATACATTTTCATCAAGTCGTGATGTTTGTTGTGGAAAATGTACGGTATAATAATGATTTTGTCAAACCTCGTTCGACTGTGAATTGCTCTGGTACATTATTGGCGAAAAGATATGACAAATTGAGACTTTGCCGCGTGCCTGAGGTGTTTTAAGTGTTCTGCACTGATCATTACTTGCTGCTGTTCGTTGTTAATTGCTATCGTTCATCATCATCAACATCATCAACTGACATCCTCTGTCACAGAAGGTTGACGTGACACGGTCGTACTCCATTGCTATCTGTCTCCAGTCGCTCTTTTAATCTTTTCGTAATTCTACAGTTAATTTTCAGCTTTTTATGTCATCAATCGATTCTACCGACATGCGCCGCGGCCTCGGTCTTCCTTGCGTATTTACCGTCCACTTTACCACTGGATCCACGTGATCAGCAAAAGCCATCTTCGCTTTGCAGCAACCTTTCAGAAACGCAGTTGTTTCTCTGTTATTCTCTGTTTAGTACCTCCACATTCGGTATTCTATCTTCGGAGCTGATTTTCAACATTTTTTTCGTAACAATTCGGGCACCAGCATAGACAATCGTATTTGATTTTCTGGCATCCCGTCGCCGTGCTTTATCACGATGTTTATAGGTCTATTGTTTTTATTGTTTTCCTATTTATTTTGCACAGTTGGCTAATAAATTGACTTGACTCGACTTCACTTCTGCGGTAACACCACGCCATTTCTTCTAAGTGCTAAGATTATGGCGAATTCAGATGAATCAGGGGCGTAGCCAGAAGTGGGAAAGGGGCCATGTCTCCCCAATCGTCGATTGAGTGGAATTTTAAGGGAAAAACTGGTTTTGGTGGGACGTAGGGCCTGCTTTATTCAGTAAAGTAACACTGTTCTCTCTACCAGAAGTGTTTTGTGGTCTCAAATATGCCAAAAAATGCGATGGCGGCCGGGGCTTGCACCCGACCCGGCTGGGGGAGCTCACAACGCTCCCCCAGACCCTGTAATCGGTTGGGGAAGGGGAAATCCCCTGCCCAATCTTCAACCCCTCGGCGCCTCCGGCGCCTTCATTCTCGCGCCTTCGGCGCTCAGCTTCTGTGCCCCCCAATGTAAAATCCTGGCTACTCCACTGAGATCGGCATGATACTGTAATATTGCACATTTGTTTGCTACGGTGGTTCAGCACTGTGATGTAGTTAGCATCTGTAATTCTGTATGAGAGAGCTACTGTCGCACTGCTGCAGGTCACGTGTCAGTCAATGTCCAACACCTGCCGGGACGTCTACACCACGTAGACCTACCTTGTGACCGACGGTAAGATATCTGGTACTAGCATTTAATCTCTGAAGTGGAAAGCTTCGGTAACTGGGAAAAGGTAGGAATTAAACAGCGAGAATTAGTGTAACACTTACAGATATTTGATATGTTAGTGACAACTCTTTTTACTATACATACTATACGTACATGGATAACCCCCTTATGGGGCAGCTCCCAGTAGGACAGGTTATAATAGATAAAATAGTGTTACTCATAAACGTGTGTGGCATACAGTCTGAGTTTGCCAGTCAAGATTTGACCATGTGAATCAATCATATTGGCTATTGTTCTGTACAGAGTGGAAATGTTGGGATTCATAGAAGTAAGCTGGAGATGCTAGGAAGCGTTGAATCACACTTCTCTCTGACAATACAGTTGAATGTGACATAATAGGATAAAGAGAAATGCACATATCAGGAAAACAACTGGACAAGACACGTTGACAGAAAAAATACGTTGGTTCGGACATGTTCAACAACGCATGGAATACTACAGGAAGCGAAACAGGCATTGCTATGGATCTTGGATGAAAGAAGAGATCGAGGTTGATCAGGCATCAACTGTACTAATAAATTTGAAAGTACACGAATAAATTCGACATCAAATATAAAAATAGTGCAAACTTGTTATGCCAAATGTATTTGTAGTGGATATTGTGAATTTAATGCTTTATTTTATGTGTGTAGAGTGGAACTGTCATTATTTTTTCTCTTTTTCATTTGTCGTATTCTTGCTTGTTCCTGTGTTGTTTGCTTGTGCTGCCATATTATATGGTGAATAAAGATGAGTAATATGGTTTGGATATATCAAACAAGTATATATAGAATATATAGAAGACGTCTTTCTCAAGAAAAAAATTGACAGAAATGTGCCACACGATGTGATTCTGCCATTGCTATGTTACCTTAGTTCTAATGTCTAAAACGTCTGAAAGAAGAACCTTGGTGTCTCGCTCCAGGTGATGACCTAGCTACATGAAGTCTCTTCACCTCGTGTCGGTAGCACCTCGGGACACGACACAGCAGTCGCTAATTAACACCTATCCGACCTTCAGGCAACGCGAACCTATCTTCTGTACGTGCGATCGCCATTTGCCAGGCACACTGGCGGCGAAGTTACATTAGCGAATTACATGATATTCTCGGACATATCGTGCTGTTATGGCTGCACATATGGCCGATTGCTGCAGGTGCTGGGTCTCTGAAGTTACGACCTCATGGCGAGATGGAAAGGTGTATATTATTCCTGTCGTTATCTTCAGCCTTCTTCGCTCCGAGTGTTGGCAGCACTGTGAACTATACTTCTCAATTCGTTGTTGTACATTGCTTATGATCGCCTTTCCAGATTCATTTTCGTCCAATCTGTGATGTTGTTCAACCACGCTATTTTTGCTCTTTTCTCTTCCTGGTTCCTGACAAAGTCCCTCGAATGTGATTACTTGAATCTTTTTAGAAGCAGTTATGCCTCATGACGTGACCAGAATATCTTAGCTTTCTGGGCCCAAATTCACAGACGATCTTATGACAATCTTGCGACAATTTTTGGTCTCGCGACAATCTTATGACAATTGCCGAATTCACAAAACATTTATGACAATCTTAGGACATATCTTATGATAAATTTTAAGACAATGTCTGTGAACTTTGGGCCCTGGTCTTTATACTTCATGGGATTTCTTAACACTCCCGATGAGCTATTCAGTAACGTTGTTCGATAGTCGAACCATATAGTGCACTCACTACTACTAACACCACCATACTCTGCGTCACAACGCTATAATCTCAGACACCGTGCGCATTCCCTACAATTGACTGAACAATAACTGACAATAACTTTCTAACACCGTTACGTGTTACTAACACGTATGTTATATAAGAACACGCATTAGCCTAGGTGTTTCTTTCCCATTTATCTCCTGCTTTTCTTGTCATGTTTATTCTTTATTTTGTTGGCCTGCATTTCGTCATGCCGCGATAAACGAATATTGATTGATTGATTGATTGATCGCTTTTCGAGAATCCGGTTATTTAATTTCCGTGCTGTCCATGATAACCGGAGCATTCAGGAGTATTCTCGGCGTATTTTTGTAAGCAAATGCAATAAAACACTGAGACAAACTGGGTGATGTAAAAGGTGCAGATGGTCTCCCGGAAACTTTGAAAACAAACGAAAATGTGTCATTGCGTATATAATAACGATAAGATGATGTATGAGTAAATTTCTCAAGTTAAAGCTGGGACCGACCTCTGATATACGTTTGCCGGGGGGGGGGACAGCCTCGCAACCTCGGAAGCTGAACGTTTAATGGTTCAAAAAAGACAGCAGTAATAAAACATAAGAGCAATAAAAATTTCAAATTGGTAATTCTGGAGGGCAACTTGACTTACTTGAGCCTACATGAGCCCACGTGGGGCCATGCAGAACAGGGGCGGTTCAAGGGGGGCAGGGGGAGCCGCCCACCCCAGTAAAAATTCTGCCCTCCCCCGTGTACCCCCCAATGAAGTTTATGATAAAGCATAATTTACCACTTGTTAGGGGTGGTTCTCTGTGGCAATATAGGTCCGTGCCCCAGCTGCAATTATGGCCACCCCACTGCCCCCCAAATGTAAACCCCAGAACCGCCACTGATGCAGAAACTCAGATAAATCTTCGTAGACACACACCATTCATCACTGATGAGCATCAGCTGAAGTGATGAAATTATTTGGCTCGTCCATTTGCGGCAAAACCATCAATGTCAACTTCGACTGCGACACACGATACAATGCCGCCGGTGACAATCCGACTATCGTTTTCCTCGGCATCAATGCGCCGCACGTTCCATCCTCATGAATATTCAACGACAGGTGCGCCGGCCGGGAGGTAATTATTCATGTATTCATGAAACGCATGACGGATTGAGTGTCAGAGACGGCATGAAGGACTGGAAGGTCGCGATAAATCACGACCAAATTTACACCAACGACGCACGGAACACAGCTATGCAATTGTACGCAATCTACACATCTGTATTCGGCTCTGACGCAACCAGACAGACATGTTAGTATAATTATTGATAATGACCGCCATTCTGTGTATGCTGCACACGGCAGTTGCGCAGTTCGTGTTCTGGTCGGTGTAGGCTATTATTAGCCACTGCGAACTGCGAAGCTCGTCATATTGTCCCAGATATTTTGGACACATAGGTGCACTGTGTGCAGGGACGAAAAACGGAAACATGTACGTTATTGCTATGAAGTTCACAGGATACCATATAAGCTTACCCATCAGCAAGGTATACCAGGTGGGAGCTAATGCCCGAAAACGCCAGAACATTAACTGCACTTTGTTCCTGCCAACGGGGGACGAGAAAATGTGCCTTTGATAATCTGTGCCCCCCCCCCCCAAAAAAAATACGAGTGACTCAAACTTTAAACTCAAACTCTGCCCGTCACTGTACCGAACTTTTTGACGTAAGCTTATGGCAGCATCGGAAATAATCCGTCAGAACTATGCCTGCAGTCGCTAGCGGTAGTCTTTCACAGCGTTGTCGATTGCTTTCTCCGGTAAGGCAGACCAAATTAACTAAAGTGCATTTTAAACTCAGGAACTGTTTTTGACTTCTATTGCAGCTTATGTTGAGACTCAAGCATTGCTCCAAACCTCATAATCCAGTGGATTGAGGTCGGGTGAATTGAAGCCACTCATCATTAGCGATGAAGTCAAGCGAATCTGACTTGCTGAAACTCGAAACTTGAAACAGTAATAACGGTAAGTACTCCTAGAAAAAAATTAACGCCATTTTGTTAAATACTAAGATAAATCAACCAAAATTGGCAAACTTGTGCGGATATAAACTGGCAACAAATTGGCAAAATTTTACGGAAATACACTTGGTATAAGTGAAAATATTGCAGAAAGCTTCAGGGGGGGGCTACTTTTTTGACTCACACTGTATACAGAAATATTTAGTACGGTAGTTTTAGAGAAATTGTATTTTCGTCGGGACAGGTTTTAGCCGCACCCTATATGTACAAAGAGAATTAACTTCTACTTGTTTTATTGCAACATCATAAATGCAATTTTCAGTTTGGAACACTGTACGCGCGCCTTCCAAGACAACATTCCCCACTTCCCGCTCACGTTCACGCCGCGGATCAAGAGTATACGAGCTACGAGGCTAACGCCCAAGCACGTCAGATTATAAATCGATCGATCACTCTATCGATCGACAGCTAATCGATCACATGATATTCGATACGCACGCCTGCAGAGTTACTGTACGCATGTGATAAAACATACAGTCGATAGTGTGGCCTTCGTTTCGGTCAATTATTATGCCATATAAGAGCAGTAATCGTTTCGAATGGACATGCACTCCAGCCTTTATTATATCGCCTTAATTATCGTATCGTGTATTTGTATTATTCAAAGCAATAGCTAGCACGTTCGAATGCAATAAAAATACGCCTGTCACTGCTAATGGAACGACTGCTCCAGTAAATGCAAATCTTATACATGTACATAAATACGGAAAATCGCTTAAATCACATAATATAACAATTATTTGTGACCAAAGAGCTTAAAGCTTGAGACGTTCACATGTGCAGAGGCGTATTAAGAGGGGAGGAGCGAAGCGGCGCCCCCTAAACTTAGCAAACGTAGGACTACATACACGGTCGCTATGTTTGCAACATCTGACGAGAGGCATTCTGCATCGCTTGGAAAGCATTGAAATCCGTTTGGGCTGGAGCTCCGCTCCCGACCCCACTGGGAAAGCTTACGACGCTCCCTTTTGGCTGTTGGGGTGGGGAATCCCCCTTTCCCCTCCCCAATCCCAGTCCCTCGACGCAACATTTCTGATAATAAAATTTCAAAAAATAGAGGGGGCATATAGTCCCTCCCCAGACTCCTCCCCATCGTGGCTTTCCGCCACTTGATTCACACCCGCCTCATCAGTTGAAATCCTGAATACGATAAACTCACATATGCAGGAAATGCATCAACGTGTCTATTGCACAGCGGGTTTTTGTATTCTCCAAGCTCACAGTATATAGGCTATATCAGAAAAGTCTGCCCTCTGCTCCGCGTGGCGTGACAGTATTATCCTCTCGCTGAGCACGTTCGAGCGGCGGCAGGAAGCTTATCTTTTCAGACAGTGACGAACGCCACCCGGCGCCGCTGTGGCATTGGTAATTCGGGCGTCCGTCTATACATAGCCTATACGTTCTGACTTATCTACCGAGGTGCTTCATTTTACGACGCATATGTCTGATTAACAGAACACAGAACTGATCATCGTAAAAGATGAAGTTTCCGCCTGTCCAAGCTGCTGAGGCCCATAAAGCGCCGCTAATCTTCGATTCTATACGGCTCTCAGCCAGAACCAACCGCCAAACTACAATGCGAAGGTTCTTCCTGCACAGCCGGTACCAAATTTATAGGCGTACTGTTTGGTGTCCGAGGCAACTGGGTGTATGCGTGAAATTTGAAAGACTAGACTGAAGAAATTTTACCCGCTGCTGCGGTCTGGCTGGAAGTCAAACACGTTCCAACGCAACGCAATTAAGAAATTAATTTAAAGCAACACTCGAATTAGTCGAATGCATGCATCATAATGTCAGTGAAATAAATCAGTGAGGTACAGGCCAGTTACCAAATGCAGACCATTGATGATGATGATGATGATGATAATATCAAGGATTTCCGATGACAAGCTGATTCCTTGCACAGGAGTAACTTCAACTGATGTAGCTATATTCGATTTGATTTGATTTGTACTGCTTATTGTTGTCTACCATGTTTGCTTGGTGAAAAAAAGATTCTCATATACGAGCACAATGATAGCAAACTAGAAATAGCTTTCTGGACATTAATTGGCCCCTGGGAATCCACGGGAGTGACCTGGTCCTCTTCCATCACACTCCTATCGCATAACATTCAGTCTCAATTAGCACGTCAAAGGCGCCAACATCGAAGGTGCGAAAACGCGAGGTGAAGGATCAATGACGTGCATTAAGTCCAGCTGAGTCTCAGGTAGCCTTGCCCGGAGGTACTCGTAGTTCAGTAGCTGATACCTGGTCACTTTTCTCACAACGCACCTGCCACTCGGCTAATCTGCGCTGCGGCAACGACTATTGCACAACTCGATGTGGTACTGTCAGCGTCTGAATTTTGTCAAAAAATTAACTGAGGGACGGGGTTAAAATTCGTGCCGTTCATTTTTGATCTGCAAAAATTTTGAGGCAGCGACACACTGCAGAGTAATAGTTAGTTTTTATGTATCGAACTTTATATATGTGAACACCGATAATATAAGAAAACACTTCAAGCGAGGAGCTTAATTGGGTTCTGACCCCAATCTACTGACAATAATTCACTAGAGGATGGGCGGGGATCAAACCCTCGACCCCAGGAATTTAAACGCTGCATACCGTAAAGGCAGACTTTTACGAGTGGTCAGGCTGACCAATGATTCAAAGAACACAGGCGTCATTTACTGCTGTAAGTGCTGTTGGAACGGTACGTCACCTTTCACTTTCATCGCATTTGTGCAAAATTTGGTCAACAGTGATTGATTGATTGGCTTATATTTAATGTAACACGTAAAAACGTACATGTACACAGAATGGAAATAGACAGTATCTTGTGAATGTTTTAGCAACCTGTAAGAAGCTCTTTGAGGCCTTTGTTGTTGTTTTAATAAATAAAATAATGGTCTTCATGACTCCCACTTGAATCTGTAGATTTTCCATGATTATATTAGCATGTTTGGTTTTGTATTTGTATTTACATTTTTTGTACTGATGATGTGTTTTGTTTTGTAGGTTTTTGCAACTGTTTTTACAACTGTTATACATACTGTCTTGATGTTTGCATTGTTAGTGGCCAACTGGACCTTTTCCATTAATAAATTTGATTAGATTTGAATGTCACAGAAATCGTTCGGCTAAAATGCGCACGAATTTCCGGTTTCATGTTACATCTTACAGCGATGCAGTTACACATAATAAGCTTAGAAAAAATCGTTGCCTAAGATTTTTTGTTTCCTGCACCTTCTGACCGATATGTGAAACCCTCACAACACTGCCACGACTGTGTTTCCATCCGTAATAAGATACATCGATCGACCAACGGTGTTAAAAGTGCTGTTCACTGCTAATTAAGCCTACCATTAAAATTAAAAAAACTGCTACGGCGCACTGTTTAGTGATTTAATTTAAAAACTACCCCCCTGTAAAATATCGACCGACTATTCAATAAACTGCCCTATAATATAATATGACAACCTTTGACCTCTTCCCACACATACATGTCCGGGGAATGCATGCACTCCTAGTTAAGAACGCCTGATCCAACTAAATGGAAAATAATCATGTCGATTTACCATATGTATACACCTTCAGAGACGCTTACAGAATTTTGTTAGTAAATGCTGCTAATGATGATATGCATTTTAGCGCTTAAATTACTGTTACAATGAATTATATTGCGTCCCAGTTAAGGCTATTATTGTTATTATTGCGTTTTCTTTCTTTTCTCTCTTACTCTGTTCTTTATCATTATGGTGAATAAATATGATCATAAAAATCGTCCTCTTATCGTGTCTCGCAGACTCACTACGGCTACGGCCATACCACACCTACAGAACTGCTACCGTTCCGGTCTATCGTGGCGACATATTGTTATTATCAAAGCTGATCTGGTTTCAGTCTGTCACTTGGGGCGCTACTGTTTGTCTTACGCTTCGTTGAAGCTAACACGTAAGGTCACCGACTTTCTCACTTGCGTCCTATTACTCAATCGTTCTTCGCACGTTCATCGGTTCGTCGTATTACTACGTCAGTAATTTTCATTGTTTACAATGACTAAAGTCGCGTGAATGAAGAGCTGTGTCTGTTGTTTAACTTGTGATGTTTACATTACTGTTAGGCCTATCCATGCTGTTACTCAGTGTGTTGCAATGTCTGTAGCTAGGCGATAAGCTGCTGTAAACTGCTTCAAGCCTTGTAAAGTTGTAAGTCTTGTTCACACATCGACCAGTTCTACGTGTGTTGTATGTTATTTATCTGAACAAATATGTGATGACGATGATGATGCTATCAAGGAATACTATTGACCCGTGTAAATTGACATGGCTGACCGGGAGATTTAGCGTTCAAACTCCAGACCATACATGTTATAATTTACTAACATTTTTACGTTTTTTTAAAAATTCTTAGCCTTGTACACTGTATGGTCTTGCTCGCACATCGCCAGTTCTAACTGTGTTGTGTATGATTTATCTGGACAAACATGTAATTACGATAATGACGACGATGATATCAAATGTTACTATCGAATGGGCGTGGCTGACCAGGTATTTAGCGTTCAAACTTCAGACAGATTACTAGACTTTTTAGAGTTGTTGATATTCGCGGAAAGATGGAGTAAGCAAGCACTGCGGTCAACGGAGATAACAGAGTTTTACATGATTGAAACAAGCAGCCCATGCGCTGTGACGCGCAGCTGGCAGCACAGCCATATAAGCCAAGATGATCTATAAACCCAGTAAACTAAGTCAGACTGATCTAGCTTTTGGTTTGTAATTAGAGTTTATTAGTAATTCTCAGCAGTGTGCACATGCATGCATGATTTTAAGTCCCTATGTGTAGCGGTTATGATTTGTGGTTAACACACAGGCAGACAGCTTTTGACCAGTTATACTATTAGCTCAGCCAGATCAGCTAACCCAGTAACGGTTCCAGGAGAAGATCACGGCGAGGCTACAAACATCCGCGTTTGGCCTTTCTTCGCAGAACAGTCACTGGAATAAGATTCATTGATGTGTCTTAATATTATCGGACCTTTTTAACCGTGGTTTTTATTAAAAAGTTTTTTATTCAAGCAATAATGTAGTTCGGTGTATGGCTAAGCTATTTTCTGTATCAGATGAGTTCCGCCTTTTGTGTACCAAGGTTGGCGTTACTCCACATAGAATTGATGTTAATTCCGTCTATGCGTTGCGTTGTTCTGTGCATAATAACTTTGCGATGACTTGATTACTGACTTCCACTTGTGCAAACATCTTCTGCAACTGTTTTTCCCATATTTCACTGTGTCACATTTGCCGCTGTCGCCGAATGGTAGTACTTATATGCAAAAAGACTCCGTAGTACTAGCTAAAGGTTTTTATATTAAGTTTTTAACATCAACAATGATTGCATGATGTATGTATCTGTCTCTTGTTTATATTGTCTCTCTCTGTCTGTCACTCTACCGTTCTGGTAATAACCGTGTTCATTGTTGTCCACTTTCGCCAATATTCTCCTGACCTCGCTGCTGTCTGAGGCTGAGCCGCACACTAAAGACGCCCAGCTGTACCGTAGACCTACTTCCGCGCCGGCTTATTATCATCTGTATAGCCGTAGTACCTGGCTGCAGCGGGTCATACAATGCTGATATTCATCGTGAACAATCACCTGCGGAACGGTCGACGATTTCACTGCGTAATTCCGTTGTCTGAGATATATAATTATACGCGCACGAAACTAAAGTGACACCCGTCAATCGATATGTCAGCGTGCGTAAGCCATTGTCAAGCAGATGGTCAGACGGTATGTGGCGAGGGACGCCCTGGTTCACTTCTGCCCCGGGACAGTTGTCACCGTCGCTTTACGGGATCATTTTGCAGCTAACATATTCTTCCATCAGCTGCTGACTGCTTTATACATTCACTCGCTAGAACACTCGCGGGACTAGGAATTTTCATACAAAGGGTAGAGAAAAACACTATTTTGAGCATGTCAAACACTAATGGTAATACTAATGTTTATCGAAACGCTTGGAGTTATAGTCATACTGGTGAGGACCAGACTGTGGTGGTTTGGACACGTATACAGTGAATGGATAACAATAGAATCCGAAAACAAGCACTGACGTGGTTGACAGAAAATGGAAAGAGAAGGCGTTGAAGTCCATGGAGGTCCCGGAGTGACACACTGTCAGAGAATCTGCAAAATATCGAGATGACA
>Ga0049105_1000250_pt1 | contig 16056 bp, 10 predicted proteins | sample WorMetvaBAHAMAS1_FD_61260 | JGI IMG/M metagenome (GOLD analysis project Ga0049105, IMG submission 61260) | Worm MetaG Olavius vacuus BAHAMAS.1 | ecosystem: Host-associated > Annelida > Digestive system > Unclassified | place: Germany: Marburg | collected 2013-04-09
GGCCCCGTGGCCCCCCCCCCCCTTTGGATCCGCCACTGAACCCTGAGCCGATGCTAAGCCGACACTGTCAATCGTGCATTGTGTGCAGACAGCCACAAAGCCGGGACGGTGTACGCCGGTGACTATGTTAACCACGGAATGTGCAAAATGAAGCTCAACGAAGACGTCATCGAATCGGTAGGCGTTTTCTACGTTTTGTCCTGCGTTAAATTCCCTAACGCACTACGACGCATCAAGTAAGCTGGAATCTGGAAGAATGGGACTGGGATGTCAAAAATAACTCCGCATTTGTAATTTGTAGTCTTTAATCCGACTTGCAACTTCTAGGGGGCTTCGACGAAAACTCTTACGCGTGGTTCACTAGTTTACACGATTAGGCGAAATGTCAGAATTTTAACTGCCCATAAATCTCGACCATTTCACTTTCGTCTCCGAAAATAGGTTGGCTATTAGGAAACTGACATTTGCAAATACGTTTATTTTAAGCTACGAAAATTGGTAACCCTGTTTTTTTTTCTTCGCGGGTGCACAAGAAATAACGTACATAACAAGAGCCCACGGGCAGTGACGCTCAGCTGGCAGCACATGACCTATAAACCCAGTTAATTAGGTGAAACTGGCCTAATTTTTGGTTTGTGATCAGAGTTGACATTACGGACATTATAGCTGTATCTTCAACCACTGTGATATAATCGGCCTGAAAATCTGTGGAATTCGGTGAAAAAAACGCAAAATAAGGGCTATTACGGCGTTCAATGTCATTCAAGGTCACCGAGGTCGGTACCAATGGAAAGCCCGTATGCGATTTCCTATTAGTGATCAATAGTAACTGACATCCTATCTCGTACCGTTTCGGAGTTATCGCAGCTTATTGTTCAAATTTCGGCCACGTTGCGATTTTGACCCACCCTTTGGGCGAGGGGCTTAGGGGCAACGTACAATGTTCATCTTGGGCTGATTGGAAAGCGCGTAGAGGAATTCCTGTTACTGTTAATTGAAGCTTTTTCGCTAGGTGTTACGGCTGAGTCGCTACTCGCTACGAGCGAAGAGATCGAAAATCGGCGATTTCGCTCCAACGCGGTCACTTTGATCAAACATTTCAGGTAGAAGGCCTAAGGTCGCCGCCACCAATCATTTTTGCACGGTTAGTTGGGCTAACGAATGCTTTGCAACTTTGCCGCTGACAGTTTTTACACAAAGAAACTTTGTAGCAGACTTTCTTAAAGCGAAGTGCGATTTTAGACGGAAATCGGCCGTTTTGCGTTTTTGAGGACCCCTTTGGGGGACTTATATTTTGTTAGGTTTTAATGTACGAAGACCGGACACAAAATTATGACCAAGAAATTCACGAAGAATATCACACACCCTTTCCCTGCCACATCATTCATAGCCATGTGCAGACTACTGCACAGCTATAAAAAACAACTAATTAGACTGAAAGGCAACAGTTTTCTGCTGTAATTGTGAGTCTAAAACCTGGATTTTAAAGTTCGTTTTGTAAAAACTTACAAACCCATTTCTACAGCCCTGCTTTGTCTACAAATGTCACGACTCACTTGACTGGCTGACGTTTCAGTACAAGAAGACTCACATTCGCAACGAGCCGTCGCTGCGCTGTCTGACGACGGAAAACATGGTCAGCTACACGCCAAAGAAGACGGAGAAACATCCGCCAGGAGACCCGTGGCGCAATACCCGTAGCAGTGTGCCATTCAGCTGTCTACCATACTGACAATGTGCTCAGCACGAGCAGCAGCAACTCGTGCCAAAAGCATGGACATAGCCAGTATACAGCGCTTCGAGTACGCGCACCCCTCCTCTGTGGTCCACGTTTTAAAGGAGAGATTAATTTACGTGAAATTTACGAACTTTGTTAGTTAGGTATGAGAAGTTCGCGCATTTTGTCCGTTTTCGGCGGTAGGCCTATATCACCTCGGTGCATCCGTATTAGCCTAAAACACGGCAAAAATGGCTGTCTGCATCGTTTGGCTCCTGGAAAATTTACAGATTTTACGTTAGTGAGCTAAATGAGACTGTTTTCTCCAGAAAAACACAGGCGAAACTGATTAGTAGAAAAAAGTTTCTGTGTTTGTATTGGAATTCGTGCACCCACGTACCACTGCACACTATCCTCGGAAGATTACCGCGTACACCTCCACTGAAAATACTGGCTACGTACATGAAAAGACGGTGAGAATCACAGCATCTGCCCTTTAATGCATTCCTATTTCTGACTACAGTTTAGCATTAGTCGCAATGGACATGTGTACAGTTGATGAAGGTAATATTCGCTATATATTGGCACACGAAGGTCATGATGTTACACACATTATTCCACCGTCGCATTCGTAGCGCCTATAACGGATGTCTGGCGTGGTATAACGTAGTGTTAACTCCACGGATCCACTCAACCGTGAAATACAGTCAACTGGGACAAAGTGCCAATATTTGTGACGTCAGCAACCAACCAACACGCACATTGTACCCGTGAGAACATCGCAATGACAACAAACAAAGAACATAATGGGATTTTAGCATATACCGCAACTGACTGTATTCCACGCTTGAATGAAGTGTAATTAACAATACTTTATACCACGCCAGATATCCGTTGTAGACATAGGCATGACGCACGCACATCAAATAACGTTGGGTGCGTTTAACCGCAGCTTCTTTCTCCACCTGTGGTGTCAGTTTAAGAGAGACTTGAGAGTAGTTTAACCTTAATCCAAGTTCTGCGATTACATAATACTGAATTTGGATGCATAGGCGAAAACTTTAAGGCTGATGCCAGAGAGCCTCGAGGCCAAGACCAAGACCAATCACTTTGCAAAGTATCTAGTATCTTTGAAGTATGAACACTTCGTAATTTTATTATAGATACTGATACTAGAAACTTGTCAGAAAATGTATCTAGATACGAGATACTATTTTTGTATCTAATATACTTTTCTCTTAGATACTTCCCAGCACTGACTTTTGCACCAAATTGGTTTTCGCTGGCACGTGGCAACATCAGCAAAATTGTACAGTTTCTGCACTGTTTTGTTAATTCTGCGCACGCAGAATTGCAGAATTCTGACATCCCTACTTATTTCTATGGTTTATTGCCGCCCGCATATGGCTTCTAAGGGGTTATATCAGAGCAATGAACAGATCGACGTTGTTGTTAATGAACCGCCATGTATTCGGCTACTGCACTGTTAATGCCTCGAGCTCAAACCATTACTCCGACATTAACTACAAACACTTCTTACATCACAGTTATTGATATCGCATCCAACAAGACTCTGCAGTACATATATGCAGCTGTGTACGTTAACGTGCACTGATGACACAAATGCCACTGCTGAAATATTAAGCACGGTTAATGAAATAACTCGGCTGTAATGAACCTTTGATATTAAAAATAACATCAGATGAAGTAAACATTATCAACAACAGTCACAGCACTTACAGAATACAGAATCACATCAACACCATCGTCAAACGGCTTCCAGTAGTCTAGCTCAAACAATGAATGCACTGGATTAGTTAAATATCACTGCACAGAATCCTAACACTGTTTCATGCATTCAAGTAATGCATCAATAAATCTTCCGCTGTAATTTGTGCAATTTAATTTAAAAAAACTTTTTCAACTTCATCTACAAGCTGCTGATGATGCATGCAAATGACATTCAAATTCTAACACACCCAACATTTCAAATCAAACCAAGCAAATTATACTGACAAAGTGATAATACAACAATACACCATTGTGTGCCTACAGAGCTATGACATTGTTGGCTGGTGTCAAAAAAACAGCATCTGGCATGAGAAACCCATTTCAAACAGTTTAACGGGCAACTGAACAAAATAAAAATAAGTCTGGTAAATTAGCAGAATGTGTATGAAACTCTGTAGTACTGGGCTTCATGCGATCATTCTCGTTTTCCAGTGAACTATCAGTGACTCGGCAATGCCCCCGGATTTTCTACGACAATGACAAAATGAAGCCATGATATGCACTTGACAATACTCCATCCATTCTCAATGTTTCCTACACAGAGAAAAAGTAACTGCACAGCAGGAAAAAGAAATGTACTGTCTACAGGCACGACAAAGCTGCTATGTCACATATCAAGACACATGACCAGCACTTCCATGTTACCTGCGCCAAACCACACCTGAAAGTGGCAGTGACGGCGATACACCAGGGCGCGCCAGGTCAAATGACCTGGCTGGAAGATGCATCGCCCTGGCTCAAGCCCTGCATATTGCTCTGCTTTGGTAATAGTGTGACCAGAAAATAAAAATGTTACCATATCGGACCGCTTTATTTGTTTTATTTTGACGGTGAAACGGCGTTGGCAGCCTGTGTTTTGAGGGCGACAGCTAAAAAAAAGGAAAAAAGTGCATCCGGGTGACCTGGCTGGAGGATTTTCTGACCTTGAAATGACCTGGCTCCTTTACTGTACTGGAGCCGCCACTGGAAAGTGGAATGAAGTAGAATTGCCAGAAACAATGACATCAAACACACCACACATGCTGTTGGGGTGTTCTGCTGCGAGCCTCATTAGACAACAAATGTAGAATTAGATACTGAAACTGACAGTCAGTGAATGCACAGTCACATTGGAGAGCAACACCGTACGTGAAGAAACATACCTCCATCATAATGCACATTAACAATAACCACCTCACACTGGGTACGCAGACACTAATACATGGACACAGAAGTGAACGTTATGAACTAAATGAGTTGGTGTACAGTACAGCACTGTGACACTCCACAGAATTCAGAAACTGAAAAGTAAAAATCAAATAAGTGATCTCTATAATTTTAAAGGATTGGTTTTGTTTAATCAAATTCCCAACTTACAACCTGTCTGCAATAATCAACATGTGGTGAAGTACAGCTCGAAAAAGACAGCAGCTGATGCGAAAATGTCACTAAAAATTTCACGCGTACTACACTACAGTTGTTTTGGGAACAAGTTAGACCATTAATGATTCGCTTCAGACAATGAGTTTATCCAAGAATCCCATCATGCGTACTATCCCATTACTCTCCCACAGTAATTATCTCGAGCGTCTTGTATCACTTCCGAAGCCAAAAGTCAACAATCACACATTTTTCACGCCCCACCTGTATTTTCCGTAGCATTACTCAGTATAGCATATTTTGAAAAAGTTAAAACTGGTTTTAATCGACAACGTTTCTAAAAGAATGCCACCGGTAGCACAGAATCACCAGAAAACAGTATCGTTTACAGTCACTCATGGTACCATGTAGCAGACGGTCATTAGTCTATACAGCAGCAGAAAATGAAACTGAGGCTATGCTGCACGACAATTCCTACACCATTACATCACCAGCATTTCCTAGAAATGAAAGCATTCGCATATCTGTACAAAACTGAACGCAATGATTTTCAGTCAAATAATGCCAACAACAGAACTTGTATACGCCGGGTTACAGAATCTCCCTTGGAATTTTCACAGCGTCGCTTGGGCCACACGGAGACTGCAATTACACACTGAGTAACATGAAATACTGACACTGTGAAAATGCAAGTATAACATGCACTCGAGTATACTACTTGGCGGAAATTTGGTCCGAGGCAAAACATTACAGTTGGCAAACATGTAACTTAGATGATGCAGTGATCCTTAATTAGGACTACAATACACAATTTTTAAAACGGTTAAATAGCAGTGTCAGGCCTCCTGCTGTAAAAATATTTTTAAGGACACCAAAAATCTTCAAATTTAAGGACATTTTTAAGGACAATTTCACATCAACATACAACTATTGGCTGCAACAAACACTGCAAAACAACATAAAAATGTACCGTGTTACACTTCGTTGACTGGATCGACAGATAGGGCTCACAAGGGCAGGGTCACCAATCACTGGGGCAAAACAGTACTGAGTTTAACTTCTTTGTCTATGGAACCAGACAGTATAAAGCATTACTTGTGTTTAGGTCTTTCTGAATGCAAATAACAGTTTTTAAGGAATCTAAGGGCAAATTTTGGTTTTTAAGCACTTTTAAGGACATCAAATTTTTTAAAAGGAATTTAAGGACAAGTGAGAGGCCTGCAGTGTTCTGCTGTTTCCCAATGGCAGCCTCTGTATGTTTACTGCACCTGGTAGATGCAAGCTGTGACTAATAACATCCAACGGCTGAAACATGTCACTGGCGCATGGCAGTTAAGTGAGTTTGCTGTGCAAGTTTTGTTTAAGTACGCACAAGCCTGAAAACAGTTCTTAATACACATTGCTAGCACAATACGTGGCACAACTTTAGGCAATTTTCAAGGTAATAACAGTGCATACTATACTTGCATTTTTACAGTGAAACCAACACTGACGCAAAATAACACCAACACACTGTCTGTGATCTTGTTGTCATCACCGCAACAAATACTTGGCAACTGTCCACATGCAGAACATTAACTAATTAGCAAATAAACCTATTTAAATAACCTAACATGAATCAACTACCTTAATGCATAATGCAACCCTTCTGCAATGTCACGAGTTCATCAGTGCACTGGGCGACAGAAGGGCATCGAGTCAGTAGAAAATTCCTCTTTCACAGAACTTCAGTAGACAGGGCATAAGCAGAAAGACCACAGTAAGTTTAACTATGTATACACGTGCATACTTGCATTGAATAAGCTGTAATTCCATTGTAATGATACAGCAATCTTCGCATGAACACACCGGACTGCAGCAAATTGCCTCGGATCAAATTTATCGATGGCCAAAGTGGACACAAACCATCCAGGGTTACTCACTCCAACAAGCTGAGAGCAAAACAAAGTCTGGTTAAACAATTCAACAACTGCTTAGAGACATCTGACATCCACTGAAGATGACCGTGATTGCTCGGATTTATTTAAGTTATTCTTGGGGCACTGATCTGGCTAACTACGATGCCAATATAACACTAGTCCAAACGGGTCCAACACATGACGTGCATGGAACAAAATAAATCTGGACGTTTTGTTTCCTGCAACAACCAGTAGTAGCAGTCTGTTCTGCACAAGCTCCAGTGACTGTAGCTTTTAACTGTGATACATTTGCATACAATAATGTGCAGCAAAATGAAATTTTCAATCTTCATTTAGTGTCATTCACTGCCCATGCTGCGCAATGCTACACGGTTAGCCAAAAACAGGACCATTTTTAAGAGTTTCTTAACACGATAAATTACGGTGTTGTGTATACATATATATCGCACCGTTCTTGATCTGGAGTAAAATTAGTGGTGTACATATCACCACATTTGACCGCAAGAAACAAAGCAACAGACCAACTGACAAAAAAACAAATCTGAATTTTGATGGAAATGTATATAAAATCTTTGTCGAACTTAACTGTTATGACAGTGTGGTTTAGCTTCATTAAACTTGTACAAAAAATATTTAAATAAGGCAACATTTAGAAGACCAGTCTTACTACAGATAAAAATCTGAATGATTTGATATATGGAACACATTTCTATGTCATCATATACGGGAATTTTCAAACTTTAACACTTTCTGAAGTCTGTTTTTTCACCCACCTTGTACAACAAAGTTATGTACATCGTGAGCCATTAAACATGCCACTTTGTTTTCAACTACAACTCCAGCATTTCTGACCATCTGTTACGCTTTCTGTACCAGCAGAAACAGGACTGAATACTCTACAGTCCATTTACTTAATGGCATATTGACATTATAGATTAATTGAGCAAGGTTTAACGTCCCACGAAACACATTATAAGTCATATTGGGGACGATTTTTACAAGTCATATGACCAAACCAACAGTGTCAAAGCACTGAAGGATGCTAGTTGGTCTTTCAGATAAGGCTTGAATCCTACCAGGACCACTCCACCATGTTACAATAATACAACTCTAGGTAACCGACACTATGCATGGCGTAAGGGTCCCAATGTGACAAACCCAACTTGCTGGACCTGAAAGAACTGCTCACATGAGTGTGATGCTGACTGTGAACATTGTGTCACACAACCCAGCATGGAGCAGTTCTGATAATATTCCCTCTCAATCTGCAGACAATCACCATAACTCGGATGTTGTCTAGCGGAGGGGAGGGAGACATTATAACTGTGTCAAATCGCACGTTACAAAAAAAAAGTTGCAACAGCAGCAATGTTATGTGCAGTTTTAAATGATGGCGGCCGACTGCTTCCTATAATGCGTTTGACCAACTGGTTGTTCGCAATTTTGTCAGAAAGTGGTCATTCTACTTTTTACTGGGAAATTTTTTATACAGTACTCTGGCCGAAAATCTTTTGCATTCTCTGAGATTTTTTACCAAAATTCTGTCCTCAGAATGCAGCACTTCTTAATTCCGAGAACTATCTCTAAGAAGTAAAATTGCATGACGTACAATGTGAAGCAGCAGCGATGTCATGAAATGTCATCAAATAAGTAAACTGTTAAGTATTCTTTCCCGTTTCCACTTGTACAAAAAGTGCAAAAATCGCTCAAGAAAGCCAGAGTTATAATCAAAAACAAAGTGGCACATTTTTTTTGTGGCTCACGGTGTATATTTAACACAATACATGTGGGATGGTTAGCTGGCATTACGACAGTAACCTAGAAACATGACACTTTTACTACAGCCCATAATTGTGGCCCTACCCCACCCCCTGGTGGCATCCCTCTCAGCAACCATAAAACCATATCCCTGATAATTCCCACGTGCCAATCACAGGACCTGGCTGACAATTTTACAGTTTCTTGCTTTTCGATAATAAGAAAACACTTTCAAACTTAAAATTTTAAAATGCCTGTAAAATATACCAAACACATTCACACAGTAATTCGTTGTGGCACAGGTCACTCACAAGTACGAGCAGCTGGCCAATGAAACAAAAACGTCTTTTTTTATCACAGAAGCGGATAGCAGCACGACTGTTTGGCAGCTACAAACAAGACCACAAAAATAACACTGGCAACAGAAATGACGGGAGATCATCCGCGTAACACTGCCGTGACTGACACTGATAATGCCATGAAAACAACAACAGCCAAATAATAATTCCGCATACACAAGAGATTCCAAAATAATCCAACACGTTTATAAATCAAATCCAGCTTTTATAAAAAAACCTCTCATTTGGTTCTAAATACTAGCCTCAAATGCAACTTATACCCGATCTGAAAAAATTAATGCACAATGTAACCAAAGCATGGGCAAACTATGCTCTGTGAGCTGCATACAGCATGAAAGGTCTACTTATGCAGCCCAGAAACATTCTTGAACAGCTTTGACAATTTGTATGGGACCAGGCATTCTTGACAAAGATTATTTCCTTACTTATAGACAGATAAAATAACACGCTTAATGAGACTATGAGATTTTATGGTCATTTTGCTATCTTCTTTGTCTACCAAATTATAGAGTTGAATAAACATGTTCCATTTTGTGTTAAAATAACTTTCATTCTTTACCAAATTCAGTTTTCTGTCGGTGACGAATAAATGTGGCCCAAAAGAGACTGTAAGGTGTTCCCTGTTGCCAGCGGAAAGAAAGGTTTACCCACCACAGATGTAATCAATGCATGAATAATGCCGTGAAGGTGCCCGAAGGTTTCCTATAAACACATTCTGGGTATTGCATATGCTCAAACTTTGGTCACTGTACAGTACTAGCCAGTTAAACAAAAGCTGAGAATAACAATAATACTATAGTACTAGTTATTATTATTAGCAGCAGTAGCAGGCCTCATACACAGCTAAACTAGAAGTAGCATAAAATGAACAGTTTAAGCATACTGCATATATCCCAGTGATACAAACGCTAGATGCCATTAAATTATCTAGAAGCAAAGATACACATAACTGCTGCCGTTTGACATACACACACTGGTCAACAACCACTCGGCAGGCAAATCGAACGTCACTAACAATCACAAAATATATCAAAATAGCATTTTCATATTTACAGATACTGGCTGATAAGCTGGCTACAATCTGTGGCAATGCCAACTGAGCATTATGCTGTTGCTAACTGCTCAATTCCTGCTAGGCACGCAGTCCTAGAGGACAAAACTTGATGGCCTTGAGATGTACTTGGCCTTTAGAAGACCTGGCCTTGGTCTTAGCCTCGAATGTTGTGGCTTAGAGTACATCGGGAAATTGCAAAAATGTCTCTCTGCTGTCAGAACCGATATTCCTTGCTACTCTTTGCTTTCAAAAATTTGCTAAGTATATGGAGATTGATATTACTCACCTACTTTAGCTTTCAATAAGTATTCTTTACAAACTCTTGTGACATACTGATAGTGTAATAATATGTATCGGACTTGGCTTGGCGTCAAGGATGTCAGGCCGCGGAATCTAACACACTGTCCTCAAACACATCCCTGATAATTGCTGGCTGAAAATGTCTTCAAACGGCAATCTCGTATGACGAGCCAAACTTTCGTTTACTGTCTTTTTCCACCGTGTCTAAATCCTCGCCTTCTTCATCCACTTCTGGAACGGGAACACCATGTAGCTGTCCCGCACCATACCGCTGCTTCCGCTGGGTTTCCTCGAGTCGGTCGGACAACTCGAGAGCTTTAACGAATGACATCGGCCGCCGGACGGTACTGCTAATGTTCACATCACCGATCGCCAACACGTCGCATTCCTCAGCAGTCTGTGACGCTGCTATATCTTTCGTTTTTGTCGGCGAAAGTCGTCCTGGCCGTCGTCCTCCTATGTGCAAAATACCGGCTCCGAAATCGTCAGGTGCCAGTGCCTGAGCAGTGGGATACTTGGCATCGCTCGGCAGAATAGCGGTGTCCGTAACATGGGTTTGCGGCACGTCACGAACAGTCGGTTTCTGCAAGAAATACGCGCCATCATCGGTGTTCGCATGTCCATCCGACAGGCGATGGACTGCAGCACTGGCCGCAGCATGGCCAATAGGTGAGTACATTGCATCCGGTGCCAGCCGTTGCTCTGCAGGGGACTTCGGAGAATCGCGACCTCCAGTACTGCTGCTTGATGCCAGCATGTTGCGTAGAGAGTGGGCACTGCCACCGAGCGGCATGTCTTGTTCATCATCATAAAGGTTGAAGTAGGAATCGGACTTTGGAGGTCGAAGATCGCACTGGCTGCGAAATATCGCATCGTCATCACCGTCCACGTTCAACAGCTGCATCCAAAGCACATAACAGCATCACTCATTTAATTCTTCAAAATCTATCTGAAAAATACAACACTATCAGTAATATTAAATTAATGCCGCTGATATTTAACTTTATTTCAAACATCGCAACTACATTAATATGGGCATATTTTTGTGCCATCCGGCTAAATAACACTGTCTCAATATGGATAAGGAAAAAAATGCCATGGATACATTAATTGCAAGATATTCAAAAAGGGTATTTTTTTCTGCCAACATCCATACTTCTGCTTTTCATTGAAGATTCACAGATTAAACTATGAATCAAAATAAATAAATTTCGCATTAATTACTTCTATAATACATAGAGCAATTTCCAAACACAACTGAAACAAATTTAAACCTAGAAATTTTCATCTGTGCATTTCATCAAATCAAAAGTGGAGTTGATACTAATTTTAAAAATTGAATGATCATATGATGAATCTAAAATAATTGTTTTAATTAATCAATTGACTACGATTAATTTATGATCTGTTAGACGAAATGTTCTGATCAGTGCAAAACTGAGTCAATAGTTCCTACTTTGTCTATAAACACATGCAATCATTCATCAACCAACAAAAGCACAGTGCGAACTTGAAAGTGTAAATTTTAAGCTCGACATTGATCAAAACTTCCTATTTAAAAACTTCCACCTAGAAGCTTACAAAGTTCCAAACACATGCAATAAATAAGCTATGGTGTCTTCATCTCGGCCATTCAGAAGACAAATAAAAGCAGTCACATTCAGTACAGTACAGGCATTCAGAAAGTAAATACACGGGATGCTTCAGTGTCAAGTAAGTAACAACTATGCAAAAGACGTGATTCAACAAACCGACATTAATCCACTAAAATTTACACAAAGATCGACAAATTAATTAATCGTTCAAATATGCAAAATGAAAACTCACCCGATCAAACTCACGACTGCTCTTGTTCACACCGCTGTCGGATTCCAAGTATATCTTCACATTACTGTCGTTGGCCTTGTAAGCAATCTTTGCAGTCTCAACATTTATCATATAGGTTTTCTGTCCTCGACCAGTCAACCTAAAACAATGGTTTGTATTCGCCATCAAAAGTTGGCGCAAAGACTTCAGACTAATCACACATATAGTTGCCATTAGTTGGCAATTATTGACAAGCAAGTAGCCCCCAGGCTGTGACACTGCACTTGCACCACAGTTAATTACGCACTTTCTAAGATGATCTATAAACCCAGTAAACTAGGTCAGACTGACCTAGTTTTTGGTCAGTGATCAGAGTTCATCAGGTCCATTCATGCAGAATTACAAGACTCTACATGTAGCGGTTACAGTTTGTGCCACCCTGGTTAACACACAAACACACACACTGACAGACAGACAGGCAGTTTTTTTTACCAGCTACACCATTAGCGCAGCTAGGTGAGCTAATAATCACCCACTTGCTATCTGCAATAACACCTTTTCATTCAGCAAAAGCTGTATTTCACATTCAATCTATTATTACAATTACCTTTACCTTTGCCTAGGTCGACTCAGCCTTCCACCTTCCGTGGGACGGTAAAATGAGTAGCTTACGAGCTGAGTAATAATAATAAATGGCGATGGTGTCTGCGGATGGTAGCAGCCAATTTTTCGGCGGACTCACAGCCCAAATCGGTTGGCTTGGTCTGAGGATTGGCGGCCACCCGGCGCTCAGTCTGCATTCATCAAATGAACCGGGTGAACTCTTGCAATGACTATGTCATGATAACAGCACCATAAACATTGTCGTGGATATTATTATTATTATATTACCTTCGGGGAGCACAGCATGCTGTCCAGGGCTGAGGCCGTAATCAGTTTCGGCCCAATGCGCAGGTCGTTATAATCGTGAGCCGTCCATTATTACAATCACCTGATTTTACTTTTCTTTCACCAGCTCTTGAGTTATTCCTATAAAAATTTAAGCTGGAATAACAGTACGGTAGTTGCCAATGTATGCATCACAGCAGTGGCAGGAAACCAACCTTGGCCACATTGGACCACAAAGTGTGTATTTGCAATTCAACCAACATCCAAGGTTGAACGGATTGTTACCACCGCGCACTTTACCAGTCACCTGCATAGCAGAATGCGAAACTGTGACAAACCTGTACACTACTGTCATCACAGTCAAATGTTGCAGTAAACATCAGGTCACATAACAAACAGTTACAGGCAGACATTCAAACTGACACTGCTGGCAGTGACAATTTACTTCAAGGTTTTTGAAATTGTATAATTAGCCTCCATTTATAACAACTACTGATGTTACTGAAATAACTACTACCGGCTACCAGTAATCGATAATTTTTATCCAAAAATCGGCAGACTAAAAATACTATCAATTTCGCAACCACAGAAATACGGTACAACACTTCAATTCGTCCGGTTATGCGGAAACTTGACAAAGCATAACAATCCAACAGATTTAGCAAAATTACTATATCAGTACTAACACTAAAGATGCTGTATTTCATTGAAACTCTGTATACGTATGCTATTATGCACAAGCACATGACCGACAAAGTAACTGTAATGATATGGCTGTCTGTCCCTAGTTTTGTACAGTACCTTTCAACCGAAAATGACAATCAATGAACTGTTAGTGTTACTGTAAAGTTGACTGTCAAATTTCTCCTCATATGCTCGTCTGTGACAGAAAGACTGCAAACGAAAATGTGGCTGTTTAAGATATCTTCTGATGATAATCGGACATCACTTTGCCACCTGTAAATACAGATGTGTAACATTACTTTATGTACAGTCCCCTGGCAGCGATTCTCACGACAGTGACACTTTGACCTGTTCATGTATAACAATAACGACTACACTTCAAACCTGTTCATTTGTGGTGCGGCCACGTGCAACTAGGACGATATGAAAGCCAGTCAGACCCACAATGGGAACACACAGCAAGCCGACGATCACCATTATACACATTCTGCAAAACAGCACAGTACATCTCACTCCCAATCTTGAGACGAAATTATCTTTTCACAATTCTGATGGCTGTAACTGCTATATATGGCACATATGCATTCTAGAATGCACTTACCCTACTGATCTTGATCGAAACAAACTCAACAGTAAAATTGCCAAATTTAACTTATGCATGAAAAAAGTGCGAGGTCAAACAACATTCCATGACTCTAACTGCAAAAAGTGGGGTCACCTGACCCCCCTAACAGGTGCTTCCACAGTCTATGATGGTGGCTGGATGTCACCAATGTGTCAGTAGCAGTTAAACACAGGTGACAGTCCCAACACCTCAACTACAGCTGAATTTGTTGCCAAATAAATGACAAAAAGCATACAAATAGAGAACTTAATACGCACGACACAATGTTGTTAGGAGTACGCAGGTTTGTCTGATTGTCGAGAACGTAGATGAGACTCAGTGCAAACACGCTGCACATGTGTACGGTCAGAGACACGAGAAACTGAAAGAAAAAGCGATAATTTCTTCGTCCGACGCAGTTATTCACCCACGGACAGTGATGATCAAATGTCTGCAGCAAACAACATGTCCATTCAAAAACACTGTTAAGTAGGTAAGTGTGTGTAATACTTGCCAAGTAGTAAGAGACATTCTCTGGGGATTCAGTGTTGAAAACTTGGACGACGAGAGGTGACACAGAATTAACGCTGAAATCAGTGCACTCTGGCAAGCTGAAGATAAATCAATCAATTAAATAAATTAACATACATATTCCTGTCCCGCCATATGGCTGGTAGCAGTCGTAGATTATAGAGGACACCTCTTGTCTATGTGCAAAATGAATCTCAAAGCAGGCACACAAATAAGCTTTACACAGATCATCTGATAACTTGTTCCAGCCCAGCATTCACTGTGTTGAACCAGTTGACATTTTGAGTCTCTATAGTATCATGTAGTACATACAGCACTCAGCTGTAACCGAGGAGAACATCCCTCCACCAGGTTATATACAAATTATCTCACTTCCCGCACTCTGGCTGGCACAGGTGGTTCTGCAGACACGTGGCGGTTCAAACCCATAAACATGCGTGGCTTCACCACTGTAAGTAGTCATTGTAAAACGATGTGCTGGATATCAAACGTGGCTATTTTTGTGGTACTGTCATACAGTGATGGGCAAATCCCATACAGTGATGGGCAAATCCCAATCGCGATTGGGATTTAAATCGTGATCTGACAGTTTAAAGATTAGATTCGGCAGCCGACGATTGGGATTCGATTCGATTTGGTATTTTTTGCAATTCGATTTGGGCGATGAGATTCAACAGCCGAATCATTGCTGGTTGTTACTCGTCAGTCCTTTTCGTTGTTTAGTTGTTTCGCCTGTTGAGTTAACTGGTTTTAACTGGTTCCGGTAAACTGCTGTGAGAGCGACAATCACACAAACACTTAAGAGACGCTATCGAGTAGCATTGACAGTGACACTGACAGATAGCTAGTTCCCTTCTCTGTTGTACAGATCTACAGATCGTAGTTCATGTTTATGTACTTGTGTAAAAACTGGGATTTGGGATTTTGAGTTTTGAGATTGGGATTTGGGTCTTAGATTTGGGAACTGAGAATACTGAGAATAAAAGATTTGAGATTTTTATCTATCATTGGGATTTGAGATTTGCCCATCACTGCTGTCATACTGTAAGACATAAACACGCTGTGGTACGTATAATAAAAACGGACTATAAGTTTTCTTCACAAAGCAGTCATTGTGCTCACTGAGGGCAATAACGCAGAAATTCTGACAAAATCTGGGAGGTACATGATGCATAGTGTTGTTACGGATTCCGAGTTCGCGTCCGAGTCCGCGAACTTTTTCAAGTTCGTCCGCGTCCAAATCCTCGGATTTTTGGCGGCCGTAAATGACGGATTTGAAACGTCTG
>Ga0049105_1000251_pt1 | contig 16056 bp, 13 predicted proteins | sample WorMetvaBAHAMAS1_FD_61260 | JGI IMG/M metagenome (GOLD analysis project Ga0049105, IMG submission 61260) | Worm MetaG Olavius vacuus BAHAMAS.1 | ecosystem: Host-associated > Annelida > Digestive system > Unclassified | place: Germany: Marburg | collected 2013-04-09
ATAATTGGAGATGACTTTCTGTTTTCTTTTGCTGTGAACGTAAATGAACAAAGAATAATAGCGTTTTTAACTGAAAAGTGTTGTTATTTAAATTCACGAACTTACACGAAGTAAGGTGCGCACACAATTAAGGTGATGTGGTAAATTTTACTACAGTCGCATGTAGAATTTCTTCACGATTAAAATGATATAAAAAGTATAAAAATTGGTTAAGATTAGCCAAAGTTATAGTCAAAAATAAAATGTCACGTTTTTTATGGTTCACTGTGTAGTAAGTAGCCGTACTGTAGCAGTAACACTGTCACATTAACGTAAACCTGCCACAATGCTTGCTGTTAGTTATCACAGGTGAGCATGATCTCTCTGGTACAGGCGCTGTAAAAAATGGAAACAGATATGCCAAGTCCATGCATTGTTTGAGGATGCATCATGAGGACAAGAGTCCACCCATAAAATTGTTAAAATTTAGGTTGCAAAATACTCAAATCTTTGGCCACTTGAACCTCGAAAATTAGGGCTAGCTTGAGCCTTGTGGTACCCTTGTGTCTCTGCAAGCTGACAGTGTTACTGCTACCGAAGAAGCAACGTTTCACTTGTCTCTGGTGCTCTATGTACAACAAACTGTGACGCGTAACATATTACACAGGTAAAACCCATTGATTACACAGAAGTAAAACATGATTGCTCACAAGAAGTACATGTGCTTCATACGTACAGAAACATCAGACATCGGCATCATGACACATTAATTACATTTTCCCTATGTACAGCAGTGCAGTAATATTGGTATTACTACATAGTGTCTGGTGAAAGGGGACTGACAGTATTCTGTGCATCTTTTGACAAATTCACATGCATCACTGCATAATTTTTGGCAAGCAACATAATACAAATTACTAATACAATGGATATCCACTTTACCTAATCAACAACACTACTTTTTCTTGTAATGTGAAATACTTCCTATTTAATATGCTGTCACTTTGCAGTGGTAGGCTGCGCAAGGCAGTGCCATCCAGTACCGTCTGTCTGGTGTGGCACGGAGCAGACTGGTCCCCAGCAATAAAAGAACTAATAATATAAATACTCAAGACAATGGGCAACTTCACTTTTCGGATTAGTATTTCGCTGAGACCGTCTCTAAGTCTAAAATACGGACTGAGACCAAAGATCAGTGAAAAGTGAAGTCAATTTTTTTCCATTTGGCTCATCGCCGAGTCTGAAGTTTGGTCTCAGTAATCGCTCAACGATCGCTGAGACCAAACTTTGGACTCGGCGATCGTTGATCGATCGATCAAAGTTAATCCGAACTTCACGCATTACATCCTATTGGTTTTACAAGGAAGAGATACGTTAATCCTTTAAAGATTAAGTTTTGCTGAGCTGAAACTCGCTTCACTTTTCGCTCAGTCTGAACTTAGTCTGAATTAAAAACTAGGTTCGGGCTGAATCTGAATTTTGGGCTCAGATTAAAGCTTCAAACTCAGTCTTGTGGATCATCTAAGGACTAATCCAAATATATCCACTCAGCTAATCCACAGTCTGGACTGAGACCAAACTTCATTGCTCAGATTAAGCTTTAGTCTCAGTCTTTGGTCTCAGCGAAGTCCAAAAAGTGAAGTCACCCAATGTTTACGGTGTAGTCATTGCTAGAGTTCATCCAGCACCAAGTGGCTTACGACCCTCAGACCAAGCCAACAAACGTTGGTTGTGACTGCCTGTAGGCTGCTATGATCTACACTCACCAGTGCCACTTATTATATCTCATCCCAAAAAAACTGATACTTGTTTTACCATCCCTCGCAGGGTAGAAGGCTGAATAGATTTAGGCATTGCAGTAAGGATGCACAGCCCACGCCCACAGCTGTATGTCACAGTGGTTTTTGTAATAAACGAACTGTCCACAGTGGGATTCGATTCTGGGATGTAAATGCACTGTGGTCGGGTGTGTTGCCACTAGACCACTGCAACCTGCACAAGACACTAAAACAATAATTTTTAGAAGATATACATATACTATGCAGCTATAGTTACGATGAGCAGTAACCACTGCTACAAATAACAATACATAGAGCTGTAAGTGCATAATTGCTAGCTCATGAAACCTGATTTCATGCACAGTCTGGCAGTAACAGATTCACTTCAACATGCAGCAATGTAACGTGTACAACAAGACAGGACGAAGTAAAAAAATAAAAATGGAAAAAATTTTATCAACATTAAACAAGTCACATTACCAGTGTAATAATAGCATAAAAACTGCAACTAAATATATGACAACTTCACAGAAATAAGCACCACCATAATGGCTTTGTCAAGAATGCAGCTTCGCACATGGCTCCATACAAATTTGATTATTACTATTATTACCACATACGAAGCGTCTGTGGTAATGGTTTTACTCCTGTCGGTCTCTATGTCTGTAATCTGGTACATCTTGACGGGATACGGGTCAAGTTCATATATGACGGTCATTGGGTCAAGGTCGAGGTTAAAACATGAAATCTGATACCGCCACCCCTACGCTAAAGTGAACGCATGACCATAACTGTCGAACAGCGAGCTCATTGATTCACTGAGGGGTGTTGGGCTACTCGGCGATGGGAAATTGCATGCGTCATATCTGGCAGATTATACAAGCCCAGAAAGCCCCCAAGGCTAGAGGTGTACTACGTGAATATTCATTGGCTTACTAAATGGCCTCATGCATTTGTGGGTGGTCAGCCTTAGATCAGAAGGCAATCTTATTACTACAATGCAGCTCAATTATGCAAAGATTATATTAAACATTTGTATACAGGTACTTAGTACAGCTGTAAAGTACTACTATACTAAGCACAGTTTGCAAATCAATGTATTCTGACAAATGTTTGTGCAGTTCCTCTTGCGAAAACAGTGGCTGAGTTCCTGTATCCGCCACAACTGTGTAATCAAGATGCTGAAGTTTATAACATTCTCCTGTCTTTTTTTTCTATTCCCACTTTTTGTTCATCATGTACATTGAAATATGTATACATATTCTGAACCGGGCACATGACATCGAAATATGTTGAATATGTGGAATGCAATTCAGTATGGCGAAACGTAGGTCTTTGGGAAGAGTCCGCGTGACACCTGTGAGTTGTCTCTCGTTATTTCACCCATCCACCAGTTTGGGTCGTTCTTGTTCAGCACATGGATGATTTCACCACGTCGGATCTCCAGCTCATCCTGACTCTGTGGCTTGAAGTCGTAGTTGGCAATCACTTTAGGCTAAACATCACAGCATGAACACACACACAACTTCACATCGAACCACAACAGTAACAGACCTACAAATTTCCACAAATCCTTCCCAATGTAAGACATACTGATTCAGCCTTCTGCCACCTGCAGGAGGGCAGATGAGCAGTAGCTTTTTGGCCGAGGAATTAAGATGAATGGTGGACTTACTGCAGGTGATAGCAGCTACAGCGGAACTCGTGGCTTAAGTTGGTGTGCTTGATCTTTGGCCACTTAGTGTTGTTCAACATGCATCAACTCAACCAAGCAACTCTCACAATGGCTATGCCCTTGATGAGTATATCATAAACATTCTGTTTTTATTATCATCATGTCATTATGATGATTATCATTACCATTATTACTGTTAGTGCTGATACTGCAATTACTCGGGGCGATTCTGTTTTTTTTTGGCGCCACAGTGGTGACGTGCTGCACCAATTATTGTGATATTTGGCAGGACGTAGGTGGCTAAATTTCATGCTGATTGGGCCATATTTGGGGATTTCAGACCAAAAAAACACAAAAAATTTCGCAAACTTAGTAATGAAGAAATTCCTTGCTTGATATCCTTGAAATTTATAGGTTTTATGTACTGACATCGTTTACGTAAATGTTTAAAATTCAGTGCACAAATAATTGATTTATAAGCAAAAACTGCAATGAGGCAACTGCTCTAAAAATTTTTGAGGCCCCTAATGCAAAATGTTGGTCGGATTCAAAAACCTTTGGGATGCAAAGATGGCATGGACATCGTCTATCCACAAGCAGAGTTTGGGGGATCTGTAGAAGCACAGTGACTGACAGGAGACAAAACTAACGTGTTTTTGTCAGGCTCCAGATATATGTGTAGCACACTGATGTGCCGCTGAGATGTCCAGCTATTTGAAGTATAGCGTCGCCATCTGTGCAATGACTTTGATGCAGTTTTTGCTGCTTTTGAAACGAATACTCACTTTGCATTCATATGCACAGATTTAGGTGGGCCATTATTTCCAATGAAATTTGCAAAAGTTTTCAAAACCTGGCTGAAAATTTTGTGTGCAAGACTTTGACTATTTAGAAGCAGCCTATAACTAAAATTCCACAAGGTTCTTGTAGCAGTGGATTGAAGACATGCAACTGTGTAAAATTTCTGGGATAGCTCTTTACGTATGAACACCATAAACAGTACAAGTAGTGCTATAAGTGGATGACAGTATTTAAGTTTGTGCACACCATAACCAATCTACAGCATACTTTTAAAACCAACTTCTGATGCTGTTGCATACTGGAAAGAATGCAATCATGTGTCCATGTTAAACTGTTCAGCTGCTTCTCCCAGTGGTGGCATCAAGAAATGATTAATCTTAAAGTGCGGATTTCAAACTTTTGGGAACATATTTCTGTGCACACCCTGTGGTGACATAGACACAGGCACCAAAAAGAAATACACAGTATGAGTTCCTGCCTTTGTCATGTTGCATTAGGTTTCTAGTTATTATTATTATTATTATTTTATTTTATTTTACTTTACTTTTAGGCCTGCCTGGCAAACAGCATTCAAGCACACAGACATTAAGTAGGGGAGAATTAATATTATTAATATTACTTTTTACATCATTACTATTATTACTATGCTATCAGAAAATTACTCACACGTGTCATATCCTGCAGGTAGATAGTTTGCGTGCGACTGACAGACGCTGTTCGGTGATATTTGACGAGGTCGTTGAGTGAGTCAAATTTCACCTGCCACAGGTAATACTTGCCGCTGTCACGTAGCACCTTGAAATGCTGAACTTGGTCAGCAAACCTGCAATCATTGCTAAACTGTCACTCATCAACTCGCAGCATTAACATTATCCACGTGATGCAAAACTTCTACTACAACTTGCGTTTGCAAGAAGTCTTTCTAAAATCGGAAGTGTACACTGCATAATTTTTCACAATCACTTTCAAGCCTGCCTGAAATTATTGTCCACATTTCAATAATGATTCACTGCATATCACTCGTCGTTTATCTGCGTCTTGTAACATCAACTGACAAGGACTAGTTCTACATTTCACATTTAACCTCGTCTGTGACTTAATGCTGATAATGCCTTACAATGCTGTCCACATATTACATAACACATGCAGAGGGGACACATAACAATTTGCTCCATATTTTTACAGTGAAACTGCTATTTTACTTTAATGACAATCCGTCATACTATGTGTTGCATGACAGTCCGTACACTTTTCATATGTCAACTGTAGATCTGGAGTACGACGACATATTGTTATTGAACTGTGCTACACTGCAATGGTGACACTGGCAGTTCATTTTTATGATGCCTATGTCTCCACATGTGATTCATGGGGTGAGAAGTTCTTCAGTACTGCTATAAACATCACTAGGGACAAGTAGGTAACCAAAACATGGCATTTAGGCCGCCTGACACAGGTCTGTTGGAACTTGGAAGGTCTTAAGGTTTGCTTATGAACTTTTATTTCTTTTTTTACTCAACCTCAGCTCTCAGTGGCTGTGGAGAGGCCACCCAACAAATGTATACCAGAGGTTCGGTTATTAGTGAAGCTTCATGTTTTTCACTCGGACATGTTGCTCATCCCTCCCTAATTTTTACTTTTTACTATTTTTAATTTTTAATTAAAAGTGTGAATGTGGCCACAATTTTCCACACCACTCATCTTTAAGCTGCCCACATTTCGAAGTGGATCAAGATATCTGAGATCTAAAAAAACAGTAAGTGCCAATGACGGCACTATGTCCTCCCCAAATGTGGTACAGTTCGGCTAATGCATCCCTGAAAACCATCCGGAAGTAAGTGTCCCCCTCCCCTCACTTGATCACCAAATTATTGCTCCCTTTTGGAAATCAGGGTTGATCAATCTAATGGCAATGACAGAATTTTGATTGGAAGCTGGCAAATAGCCGTTCATGTGCATGCACAGTACAAATTTGGCCAAAAACAGCCCAGAATGACTGACATGACGTTGGGCAGCCTCAAGTTGCAATGCATTCATAATTGCTACCTTTTATAGCTGCATTATACAACAAAGAAACATTTCGTTAATGGATCTCGATGAAAGACTTTTGTACGAGTTTTGAATCTTGATGACGGTCATTAACGTAAATGCTACTACCAGTACACATTTGTCTACTTACTTAACTGAAATGGAAAATTCGCCCGGAAAATTCTCACTGTTTCGTACAAGAAACGAGCCATCTCTTTGTATAAAGTCATTCCTCTCGTCTCTTTCGAGCAGCATGTCCTCAGCTTGTTGTCGAGTGATGCGCCCCACAAACCACCTGGCATCATACAACACCAGCACAGCATTACAAACCTACAAGACTAACGGTCTTGTCACAAGTTTTAACAAAGACATGATGATGATGATGAATGATGACGAGTTCGTTCATCAGCTTCCTAAGACACTCCAGTGCACATAACACTCAGTATGGCAGTGAGTGCGAGATCAGGCAGAAGTGACTCTAGACTTTTTGGTTGGGGGCACAGCGGTGACAGTCGTTGCTTGACTATTGGGAGCACTCAAAGCTCAAATATGATGATTTATTATTACTATTATTAATGATGATGTATAGGGTGGCAATGTCACAAAAATGTTGCAGGGCTACCTAACAAACAATAAACAGTCGCATGTTGACAGTGACATGGCTCAGGTGTTAGCATCTTTGTGGAGTTTCAAGCAGCACAGCACTTGAGTGACCAGAGATGGTGGAGATAACAGAAGCAAGTGCTGGTGACTCCTTTAACATGTTGCTTCACAGTCAGCCAGTGTGATTTTTGTTAACGAAAACGAAAACAAAAATGATGAAAAACGAGAAAATAACAAATTTGTTAACGAAAACTAAAACTAAAATGAAAAAATGACGAAAACGAAAACGATTGAAAACAAATATGAAAAAATCGAAAATGAAAATGACAAAACGATAAAACTTGTCTACAAAAGTGCTTGCCTACAGTACGACACTACGGCGATCGGGCATTGCATTTGTGACTGACAGTAGACGGTGTTTAGGCAGATCATTAAAACACCTTCGTCAGCAGGTTCAATATACTTTGTTTGTTTATGTTTACACTTGTGGGTAATAGTTGGAGTGTGTGCGTTGCTGTGCGATACTGCGAAACTAAACGAAGCTAAAACTAATAAATAGTTGACAAAACTAAAACTGAAACTAAAACGAAAAAAAATGAGGAAAACTAAAACGAAACTAAAACTAAAAAATAATTGGAAAACTAAAACTAAAAAATAAATAATAAAGAAAATCACACGGCAGACAGCTTGCACATGAATTCCAAACACGGCACATTTTGACATGAATAATGCTGGTAATACCAACTTCAAACCTTGTCAGTGGACAATGGTTAGTACATTTCTGCACGCAGTAATAAAAGTTCATCTTTTTTTCTTTTTTGCTTCTAAATTTTTGCTGTTTACTGACCACTGCCTTGCCTATCCCCCGTGGCTTAGAGGGCTAAACCACTGATAACAGCCCATAGTGCCTGCTGGGATAACGGGCTGAGAGCTCTCACCAACCAAAGTTCAAATCCAGGTCCGGAAGGGATTTTTCAGCTCGATTGGGCTAGCAGGCATGCTATGAGATTAAATTCTGGGACAGGTATAGAGGGTTGACCTCTGTCCTCTATAAACTGTGACAGACCATTACACTCAGGAATAAGGGTGCCTGGGTTGTAACTCGTAATGAGTGTTGGCTGTTGCCTACAAATAACATTTTAGTTACATATGGCGCGTTATAAGTTTTATATAGTATTGTATTGTATTGTACATGGCTGCAGGCAACGCACTGCACTGAGGTCAACGTAGCACAGACTACGCTATAACCTGGCTGGGAGGGCGGGCGCAACTCGGAGCGTTTAGTGTGCCTGTCGGATGTAGGGCATATAAGCCTAGCAGCCAGTGAAGCTTACAGCCAGGCTGGATAAATAAACAATACAAGGTCCTCAGTTACACACCACACACCTGCCCTGTCCGCAGGGCAGAGTAGCGCACCTTTCATAGACAGTCACTAAAACATACATCGGGCCATGTGCAATGGGCTGCACCTTAGTAGCTGAGCCTCAACTGTTGACTGTCATACCAGCCTCTGCATCCACTGTCACGCCAAAGGAAAGGAAAGGAAGGAATGACTGCTTCCTTGACGAAATATTCACAGCCATTTCAGTAACTTATCCAGACAACTAGTGCAATGATCTAACGACTTTAACAAGTTATATGCAGTGTGTGCCTACACTACCATCATATCTTCACATTCTGAGCAACAAATACACTAAATATTTGTTTTAGCTTGCAGACTGCAAGAAATGTCGGAGACAGAGATGACAAACGAATAATGCACGGCTGTTTAATATCATACAAAAATGGACATCTACTTAGCAAGACACTATAAACATACGGTGTAGGCTTCATGATAATGTAGTTGCTTGGAATTAAGCCACTTGAGCCATTCAGCTCAGCTTTGTACCAATTTTCATCTTCATCGGTACTAATAATCTACATGCAACAGAATACAATTACGATTGGGACATTCGCCGTCATTTACACACTGAACAGAACAATGTATAAAATACTAACATAACAATGTACAGAACTATACTGGAAGGTTACAAGCACCTGCAATAGTATATTGCCTAAACACTAAAATATTTTTAACAACAGCACAGTAACATAGACAGCCAATAAAATCAAGACTGTTTATAGAACATAAGCTAAAATAATTCACTCCAGGATTCATAGGATAAAATTTTACTGGTAACGGTATTGGCAGCTTATATATGAAGTCCAGACAAAAACAAATTTAAGACTACATTATGCCTTTCCCAGGGGCACATTCTGTGTCTAAAATCATCATCATCACCATTATCACCACCACCATTACCACTGCTTATTCTTTAAAACAAGATGCTCAGCAATCGCAGAGAAACCGCGCTGCAGGGTGCGTTATAGTTTTCACCAAAAGTAGAAGACTGGAACTAGGAGACAATATTTTACTGACATTATAGGTCTATCTTCAACCACTGTGATATAATCGGCCTGAAAATCTGTCGAATTCGGCGAAAAAACGCAAAATAAAGGCTATTACGGCGTTCAAGGTCATTCAAGGTCATCGAGGTTGGTACCAATCGAAAGCCCGTATGTGACTTCCTATTAGTGATTAATAGTAACTGACATCCTATCTCGTACCGTTTCCGAGTTATGGCAGCTTATTGTTCAAATTTCGGACACTCTGCGTTTTCGAGCCACCCTTTGGGGGCTTAGGGACAACGTACGATGGTCATCTTGGGCTCATTGGAAAGTGCGTAGAGGACTTTCTATTAATGTTAATTGAACTTTTTTCGCTAGGTGTTACGGCTGAGTCGCTACGAGCGAAGAGATCGAAAATCGTCGCTTTCGCTCTAATGCAGTTACTTTGATCCAAAATTTCAGCAATTAACGGTTCAAAATCGGCGATTTTGCTCCAACTGGGGCCGGTTGACCAAAATTTCACGTAGAAGGGGTCGCCCCCCACCAACCATTCTTCTTCTCAGAAAACTAGGCTAAATGTTCTTTCATATGGTATATAAATATGGACAGACCTTTCTACCATTTTGTCACAATTGATGCATGTGACGGACAGACGGACAGACAGAATTCTCATCGCTATACCTCGTCTGCATTACCTGCAGCGCGGTAATAAGCCGACAAGCACAACTAAACAGAGAATAAAGCCTACAAACTAGGAACTAATAACAGTGTTTGTAGAAGGCTCTGATTCCAGTCCACTTCTCCACTTAATCTTTATTCTTATTTGAGCTCAATGGCTGCAATATTTAACTTACGCACAAACGTGTACACAACTTAACCCAACAGTAACACTTTAAAAGCAAATTTAATAGATGCCTTCCAAACTACATGCTTCCATACTGCTACTTCACAAAGCATGCTAAAGAAAGGCAGGAATTCAGATAAAGTTCAACGATGTTCGTGTACAACTGTAAATATGTGATTTAATTAAACCATAACAATGTTTGTAAAGCTTCGAGTATAAGATGCCCTGGTGTATAGTGCACATTCCTAGTTTTGAATTTTGTTGTAATGTAAAATTCTGTAGACTTATGTACAATATGCATCCAAACTTTTCATCAGTCTTCCATCTGTAATGTTTCAATAAAGATGGCAGCTCATCATGACAAGCACTGTTGCTGCCCGAATGCCACACTGTCTAAAGTTCATGGATCACTTAGACTGCAGAGTGTATGTCGTGACATCCTACCTGTCTGCAGCCAGCTTTGAACAGAGACAGGGCAGCAGCAGTATCAGCAATGCAGCCGCCACGGCCCAGCGAGCTACACTAATAACTGTCAGTTGTTTCAGCAACAGGCAGTGTATTAGAAACACGATATCTTTACCCATCGATGGGCGTCAAATTTCCTTGCGGGTGACATGTATGTGCAACGTGCGTGTATACACCCAAAGGGGCGGACAGACAACACCTTGATGACTGACTGGCTGCACTCTGCTGCAGACTTTATGGCTAAAAATAGTATACCCGTGTATATTGTGCACCCCCAGTTAACAGCGGTTATTGCATGTTCATTTAGGTGAAAGAAGTGTGTATTATAATCAAAGCTTCATGGTACAGCTAAACAATAAAGAGACACGGAAGTGTGTCTTGTTAAAAAATTCACTGTCTGTACTGCAGTTAGTGTCAGACCGATATTGATGTCAGACATCGGATATTGGCATATCAGCTGTAATCTGAACTATCGGGGATGAAAGGGCAACCGCGCTCAGATATCCAATGTGCTTAATCTGTGGCATCTGATTTACGTTGCAGTGGCTGCAACCTGACACCAGAGCTTTGTGTGCACGGAAGGCGGTCATAAAATGATAAAATGCTACCGCTGCCACTACAGAGAGCTCTTTCCACCCCACTCGCGTCGGGCGACCAACCACCCATCCACGTCACTGCTAATGAATGACCCTGGATTTCTAAGAACCTGCCGCCACTCTCATGCATTTATATACAGGTGTCCAGGAATGAATCAGTTGCTAAAGCACGGTTTCCAGCTACACACAACGCAAGAAACGCAAAGTTTTACGCAAGCAACACAATGTCCAAAACACGCCTCTAACTTGACGCAAGCCATATCATGTGACAAATTCCAGCCATGTCATTGGCCACTGCTTGCGCACATTGCGCTCATTGCTAGCATTGCGTTAAAGACCTGTTCCCACTGCACACAGTGCCATATGTTGACTTTGTAATGGAGCCCGTCGATTTCTAGGCAGCATTCACACATACTACATCGTCGGTTCAATTTGCGTGGCATGTTGCGTTACGTGCGCCGCCTCTGAACTTACGACCTCACAGTGGTATAGAAATGTGTGTATTATTATTAATATTAATGCAATTGCAGACGGCAACGCAATTGAGCGCAGTGACAACATCCAAATTATACGGTAGTAGCATACCATTAGCATCTGCAGCAGTCAGGGTAACTCTCTCAGTTGTCACTGCTGCCGCACAGCACTATACTAAGATGGCACGATGAGTGTAAGAATAATGAAATTAACGGACTTGACAAGCTAGGCAACACTATCCACTGTTGTGCCTCCGACGCTGTTGGTGGTCCCTAGACTAGAAACCATCAATGACGGCGGCGATGGCACAACGTCGCCAGTGGAGGCAAAGATCATCGATGGTGGTCCACATACATGTCATGGGTGGGGAAGCAATGCGGGCAGCATTAACAGTACACTGATGTGTGTTTTGACACCTGTGTGTCGCAGGGCAGCAGTCGGACGGTTCTTGGAAGGGTCATTAGGATGGCTGATACTGGCCTGGCGGTCACACACAGCAGCCTTTGATCACCGTTGGTGACGTTAAGATCACTGAGCACTTCGTTAAGTGACTGACGCAAGCCATAAAGACAATGACTGATAGCTCAGGGCTGTAATATGATCACAACACTCATATTATTATGCATTACACAGTAGACAGAGCAGATGCACAATCCATAGTATCGGATATCGGTATCGGTTATCGGCCGTGTCACTTCTTAGATATCTGATATTGGTAGTTCCAAAAATAGAGTATCGGTCCGACAGTAATTCCAGTAGTTTTAATACCTGACAAAATTGTACACTGCTCCCCCCAATATTGGCTCAGCATGAAAATAAATGACCTTCAGTGTTGCACCCTTTGAAAAGCTCAGTTCATCTTCCTGTGTTGCTCTGAAGTCATGCTTTGCGGTGGCTTCCATCTACAACATCAACATTATGGTATCAGTATGACATTATTGTGTACAGAAATAATAAATACGAAGTCTTCATAGTTACATTACAGAAAAACTTACCAGTTGCATAAATCGACATTTAGAGGTGGCCTTGCAGGTTGAGAGCTGATGCCAGTCTTGAGGCAGGTAACATTAGACATAAACCTGGTGGTATGCTCCCATTACTTACTGCTATGCCCACAATTTCCTTCCCAGCAATATGGTATCACTTTCTGCAGGCCAGTACCACATTATACTGCTTGGTGACAGTGGATGCACTAAATTAAATGACACAGTCTACTGCATTTTAATTCTATTTAATTCTATAAATCTAGGTCATAGATATAGTTTCTTTCATGTGACACAATGGCCATGATAGGGTGACGATTGTACTGGCTAGATTACCAATACCATCCCATGGTGTCCATAAATAGCATACCATTATAATATGATATCATGTGATTGTATTTGTCTACTGTCCAGCAAATATCACTGGCAGTCAGCAACACAGGCTCTAAAATAGACCACAGATTGTGTATGTGTGCAGTCCAAAATAAATTCTGTGTAGCTCATACTACAAATTCTACAGCTCAGGAGGTGTAATTGTGTGCGTGTGAAATCTGAAAATCGCAAATTAAACACGAGCCGGGCTTAATTTTTCCGGAATGGCAACAAGCCGGCCCAGGCCGAGCCAGGCCAAAAAAGTGGGTCAAAGCAAAACTCTACAGGGCACCGAAGAATGCATACCCTGTTAGTTAATCTGTAGAAAGTAATGTAACCTGCACGATTTGGCCGAAAAATGGCCTTGGGCACGAGACACAAATGGCTGAGACTGAGACATCAGCCTCACGAGACCAAAACACTGACAATTTTTGTTGAGACGAAACTGAGATGAAACACTGGTACATCTCCAAATCGTCTCTAGATAGAGACGTCGAGACCGATATCACAACCCTGGGTGTAATATTGTCATGCTAAGAGAATGTCGACTAACATATAGTTTTTTATCTCCATACTGTTCTCGCTCCTCTGTTCTTTATCTTGTACAAAACTGCACTCAGTATAATTTTTTTATCTCTTTCCTTGAACCATATCACCTTAACACTCACGACACCACCTAACTGTTCTCTTTCCATCCATTTGACCTTAATTCAACCATTACTCATCGTCAGTATGTTCTACGACAGATCTCTTGATGGCAGCAACACGATACGGTAAGCTGTCATATATTTAGTAATTTATTTACTACTTGACAATGACAAGTACCATACATTTTGTGTGACGGTACTCTAGTCTCTAACCGTTCACGTAATAAACACGGAAGTTATAAGCACGACTTATTTTATCCGTAACGTACGCAGTTACCTACGTATATTGTAATTATAACATGCACAGATTGTCCGCTGTGTGAGTATTTACGTGTTTTTACAATTTTTATATGCTTCTAGAGAACAAAACTGTCTAAAACTTTAATTCTAGTAAAATTAACTACTTCTACAGAATAAACATCGGTATTTCCCACAGTTACTATTTATATATCAGTGCTGAGTAACCGGACCCAGTGATGGGCAAATCTCAAATTTAATCTCAGTCTCAAACTCAAAGCTCAAAAGCCTCAAATGATCAAATCAGTACGTCTAAAGGTATGAAATTTTAAATCTCTAAGTCAAATCTCAAATCTTCAAGGACAAGTGTCAAATCAAATCAACGACATTTTATTTGCACATCGCTAAGTGACAGTTTATACCGCTTCGCTATGCTATCGCCCATTCGTCTGTCTGTCTGTCCACTCTGTCGTCTGTCTGTAACGTTCGTGCACCCTACCCAGGCGATTGAAATTTTCGGCAATTTTGCTACCCCATTTAGTACGATGGCCATCTGTTGACATCCAGGTAAAATTTCACGGAGATCGTCCCAGTTACCCCCTCCGTCGGGGTAGTTAAACACAAGAGGGGTAGCCGAATATAGCGATTTTGGACCTATCGAACGCTATATCGCGGAAACGGTGTAAGATCACTAATAGGAAGTCGCATATAAGCTTTCGATTGGTACCAAATTCGGTGACCTCGAATGACCTTGAACGGCATAATAGCCCTAACCGCCGCGTAATTTCACCGAATTCGGTAGCTTTCGGGGAGTATTACGTAAAAGTGGTTGAAGATGCACCATACTTTCTGCAGCGGAAATGTAGGCCAAAGAATCTAGTTTTTAGCGATGCATCACTTATGGCGATATTGGCAGAGGATCACCCACAGCGAGAGCGTTAAAGCGACGTACTCCGCTCTCACTATCGAAAATTTGATGAATAATCAGCCGTAACTTGGAAACGGTGTAAGATAGGAGGTAAGTTAGTGTTGATCACTAATAGGAAGTCGCATATGAGCTTCCGATTCGTACCAAAATAGGTGACCTTGAATGACCTTGAACGGCATAATGCCCGTTACATTGGGTTATTTTACTGAATTTGGTAAACATGCGTTCCAACACATGACATAACCGCGTCGATCTGTAGCGGAATTTATGCACCAGTCTAGTAGGCCTACGTGTAGGATGTCGTCGTAAAGAAAGTTCACGTTCGCTATGTCATCCCCTGATGAGTTTCTTGTCCAGCTATCCAGTGTCCACCGCTGTGCATGGTGAGTCATCCAGGTGGACTAAATGATCTGCTGCTGGCGACGGAAGCAGCAGGTAACGTGGTCTTCAACAGCTTTCTGTCCGCCAGCAGCACGCAATGTGTCAACATTCATTTGAATTACATATCTCAGTCTCCCTAATAGTCCACGTATCGTTCTTTCGTTCATTAGCGAGAATACCTGCTTTGTCATCGCGTTTGTTTTAGCCAATGCTACACAAAACTGTAATAATTGGCGAACTCACGTTCACGTTCGCTATATGTCGTCGTCCGTCCGTCAGTCTGTCTGTCGTCTGTCGTCTGTCGTCTGTCTGTCGTCTGTAACGTTCGTGCACCCTACTCAGGCGATTGAAATTTTCTGCAATGTTTCTACGCCATTTGGTACCTTGGCCATCTGTGACCCTTCGGTAAAAATTTTATGGAGATCGTCCCAGGGGAACCCCTCCGTCGGGGGGTTAAGCCAAAGAGGGGTATATAGAAAAATATAGCGATTTTGGACCTTTCCAAGGCTATATCTCGGAAACGGTGAAAGATAGGAGGTTAGTTACTATTAATGACTAATAGGAAGTCGCATATGAGCTTTCGATTGGTACCAAACTTGGTGATCTTGAATGACCTTGAAGGCGTAGTAGGCCTAACGGCTGCGTAATTTGACCGAATTCGATAGCTTTCTGGGTAGATCGCGTAAAAGTGGTCGAATATACACGGATACTTTCTGAAGCAGAAATGTAAGCCAAACAATGTAGTTTTTAACCATATATTATTTGTGGCGATATTGGCAGGGGATCACTCCAAGCGATAGCGATAAAGTTAGGCACTCCCTCTCGCTAGCGAAAATTTGACGAATAATCAGCCATAACTTGGAAACGGTGCAAGATA
>Ga0049105_1000252_pt1 | contig 16052 bp, 10 predicted proteins | sample WorMetvaBAHAMAS1_FD_61260 | JGI IMG/M metagenome (GOLD analysis project Ga0049105, IMG submission 61260) | Worm MetaG Olavius vacuus BAHAMAS.1 | ecosystem: Host-associated > Annelida > Digestive system > Unclassified | place: Germany: Marburg | collected 2013-04-09
AATTAGTGTCACTTTGCCTGCTCCGGCTACGCTGCACGAGACTCCCTTTGTAGATGTCGCCGACGGCATAGACGGCGACGGCATAGACGGCTCTGACGCCGACGGCGACTGAGAGTTGTGTGGAATATCGACTTTGTTTGAGGGGTAATTATCGCGATAAAGATATGCCACGATACAACCTCATATCGCGATATTTGATACGATACGATATATCGTGCCATCGCTAGCTACAACTCACTGTTATTTTTAACCCTCACAGTGTAGACACTGGACAGCCAAAGCATTTAATAATCTCTGCCAAGGAATAAGTAAATGCATTAACATTAATCTGGGTAAATCCACATGCATTACAGTTGAGTTTGCCTGGAGCTCATCAGAAAAGCAAGCCTGCGGTTGTGTGGTTGGTGGAATTGCTGTGTTACATAACAATGCTGTGCTTTAGAACTTGATGCGTGGGTTTTGTGTGCTGGGAAGAAACTGTGTGATACAGGTTATCACTTGTGGAAGTTATTGCAGTGTGGAACGGTGCAGCTGTTGACGTGTAGTGGCAGCTGCGGCCTCGATGACGGACTGTTATGTAACCTTGGACCGGTTTGCTGTAAATACTAGTACCCATGGATACACACATCGCTCTTCAGCAGCTGCCCCTCCCCCTTCACTTGTTCCCAGCAGTTGACAGCTGTCTGGCCAGGAAATTGGTTGGACTGGCTGTCAGTAGAGGTGCTGACAGCAATTTGTTTGTCTTGCCTGTAGCATGTTGAACGCCTTGTGGGACTTTGTGTTTCGGTGTGAGCTGTTAGCTTTACTGCTTTGAAGTTTCCTGTGTTCATAGCTATGTCACCGTGTAATCACAGAGTATATTTACATGTGTGTGACAGTGTGTGCATGTTGGTGCACTGCATAGGTCCAGCCCATAGGCATAGCCAAACAAAGTGCACGGGTGCAAATACACCCCCACAGGGCCAGAATACCCAGGAAGTTTGCTCAGTTTGCGGGTTTTATGTCCTGCCGTTACACGTAGCGTGCATAAAAATTCACTAGAATTCATGAGCACCAAAACAAATTCTTGACGTAACAAATTAACAAAAAAGAAGACAGTCGAAGGAAGACATTCTTGTTTGATAACTGTTTTTCATGACCGCACCGTGTCCTAGAATATTTTTGTTTATGCCACATTAATCTCTATGTTCTAATAATAATAATTATCATCACAAGACAAGACAAGATGCAATGTAGCCTGGTGACATGCGACAAGCAGCTGAAAAATACAGTATGATTGTGAGAGAGAAAGAACTAAAGAGTTGATGCAGTCGTCAGCTGACAGCTCATCTCATTCTGCCTGTCCATCGTGTTGGCTGTCGTGGTATAAGCTTTAGCTGCTTGCATTATGCATCAGTAGTCTGAGTGCGGGATTATCCCGCTGCATTTATCACGTAGCGTGATTAAAGTGTTTCTGAGTGCCGTGGCGTGTGTCGTGTCTAGACTGTGCAGCTTGACACTCACCAGGCTGGCCCTGTTGAAACCGCTGGAAAGTGATCTTCAGTCGCTGATCATCTCCATCAGGATTCATTCGGTCAGTTGCTGATTTATTACCGCTCTCTGTTCTGTTTCCGCGAGAACACATGACAAGAATTTAATAAACATGTTTGTGGCCAGAAGCTGAATTGTCAAACAGAGCAGGAATATGCAGTGGCAGCGCCAGCGCAGCAAAGGAGCCAGGTCAGACCATCCTGGTGCCAGGTCACCGGGATTTCTTTTTTAGTGGTCGCCCTCAAAACACAAAGGCTGCCAATGCCGCTGAGATTGTTTCACTGTCAAATAAAACAAAGCGGTCAGATATGGTAAAATTTTTATTTTCTGTTCACACTATTACCAAAGCAAAGCAATATGCAGGGCGAGAGCCAGGGCGGTGGATCTGCCAGCGAGGTCATTTGACCTGGTGTGCCCTGGTGTAGCGCCGCCACTGGGAATATAATTATACAGAAATACAGCAATATAAGCAGAACTTGACTTAGACCTTGTTGCTCCCAGTTGGGCGTAGGCCACGGCCCACTTGTCTCCATCCAGTTCTAAGTCTTGTGCTACTGCCTTCCTCCAGCTGCATCTGAGGTACAACTACTGTAATACAAAAATATACAACATATACACGACAAAGATACATTAATACAAAATACAGAACACAAACGTGGGCTGTCAAAATCAATAGGTAGGCCTATATCAATGATTGTCGGTTCATTTTGCTAAAATCTGAATTAAAAAGTTAGGTGGGCTAAGGTTAAACATCGGGTGTTTGGTTTGAAGTTTCTGAATTGCTTTTATCATCGGCGCTGTAGGCACAGTACATAGATAACAAAGCTTTCTAATGTCCATAGTTACTTTTGTTGTAGTGGTTACTGAAGTTGTACTTTATAATGGTTGAATTAATGTGTATGTTTGTCAAGAGTTCCAAACGGGTTCTGCGTTCAAATGAGATTATTCTTCCACAGAGTGGTCTGCTGGATACAGACCTTGACCTCTCATTCTCTCTACAGGTCAGCTGAAGCAGGAAATGACTTTTGACATTGCACTGTCGTTACTTTTTGTCGCGGGAATTTTTGTAATGATATGCTGCGTTAACAGTTAACATTTCTACACCTCCACCACGTAGTAGCTGTAGGAGGCATTCTGGTATCGGGCTGTCTGTGGAAGAGAGAGGGTGCATGCATGCATACATGATCATGTAATAAAAATTTGTTAACAAATTGTCTTGTAAGTAAAACACTTGTTGGAATTTCACCAAATTTACAAGTAAGTAAGTAAGTAAGTAAGTACATTACACTCTTATAACGTATTTTCTCAGAGGATCAGAAGTAGGCATCTGCAAAGAGATGAGATTTTAACCCATCTCCAAACTATCTGCGAATAATCAGTGTCGAGCGCAGGTGTGCCGGAAGAGAGTTCCAGACAGTCGGTGCAGCAACTGGAAAACAAGTTCGGTGCAGTTGGGGACAGAGATAAACTTACTATATTTTGAGGTCAAAAGATAATAGGTCAAGGTCACAGTCTCATTTTTCTGGCAGAGGTATATTGATTGATGGTTCGCCATTGAAAGCCATCTAGGTTGTGGTATTATAATGTTAGCATTTTTGTGAGTAAGACTGCTTTTCATATTACTGTTTGTGCTGTTGTCTTATAGTATGCGGTTGTGTGAAATATTTTTCAGTATCCACATTTTCTTAAAGGCGACGGAAACCTGTTACAAATTATGCTGCAGCGTCGGAAAAAGTACAAAAATCGGACGATCCTTGGCTACAAAACACTGGCAGCTGGTTACGTAGACATGTCACAGGTATGACATTTTGCAGTTCACCTCAATTGTGCCATCTGTTGCTATGTATAACATGATAAGTGAATTAACAGTTACTGTGTTGTAGTGAAAATGTCTGGTTTAAAAAGTAAAATCTAAGGTAAATTGTGGATTTATGTAGCACATTCTGTGAGAAAACACTTCTAGTGTGCTGGATGCGATAGTACTTTGAGAACAGCCATGTGTTAAAGATACTGCTCACATGGGCACTGATAGCTGCCCTTAAAAGAAAAATTGTCTTGATTGCATATCTGATGGCATAACTGTTCTATGACTGTGTTTCCCAGTTTGATTATAGTGAATGTATAAATTCCTAGATCAGTAGGCCTAATTCTCTTTTGATGCTTGCACTTTGCACCGAAATACTCTCATTACAAACGGACTGCTAATTTGTTCGTAGTAGAATTGTTTGTGCGTCCTGCACTGTCTGCAGGTCGCTGCCTGCACAGTATGCTGCATTTTAATTTCTCGTTTGCTGCATCAGGTTCTGCAGCAGACGTCGGACCAGGAAATGACACTGTACTCGGATGTTAAAGAGCAATCTAATCCAGTGGCTCAGGTCATGATCCTGTCTCTGTCCAGTCAGCCGGTAGATTCTGATGATCGACGGACAGTGGCTGCTGGCGATGCTGGTTAGTGTACTGACTTTGTTCTACTTCTCAGCCCATCTGCCACCTTTGTGCTTATCCAAATAGTGTGTAGTTTATGGAGAATTATGTTTTCCACTTACCTGGTATAAACTTTTCCTGTATAACTTTCTTAACAGATTACACCTTTTCCCGCTCGATATCTGATAACCGGTTTGTGCTTATGACAAACTTTACAGTTTTATTGTTTGTGTTTTTGAGTAAAAATACGCAAATGTTCTGCGCTAAACGTATTAAGTGTTCGTGTTTATTGCAGCTCATTGCGTGACTTTAACTTTCGCTTAGCAGTTTCGCTGAGTGGTTTCGCTGAGCGGTTTGGCTAATATGAGCACAAAAATTACTATTCAGCGGGAGTTCAGATTAAGTTTAAGGTTTTTGCTGAGCGAAAACAATCAGCGATTCCGCTCAGCGAAAGTTAAAGTGAATTCCGCTCAGCAATTTCTTAATCACTAGTGTTTTTCATCAACTGCCTATCTAAATGCATTGCAGAGGTTGGTCGTTAATTGGTTTCGCTCAGATTAAGTTGGTAATTAGGGCATATTCTGCTGAGCGAAAGTCATTAGCGAAATCGATTATCACTTTCAAAGTACTAATCAATTTGCTGAGCGGTAATTTCAGTTTCACTTGAAAAAATGCATTAATTAGCACTCAGCAGCTTGTTTCCACTGAGCGAAAATGATAATCGATTCCACTCAGCGAAAGTTAAAGTCCCGCATTGTACACATTTACGACTTCAGTTAACATGTCGAGAGTTACATGCTATCCCACCTGTCAAGTCACAGCATTGTAGCAGGTTAATATTAGTAGTAGTAATGTAGTAGTGGTGTACTGTAACGTGGTGTCAGTGTAGGTTGATGTAATTTGTAGACCGATCACCAGGCGAGTTAAGTGAGGATGAGGAAACGCGCGAGTATCAAGATTATTCGTCGAATGAAGAGGCCAGCGACGTCGAACCCTTACCTGGGGATGATGATCCACCGCCGCGTTCTCGCAAGATGCATCTGTCGCGGCCAACTTTTGCATCCCGTGTAAGTGCTTTCAACAGCTGTTGATTTGTTGCAAAATGTTTCAAGTCACATGTTAGCTGTTGAGCCTGCTTTTATGATAATTTCGGTTGTTTTGGCTGTGTGCTTTTAGCAAAGAAATTTGAAGCAGAAATTTGCAGCTCTGCTACGCCGATTCAAAGTTTCTGACGAGGTTTGCTTAGTAACATGTGATTATTTGTAATTTCAGGACAAGTTTGTGGGTTCATAGCAGAGTTGTTTTTAACAGTTACATTTCATACTTTTATTCTGATGTTGAGTTGGTTAAATGTTGCTGGATTCTTTAGGGTGTTGTTGTTGCTAAAGGAGCTAGTTTTACAAATCAGACACGTATCACTGATTGTTATCATTATTAACATTATTATTACAAACAGATATTATTGTGGAGACATGAGTTACCTCAGACTTTGAGACCAGTTAACAGTGAAAGAGAAAAAATTAATAAATTTGTCATTTCAGTTAAAGATTGCACATCATGTAGTACTTGGTTATGGCTGGTTATGTCAATAGTTGTGAAGTATGCCCTGTGTATACTTTATGGTGTATTTATGACATTGAGATGAGGTATGTTCTTGTGACAGTGAGGGGACATATGCTGTTGTGAAGGTGTTGGAGTCGGTGCAAGAGTTGGGTGATCGCGATGCTAACGCTCACTATGTGGAAGAACTTCTTGATGATGTCGAAGCTCTTAGCGACAGTGACGTTGACATGGATACCATCAGTGTACGGTCGACTCCAAAGCCAAAACTGCGGTATGACTGTAGTGTTAGAAGCCTAACTGTACAAGTAGCGTTTGAATGGCAGAGTTTTTGGCATTGAAGATCTTATAGTTTTTTTGGTCATTCTCTTCGTCATTGTTGTTGTTTTATTAAAATGCTTCGTGCTTAAAAAACTTAAGGTCATATAACATGACAAATATGAAACAGACACAAATAATGATAATATAATGATAATGCTAAAATGAAATAAATATTGAAGATTAAAAAAAATAACTGCACTGCATTAGCCGAACTTATTGATTCATTGGTGTTCTGTATGGTGCTTATTTCTCGTTGTTCTAGACCGTTTTTCACAGCACGCGGTGGCACTGGCACCAACGTCGACGTCCATTGTCCTCTCCGCTCACATCAAGTGAGTTCGTCTGTAGCGGTCGCTGTTTATTGCTCAGTGTTCTGTGACGATGCCGTACAGTTACACTTCTGTTTAGCTGAATGTGAAATAACAACGTTCGCTCGTCAAACGTTGGCATTTTCTGTAAATTCTGCGTGCAGTTCTACTTTGCATCTGTTATAATGTTACACTGTTGATGAGCGTGGATGCTCTGCACAGATATTTATGCCATGTTGCTATGCATGCTTTGACAGGTTTTTGACAGAGTGTCAGAGTTTCAACAACGAAAGCCAGTTTTAAAGAAAACTGTGGGGGCATTTCGTAATTGTCACGATGTTTGTGAAATGAAGAATTGTTGCTAAAACTGAAACTTACAATTTAAAAAACTTACATTACTGTGTGAAGCCAGTGTATTGAGTCACTTGCTAAATTGCTACGTAGTATGCCTTACCTGTCTGTAGTATGTAAAGCTGTAAGTTTTGAATTGTTTTCGTACAGCACGATTGCAAACTTATATGTGTGATTGATTTAGGAGCCAGAACGAGCCAGTGACGAGAACAGCTCTTTAAAGACAGACTCGGACAGCAGTAATGTACGTTATGTCGGTGTGAACGTGCCTTTAAGTTTTGCATGATTGAGTAGTTTCGTCTTTGATGCGAGTTGTTAATTATGCCTGCAGTCGTGAAGTGTGTGCATTTGCTCAACTTGTTTTCCGTCTTCTCAGTACAGTTTTGTGTTGTGATCGATCTGTAGACCAACAGCAACATTGTGAGAGATAGATTTACCAACTAAGCTTGCTTTCACCGGAGTTACTTTATATTAAAATAACCGGATTAAAGTCAGAACTTGATGTTTGCCTCATTGATGTTTTGTGTTTTTCCCCGTACTTGTATAGCATGAGGCATGTCTTTGTGCTTGCTTTAATTATGCCGCGAAGCGTGTGAAATTCCCAACGACCGTGATGTGCATTCATAAGATTGAGAATTGGAGATTACATTCAAACTCGGGTAATTAGGTCAGCTGACTGTCACTGTTGCATCAAAGATATTGTGTATCTGTCTGTGCACAAATGGATATGGTGCTCAGAATTTTGCTGGTGGAAATAATGGCGATGAAAATTGTGTATTTTTTATTGCGATGAAATGCAGTGACGTGTCACATTTGCTGTGTTTTGCATTCTGTTGATCGCCATTTTTAATCGACCACTCTGCTGTCGTGCTGTCTTAACATGGTGTGCCTTGGGCTTGCATAAGTTACCGGCATGGCCTGGGTTCAACTCCCGGAAGTGCTGAGTAGTTTATAATGGGGTTCTAGTGCAAATGTGTCTAAATTAATTTCTTGGACAGGGTATAACGGTGTCCTCTGTAAATCTGTGGCTGTTGCCGCCGCTGAAATATCGACATTATGGCAGGACACAAATGTGTATATTTCTATATTATATATATTCAAATGATGGTTGATTGGCATATCCAGGGCCGAGAGGTCGGCACAAAACCTGGCATACTAGTAGCGGTGATGTCTGCCACGGATGATGTCAGCGGAACATGGCAGTCGCCGTATGACCATTGTACATCGTCGCATGTCGATCATACACCCTCGCTGGATCATACCGTCGCTGTCGCCCGACAGCACGAGTCAGAGAGGCAGAGAAGACTGAGTGCGGCAACTGTTGAGACTTTTGTAAGTTTTTGCTGTGGTGAAGGATTAGCTCACTCACTCACACAGCTCGGCTGTCCTTGACGATCGAAGCTTCGGTGGCGGGCTTCTCCACTAGTTCAGTTATCATGCATGTTATACTAAGATCAATCAATCAGTCATTACAGAAAATGGTTACACCGACATGTGGCCAGCACTGTACAAATAATAACAGTACATAAAATACAGAACAATAAACATTTATTAAGATAAAAAAGTTATTAAAATTATTAAGATAGTAATTGTAACAGCAGATATGGTTTCTGAAGTGTCGTCAGTGCTGTTGTTTCACTATATGCTGTCTTTATGTCATAGTCTTTCACTCTGTGAAACTAGCAGTTTATTGTATTTTTCCGATATTTTCTTAAGTATTTATTGCCTTTTAATCTGCAGGTTTATTTTATGATTGTGATCTCTTTCTTCTGTATAATGACATGTATACTGGTTGTTCATGATGACAGTTTTACAGACGTCAGAAGTAAGAATTAACAGGGAATAGTGTTCATATAATTTAATTTATACCAGGCAAAGTAGAGTTAATTTCAGCAGGTTAAAGGGTATGACAGTAGCTTTCTTGAAGGCAGTGCATCACTGATGTAACATTCGGTGGAAGCTGTGCGAAACATTCACTAGTATTTGAAAGTTATTAGAATTTGAAGTTATTCTTATGTCACAAAAACTTATCGTGGATTGTTTTTTTTTACTGTAGCTGATGGTACTATTGTGTGCGTATAAGCATGGTAGTAACTGACCTTGCATGCTGCATGCTGCATGTTTGTATGTAGTACTCACACTTGCATTTTTGATCCTTACTTCTTCAGAGTAATCATGTTATAAAACATCTCCAAATGTCTGCTTTCAAACATAAATGCATGTTCATTGCATATGGATCAGTAATTTAGTCAGTCTGGGGCCCGATTTTCAAAAAATTTTAGGACAAACTTAGGAAAAACTTAGGATAAGGTCTGATTTAGGAAAATCTTAAGAAAAACTTAGGATGAACTTACACCAAACTTACGATCAGCGTAATAAGAAAAATGCAATTCCTGAAAAATAACGTAACATTTTTTCACAAAATTGTCTGTATATATATAGGAAGAGCTTAGTAAGTCTTGATGTTGCAATAGTGAATTAAATTTAAAATTCTGTGAAAATCTTAACTTTATAACTTTCAATAAACTTAACATAAACTTAGGAAAAACTTACGCAAAACTTAAAATTTTTCCTAAGATTTTTTGTAAATCGGGCCCCTGCACAGGAATCAACAAACTAGCCATTGCACTTGGGTATAATGGCTGCTCAGTATTCATGTGTCGATGACTGTCATGTAATGCTTTGTATCATGTAAATGAATGTTAATAATGTAACTGACTTGTAGTTAAATTTACTTTGCAGTGTTTGACAAGTTTTACACGAAGTGCTGAAATTTTCTTTACTATCATCCGCCAGCAATTTCTGTAATTAAATCCATGTTGTGTCGTGAATTACCATTGTTTGAACTGGCACCAGTTTATGTTTACACAGTACACATGCTTTGTATATCCAATTGTCCTGTCCAGTTCTGGTATCAGATTCGTTAACTCCAAGTTCTTAAAGTTTTTTTTTGGTTCTGCTGTTTTACAATGTGTTCAGATGGCGAGATTTTTAAGTGTTAATTTTGTAGTGAAATTCTGTGTAACGATGGTGGTTTGCAGCCTCATCGGGCACTGACCGAGCAGATGGCGGCAATTTTGTCGTCAAGTAATTCACTTCCCGAATGTATCGTATTGGTGGACGGCCACGAGTGGCATTCACAGGTTAGATATACATGTGTGCAACTTCTATTTCACTGCTAAAGCAACACTATTGATAGGCAGTGTCAGCAGTAACTAGCAACTAGTTGGCATCAGGTACTTCCCGGTTTATTTTGGCATAGTACGAGTATGTAGAGAAAGTCGTAAGTGAAAAAAGCCGATTTTGAGTAAATGCAAAAAGACGTTTGCACCACTGGCATAATTTGAGCGTAGTTTAATTTAAAGTTTTAGTTCTAACAGTGCAACAAATGCACAAAATTACCTGTGTTTGTGGTGATAACAGTGTCAAGTTTATTTAATTAAAGCCAAGTAAAATTTTACTCGTGCATTTTTGTTGGTCACGACTTCTTACTAGATGGATGATGTGTACGTTAGTGAACTCGTTAGTACTGTTAATTTTATGCCTCTCCATCGTGGTCTCCAGTCCATTTATACAATGCTGAGACTGCAAATTAAATACAGCAGTTGCAGCTTGTAATATGCTAGAACTTGCACTTGGAATAGATTGCCACATGAACTATGAGCTGCGTCTAATGTTGCTTCTTTTGAACAATGCTGAGAACATCTTGCATTACTGTTTTTGCTGCATTTGCTACATAGATTTTGTATGAAAATGATATTGATGATGACGACGACGATGATGATAGTATTGTCTGGACATCAGAAAGGCATTTGCCTTGAAAAACGTGGTGCTTTGGCAATCCCAGATGGCTGCATTTTTTGGTCATCTGGCGAAAACACCCAGGTTTTCTAACCACGCCCGTGCTCTGCCGACTAAAGTGCATGGTCTGACAAACGACTGGAAATGCCCAAGAGGAAGGCCAAGGTCATTGTGGCTGTGCTTCATCAAGTCTGGACTCTGTTCTGCATGGAGATGTGGCACAGGACTGCACATCGTGGAGGCAGTTTGTGGAGATGGCTATGCTCTGGCTTGTGGCTCACTCGTGATGGTGATGATGACTACTGTTGAGACTGTAGGACACAGCTGAACATGTGTGGTGACCCTGAGAGTATTTATAAAGAATTAGTCTGTGTTTGTTGTCGATGTGTTGGTGGCTTAATGTGTTGTGACAGTTGAGTTGTCGGCCGACGTGTTGTGCAGATGCTGGCACAGGCGCTGCAGAGCGCCAACTACCGATCAATATGTACCTGCTCGACAGCCGACGCTCGAGCTGTCATGTTGGCAGTTGTCAACAAAATTCAAAAATAGTTAGTGTTACGAATGTTAGTAGATAGTTAGTATTAAGATTGTGTGGCTTGACTGTCGTCTTTAAATTAACCTATTATGTGTCGAGTTGGATGCAGAACTCTACTAATTCAACTCATTTCCGTTCTCTGATTGTCAACATGCAGCTGTTGTAAGAGCATGAGCCGAAGTTTCATGTAATTTCATATTACATGTAGTTATTTGTGTTGTGCAGTGCGTAGTATCAGTCAGGTGAACTCTCACAGTGGCTTTACAGTAGCAGAGCGAAAAATATTATTGAACATTAAGCGAACTTTAATATGAAATTCTGGATGCAGTGCAGTTTGTTGTTTATCTCACCTAACTGCCTTTGTGTTTATAGATGCTTTATAGATAAGGGGCTAAGTTGGCCTATCTGTGTGTAATGCGTAGTGAACAGGATGCAGTGGATTGGTGCACAATGACTGTCAATCATTTTCAGCATTGTGACTGGCTAGGCAAACAAATGCACATTTGATGAGTTACTTTGTCACTGCACTACTGCTGCTGCTGTTGCTGCCTGTACTCTACATTCTGCGTTTCTGGCAAGTATTTTACTTCAGTCTGACTCAGCCAGACCTCGGCCACAAACGAACAAATATCCAGTGCACATTCCCATTGTCTGTTCGTGATCCATCACTGACACTGACTCAGTTCTGTGCGCGTCTGAAGACAGTGTTATTCTGCAGAGCATACGAAACACTAGCATAGCACCTACCCGGTACGTGACAGTTTAGGCTGTAAGGTCTGTTGCACAAACACAAATTCACTTACTTACTTACTTACATACTCTGTGACTGCTAGTACTGCTGGGGCTGCTGCTGTTATTTTACTCACTGTATATATTGCTGTTGGATACAGCTGCAGCAAGAACACGTCGTCATGGCTACCGATGAAAGTGGCGCTGGTCGGCGGCGATGCCTACATCAGTGCTGTTATGAGGCCGTATGTCGAATTCTTCTCCACGAAGTCTCCTGACTGGCTGACATACATCCGCTTTCTCGTTGTTCCGTTTGGTGAGTGTTGGTTGGTTGGTTGCGTAGCACAGTGGTAGAACATCAGTACTTCACCAGCTAACTTTCCCGGCCTGCGCTTGACCTGCAGCTGACGGGTGACCACTTATGTGGGTAAACCGTCCGCTGCAGGTCACCCAACTAGGCGAACTCAGCCTTTCGTCTTTTCGGGGTCAATAAATGAGTAGCAAAGCTATTACCAGATGAGTTCTACCTTGCTTTGGTGGCGCCATCTGGTGAATGCTTGCGAGGTAAAGGCTCACTTGATCGGATTGTTGGCGCCATCTGTTTCTGGCAGCCTACCCCCTCTGGGCTACACCTGGTTGTCGCTGCTGTCCTGCGTGACAGTGTCACTGTGCCATGTCATTGCTGCCGTGCGTGGCAGACTGTTGTATATTGTATACTATATGTTAGGTTGAGCAGTTTGTTTTAACCATATTAAAGGCAGATCATTATTATTATTGCATTCTGTTGACAGACTGAGAATTTTCGTGAAAACAGGCTATCAGCTTTGAGAACACGACCAAAATTGTGAAGCTGCTAACCACAACTAATTGATACAAAAACAGGACTGGCACTAAAGCTGCAATATCAAGATCACAATCGCACTTCTTTACCTCGGATCAATTTTTGTCTAGCTGTTGGTGGCAGTGTTTGCTTTGTATAGTAGCATATCATTTACATGCACACAGAAATTAGCATATGCATATTGGCTTGATACAGTTAGTTGGTTCTCAGAAATAGCGTCCACCTGTAAAAATAAGCTGCTGCGAAATCCAGATGTTTTTCGGAAATCTGTCGATGCCACCAGCTAAACAGTTTGCATTTTGAAAATGGCCTTTAAAATGATTGTTGTATTGAATAGTTTAGTGATGATTTTTGTATTGGTGATTGTTAATTTCAGCACATTAAGTGGCATGCGTCGCACTTTAATTGTGTATGTGTTGCAGTAAGTGGTGCCGTGTCAAAACAGCTCGTCCGCATCGACTCGAAATATGCAGCGTTATTTAACGACGGCACATGGAAAGAGTCGACAGCTGACAGGCTCGATATGTCGGCACGTTTTGGTATGCACGTTACACATGTTGGTGACTGCTTACCACTTCAGTTTTAGTGGATTACCTTGCAGTTGTAGGAAGTACTAGTGACAATAGGACTATGTATCTATAACAAAAAGGACTTGTTTTCAATTTCTTGTGCGGCTCGTTGGTAATTTTCGAATTTTTTAGTAATTAATGAATAAGTATATAAATGATTATGGCTGTATAAACATTCATAAATGGGTTGAGTATGTGACTTAGATGATTGGTTGGTTCAGTGCAATTTTAGAATGATACAGTGATATATCGTGGCCAGATTGTATTCATTATCATCATCTTAAGCCATTTTATTTCATGCAGCAGGGTGGGAGAAGTATGAATTTTATCTCATCTACAGGAGATTAAAACCAATTTTCCCAAAATGTGTTAATCTCGTCTGCAAGAGATACAAAAGCACATTCGTCCGTATTTGCAGAAATTCTAAAGTAATGTGAAGAGAACGTTTGCAGCTGTCTGTGAGAATTTGCTGTTACCGGTATAAGAACTGCTGCTAGAGCTGAGCAGAAAACCATTGACATAAATAATGATAACCGGTGATGTAAGCAATGACGTCAGTTACGTTGTAAGATGATGTTGCATTTATTTTTAACTGTTGCAGATGTTGCTGAAGTTATGTCTCGAATTGTTCGCTATCTGTCTGGAGCAAGTCATGTCATGCAGTTGCCGTTAGCTGAAGTGATTCTGACCAACAAGGACAAAGGGTAAAATAACGTCAACTGTGTTAATAGCTGTTTACATTGCGCACTTTTGTAATTACTGCATATGCGCCTGCAGTTTAGCTTAATAGAAAAGCATTAAGCTGAAATGCAGCTTATTCTGCTGCATTTGCTACAGAGATTTTATGTGATAATGATGATGAAGAGGAGAGGGGTAACTGATGATGATGATGATGATTGAGAAGGATTGACGATGTTGATGATTGATAATATTGATAATTGAACATGATAATGATTGAAAGTTGACGATGATGGCAGTGGTGGTGCCAGCGACAGTTGGACATTGGGAAGACATCTGGTCTGGAAAAATCCTTTTCCGTTAATACCAGGGAATCTATTTGGAGGACGTGGCCTAAACTATGTACTACCGTGGAAATTTGCCTGTGGATCAAAAGTTAACGTAGTAGATAAGGATTTGTTTAATGCGCGTCGTGATGCTGATGATATTGTTGATGATAGTGGTCGTTAGATGATGTTCGGTTGTTGTAGGACTGACGACTCGTCTCAAGTGATTGTGCCATTTGTCGGGGCAAGTACATCGTCAGTGTATTATTCACCTGGCTGCTGCAGCTGATGCATGTTTCTCATAGCAGTAGAGAGTGATGTCGTGATGATTGCCGTGGTAATTACAGCAGTAGTGGAGAGTAAAGTGCGAAAAAATGCACGGTAATGGTTCATGTGGTAATACTGCAGGAATAGGGACATTGAGTATGGTAATACCACGATAGCAGTAACAGCTTCATTTATCCTTGATGCTATGTAGTCTTTTTTCCTGAATGTGTGTCCATGGACTCTGCTTACTGGTAGTAGATAATATTGAGTGCAGATGCTATGGACAACTTGCTGTCTGTCCATGGACTGAAGCTGTGAAGTGTAAATTACGGAGATTGTAAGGGGATGAGAATGAGTGATGCAGGTATGGGAGGGACTGTAGATAAATGCAGTGGGGATGGGGTGGGGACGGGTACAAGTTTTTGGATGTGGGATGGGGTGGAGATGAATTGTTGTCCCCTTGTCATTCTGTTTAGCAGCACAGACTCATCTCCAGTGATTGTTGAGAATGCCACAGTGTGTCCGGTGGATCTTGCTGTTTGGACAAATCTTCTTGTAATTGATAACCATGTTTTTTACCAAATTTGACACTGCATAAGATGCCGTTAAAGTCTGAGCAGTGAACTTTTTTAGCTGAATACGAGCTTGACTATGAATCCTGACATTAGCACAGTATCTTAGCTCCCAGGGATAAAACGCATTGTCTGCCGGACACATCTTGACTTGTGACAGCGTTGTATTGTGCTGATAATGGTATGTTGATGCTCTTGTGTTTTCCGTGTGGTTCCTGTCTTAAAGTTAACATGTTAATATGGATTTTTCCCACAGGAGGTTCGCTTGGGTCCAGTTTCAATGTCAAACTCGTCAACGATGCCCTCATTATCTGGTAAAGTATATCATTCATTTTTTTGATTTTCTATTATCTTCTATAAGCAACCACATAAACTAGCTGTTTATTCTGTGATGCATTATACAGTGGCTGTTATTGTTTTTTTTATTGTTTGAAACTTTTAACTATTGAATTACAAATGCATAGATGTACGGCTGTGGAAATAGCGTGGCTTGAACCAGCTGAGCCGACATGCAACTTATGTTGCTAAACTGGTCAATATCCAACACCTTGACTGACCGAGTTTGGCTGACCTGGGATGCGATAATCACTATTTCTTCTGTTGAATGATCATGTTCCCCGCTGGTACTCATTGCATGCTAATTTTTACACAAATTACTGTGCAAGGTGACCTTCGTATACAGCATATTGCTCAAGTACTGACAGCAGATATTTATTTAAATTTTAGCCATTTTTACAGTTACTGTTTGTGCATTAATTGCTATACTGAAATTATGGATATTTTACGGATATTGCGTGTAATATAACCTGCAGATCCAGAAGAGGCACCGATGTCACTGTCTGGCAGTCCACCTCCAACGAGTCATGTGACAACGGGTGAGAAAGCAAAGGATGTGGCTGCGACAAACGTTCACACATCAACGACTGCTTCGGCTGCTGCTGTCAGTAGTGGCACAGTGCAGTCTCCACCTGCTGCTGCCAGGTTGGCATAACAGTGATTTGCATGCAGGGTTTGTACAGATCCTGGAAAAGTATGGAAAGTCCTGGAATTTAATGTAGAAATTGTCAAGGCCTAGAAAAGTCTTAAAATGATCATAGGTATGGAAAAGTCGGGAAAAATCCTTGAAAACTGTAATGTTGACCTGGAAAATACAGGTGTCTGTTACACTGTTGATTACCGATGCATTTGTTAATTTTCTTGCAGTTCATGACACAAAGCATCTGAAGCTCAGAGTTCAAAA
>Ga0049105_1000253_pt1 | contig 16047 bp, 6 predicted proteins | sample WorMetvaBAHAMAS1_FD_61260 | JGI IMG/M metagenome (GOLD analysis project Ga0049105, IMG submission 61260) | Worm MetaG Olavius vacuus BAHAMAS.1 | ecosystem: Host-associated > Annelida > Digestive system > Unclassified | place: Germany: Marburg | collected 2013-04-09
CAGGGTCTCAACGGCTATAGGTTCAAAGATGTATGGGCCATCGATGTCCCGATATTTCTCTTCCTTGCGCGACGCGGCAAGCTCAGCCGCTGCACCTGCCTCACGGGCGGCTGCGTTGACATTATTATTATTATTATTATTAAATAGTTGACTTGACAGTTGCTGACAGGACAGAAATGCTTAGCAGCTTGCATTTTAACACTTGTTTCATTTCTTCAAGTGGTTGAAGTATTATTAAAAAAACTGGGATTGTTGGCCTTCGAAAAACTATTTCTTCACTTTTTGACATTTAATTTCAGTCTGTTATCGATTGGTCACTGTTTGATGTCAATAAAGCAATCCGCAAGAGATACATACATCAGTGTGATCTGACGATAAGTGTGTCATCATGAGCACACTCAGTAAGGATGTTACATTTACCATTTTGTGCCCTGAGGTTCATGGAATAAATCACATAACACTGGCCCGATACCAAAGTCCCGGCTAATACTCGGATTTATCTCGTGGATCTACAACATGCATCCGCTAGAGTTGGTAAATTAAAAAGTTAACAATCCCATTACAGCTTTTGCACAAGAAAAACATGAGTCAAACGCCTTTGTGTAATCGATCACTAAACATCGCACGTGTTCCAACAGTCTAGCAATATAATGATTAACAAAAATTAAAGCCGCAGTAGTACTGCTCGCAGGTTTGTAAGCAATTAACTGTAATCTGATCAAGGGGTATAACAGCTAGGATACATTTAGTAACTAACAGGTGTTCTGCAATCCTAGACAAGATAAATGTAACTGAAATCAGTTTAAGCTCAAATAAGTTAACTGGCTTTGAGACTTCGGAGACAGGCGTGCCCAAGGTGTGTTTCCACTGATTGGGTGGCTGACCAGTCCTGACGGTGAGGTTGAGTAAATAGTCTAAATACCGGTAAGCGATTACAGAGCTCAGTCCAAATGCATAGTGTTTAAATAACCATCATTATCGTCGGGTAAATTTATACTGTGCGGTTGAACACATAAAAGTTATAAGAACATCGGCGCATACTAAAGTCTGAAAATATTAATAGTCAAATGCCTGTTTAAAAATACAAACAACTTTTGAGACTCCAGAATCAGCAACATACTGGTCTCCTTAACTTTTGTAATCTATTGGCAGGCTGCTAGAATGCACACATTGTAATATGAATTTAACTAAACTAATGAACAAAACTAAACGGTCGTCGAGACTTTGATGGCGAACTGTTGACCTTTGCCGGAAAAGTGCATTTTTGAACAGGTGTTTTTTTTACAATATATGATTTTGTAGTGACCTTCACCTTTGACCTTTTGACCTCAAAATATTACCAGCTCATTTTTGTCGCCAACTGTACTTTAAATTTAGTGAAATTCCGACAAGTGGATTGTAAGATATTGTGCTAACAACCTTTCAGACCTTCTAGTATATGATCACAGACATACGGACGCACACACGGACAGCCCGAAAACAGAACGCCTTCGAAGGCTAATCGCTGGCGAAGGCATAAAAATGGGAGTTACAGCAACGAAACCTATAATAAGAATGTTTTATTGTGTCAATTGCGCCGTGATAGCCCCGAGCGACCACATTGGGAGCAAGGTTATGTTTTCACTGATAATGAGTTCCTGTTTTCATACTGACCTAGTTCCTACATGCTCACGGATACGATCGGCCGTCTCACTGCCAGCGAAGCTTTTTGTTATACGTTACGTGAACTCTACACTTCGTGTCAGACATCACTCTAAATTGTGACCGACTATTTCCGAGCTCTTTGGTCGGGAAATAGGTTTGCTCGTTCCCGGTTCTGCTGACCGCCGACCAGCAAACGTATAAATCGCATACCGCCCGGCCCTGAGGCAACAGCTGTTTATAAGGGACACCCATCCACATACGCCACATCCTCGTTCTTCCAGATTTACGACCGTGGTTGCGCGCTGGTGAACCCAGGTTTGCATAATACACAACCTGTTCTGCTAAATAATATTTGCTAAAGACTCGGATGTTGACATTGACGTCGTTTATCGTTTTTAAGCAGTTCGGAATGTGTGTACCTGTAAAACGTGCTACCATATTAGCACAGCGTATTACTGAAAAAAGAATAGGCCCCTAATAAATTTAAAAAGTCGATAAATACAGGTGGACGAATTGGTTAGCGAGCCTTTTCGCTCTCGGGCCAATTCGTTGCCTAGAGCGAAAGTTCCAATAGGATCCTGGCCAATTCGCTCCCTGGAACATTCGCTCCCCGGAACGAATTGGCCCGGGAACTTTCGTTCACTGGAACTTTCGTTACCTGTTATCCCGTGAGACTGATTTACGACGTTTGCTTCGACTGTACTCCTTGCGTTGTTCTTTATTGTGCTCATGCATTGTGGAATGTGTGGATAGCTCTTTACTGCTTGAATAAACGTTGTCCTAATAAACGCTAATTGTTACTCTCCTCGTTAATGTGTTGGTGGTCTTCGTTGTCTTCACGTGTAGATCTGACACGTGGCAGTCGTGAATGACCTTAATCAGTTCTCAGAGACAGGGCTATACAGAAGTCTACGAGTCACCTTGGTCACTCGCATTCCCTGAAATGGTCCTGCCGGAAATACAAAAGACAGTACCAAGCACATCATAGACACGTTCGAATGATGGCATTTATAGGCCGTATACCGTATCGATTAGTCACCACTCATATCAGTGCACCACTCATCGTAACGTACATGCAGCAACATCTTTAGGCTTAATTTAAAAGGTTTAGGTTTGCTTAAGTACTTCGGTAAGAACGGCATGCAATAGGACTATGTAGATTTTCCATAGCACATGTTGTGTTATCTCTCTCTGTCTCTGTCTGTCTGTCTGTCTGTTTGTACTCTGCTTACGGGTGAAATAAACATGTCCATAAAGGGTAGGATGAACAAAGTTCTGGGAGCGAATTGGCCCGAAAACAATGCATTTGTTGAGCATACTTATACGTAATGTCGATGAGAAGAGAATACGACAAAAAAACAAGCGGCTGGATGCGAAATAGATACATCGCTGCAACAGACTCGATTGACCCATACCAGATAGACCTGTAGTCATATAGGACGTCGGTCGGTAATGCCCTCATATCGCCGACGCAACCATCTTTAAACCGATTAAAGGCAACGTTGGTCGTATCCGGTACAACTGCGCAACGACTGTCTCGGCACTGACAGCTATTGATTGTGTGATAAATGATATGAGGGCAGACGGTGCTGCAACCAGTCACGATCCGATAGATCGATATTATTGAAGGCAGTGGGACCCACGTGGACGGAACGAACAGCCAGGGACGTCGTTAACGCGCGGCCGCCCGTCGTACAACGTGATTAGACGCCGTATGACCGCCACCGACCCGCCAGATGCCATCTCTTTCTTTGTGTCGTTCGCGTCGCCAATGTCAACGATATAATGACCGATGTCATTGTGGCAGCTTGTAACGTCACTGTCACGTGATGACAGCTGTTAACAGCAGCAGCAGCAGCAGCAGTACAAAACGCTGAAGACGCTTAACTAATGCGGATGATAAATGGTGTGTTTTACTGGACCAGCCGTTCCTTTACCAGTGACGATTGTATATCTATTATGTAATGTCTTTTACATCACATGTGTGCTGCTTGCTGGAGGCCCTTAAATATATGGTATGACATAGTTTACCTAGGATAGCGTATCGTAATTAAAGCATCAACTGCCTTCTAATCTAAGACCGACCACCCGCTAATGCGTGCATTTAGTTACGAGTGGTCACTTCCGGTCACGCGACAAAGATGGCGGTCACACAGTTCGATCCGCCATAGCCGAAAACCCTATGCTACACGCACACTTAGTGGCTCTACGTTTTATATAACCACAGAGTTATTGCCGATAGAAGTTTTACATTGCGGAATAGGGATTTTAGATTGCTTTGCTCCTGTGACCTTGACCTTGACCTCATGACCTTCATATATGAACTTGACTCGTATTCTCTCGAGATATAACGGATATGCGAATAAGAACTTCCTACGTCAAGGCTTTCGAAAGTTATCGTCTGACAGACATACAGACAGACAGACGCAACCGAAATCATACCACGCCTCTTCGCGGGTGGTCAGTGAATGTTTGGCAATGGCTATGACGACGATGATGACGTTATATTACTGACTGTTTTTCAATCGCCGTCGGTAATCGATTGTCTGACTGATTGGTTATGTTTGCTCGTAAAACTTTGGCCACGGCTATAATTCTACATGAAATGTAAACGTACCTGGATTTACCGAACTTGGACAATGGTCAACGTCACCGTAGTCATTTAGGCTACTGCATAAGCAGCGTCTTACGACACATGCAAAACAAGAAGCAAGGGACGACGTATAGGCTACAAACGGCGGCCCATCGCATTTAACGACATGTGTAACTTTCTATTGTTTTCATGATATTTTACGATTTCACTGACTTGAAGATTGTATCGACCTACACTCAGTTACAATTCAATATACTGTAGTATCATTATGACAAGCTAAGAGCAATAAACATGATAGTATAGAAGGCGTAATAAGAAAAAGGTAAACTAAAATGAACACAAAATTCACACTATATGACAAGACAAGATGGGGGCATATGAGTTACGTTCAGTTATGCTGTATTACCAATCTGCCATATGCCGGACACTGTAGAGAGTTATAGTATTCCGCAGTGATTGAAGTGCAAAATTAGATGTAGAAAAAGCTTTGGGCCCCCTGTCAGTGGTCGTGTGCCTTTTCTTAAAATTGTAACTATTCGAGGTGGTGGAACGCTTTGAACCATAAATTGGAGGTGGGGAACGGCGGTTCCTTGCGTTCTGTTACATTTCATGTGTTCATTTCAACCACTGAATTCGACAAGTTATGGCGGTTCTCATCATCTTCATTATCGTAGTCGTCGTGAGGTCATCGTTACCACTAAACTAATTCTGAACAGGACGTCGTTGACGGCATTTCTGAACATTCCTATTTCCTACGAGAATGTTTACGTTGATGATTTATGGTGTACAATATGGCGGATATTGTTTAGTTCACGCTAAGCGCGGCAGGTATTTGTGATCCATTTGCCGTGAAACTGCGAAGAACAGTCGAGCGTAGACTAGGCCTATTGCGGCCTAAGTGGCGACTAGTCGCTCGTCGTCGAGCGATAATGCAAACTGAGTACAGTTGATGACCGTTCTGCGACACAGCCTCTTCCGGCACTCACTGGCTACGCCGTATCACTTCATGCACACTTCTTCGTCGCCATTCCGGTCTACTCACCTCATCTCAGCGGTCTCTTCTACTTAGAATCTCTGCCGCCGCACTTCGGTCGAGTTCTCTCGACATAATGCATCCTATTATCGTCTCAGCGAAAGTCAGTCCACGCCGAAATAGCTGGCCGATATATCGTACGTCTAACTATAGGCCTAATAAGATGTGGAAAATCTGACAATCGTGATTACCAAGGAGTTCGGCTTCATCAAAGGCTGAAAACTAGGCCAATAAACAAACCGCTACAGTAAGAGCTCACGTGCTATACACAGAGTTGAAAATCTAGCAAATCAGTGTGACCACTAAGTTTTAATACAGTTACTATAAATCTTTCAGGACTTTAACGCTAGAATGTTTGATATAGCCTAAATAACGTTGAGTGTTATAATATACTGGTTATGCGCTATCGCTATGTCACCGAGTTCAAATAGCTGTATGACATTAGAAGATAGTCACAATTCATACACACATGATACACATAAGTGTGGCATCGGCAATATAAAATAGCTGACCGTCTCTGCAAGATTGCTTTCAAATCTTTACCATGTATGCTATTTGTAGAGAATGTTATGAATTTGTCTAAACAGATGTTATTTTGTGAGAGTTGAGGTGACGCTGACGGTTTCCTATTTCGACACACACCGTCTGCAACTGATTTAGAAATATGGGTAAAGAGTTGCGATGTTTCAATTTGCAATCCAACGGCTTGTTAGTGTTACGGACACGACTGTGATATAATAATGCCAATGATGGTGCGATAATCACCTGTGCTGGTCACTACTACAGGGGAACGAATGTTTTTCACCTCCGCCGGCGAAAATCAGACGTGGCAATAGTTTTAAGAGCAGTGGGTCTGGGAGTGCTGTAATCGTCTCCATATCGAGCCCCGAGCGCTAAGGCAGCCTATGCTATCTCTCAGAAAAAGTCTACCTCGTTAGGCTTTTTATGATATTCCAGCAACTTTTTTTTATTTCAGTACTGAAAACGTACAGGAACGGAATGGCATCTTCTCTTCCCAGCCTCAAACTTGCCTGCTGCTTTCGGCTCAGTCACCTATATAACAACTGACGCACAAGTCTGATATAAACGAATTAGTACACTTTTGACTGAACGGATCCGCCATCAACACGTGATAATTACAGCGAGCTGCACTAGCTCAGTTAATCAAACCCGGATTCAACGGCTTTTGATCAACAGTAAGCGACAGAATGATGATCCAATTATATTATCATAATCCTCACAACGTTTGCGGATGTAGACATTTACGTTTATCTATGTAATCTGATCTGGGTTTTAGAGTGACCTAACTATAGCAAAGACTAGCTTTATAGCCATTAGTGTCAAAGAATAAGAAAAAAAACATAATCTGGTCATAAAACAGAGTTAGGAAATGATTGACAAAAAGTAGCATAGTCACCGGAAGGATGAAAGTGACACTTTAATTTTAATTTTATGCATACGCCGTGTTTTAGCATTTGCCACGAACTCTAGGCCTATTACCGTTTATTTGTGCAATACTAGTTGTGTGTGAGAACTTTTTTAAAAGAATTTTATGTCGATGATAATGATAATGATGATGATGATGAGTGAGAGAGTGACTTTGCAGAGAGAACGTCGTCAGGCAGACTGTCCCAGACACGTGGCGCAGCAGCCGAGAATGGCCCCACCAACAATGGTTCACAGTTTGACAGCTGAAACACCGTCAGTCGATCACTACTAGGCTAGCTGAACGGAGTGCTCGCTGACCAGAGGACATCAGCGACACGGACGAGTGGTCCTCGGTATTGCGGTCCGATGTCTGGCAGATCTTTATGATGTCAGCACTGCCATGCACCTTATACTTGATGATTTCTACAACTCGCAGTCAGTGAAAGCTTTATTTGAACGCACCTTTTTCAACTGATGGACCGATCATCGACGAACCACCCTGACTTCTCTGCAGACTGGTTGCTGAAGTTGCAAGTCGCTGTGACGTCATAATGACGAAGCCAATGGTGCCACATTGCTCGATGATCTGTAAATCGTTGTCGTTCGTCCTCATAGGTCTACATTGTTGTTGAAAGAAATAAAAGCGGGAGTTTACGCATTAGCGAGAGTATCAAGCAAAGTGAAATTCATAATAAATTTAAACGTTGGAAGAGTTCGATTGCATACGGAATGATAAAAGAACATAGGCTTAACACATTGATCTGGAGCGACTGTAGGCCCAGCCTATATCGATTAAGATCTTTTAACGTTTTTAACATTCAATTAATATTTAAGATTTTCTAACACCTTACAAAAAGCGGTTTTGAATGAAAACTATACCGAATGACACCACTATCATTACTATCACTAGCATCATCAGTCAAATGCAGCCACATTTATAGCCTTGTCAGAGCTTCCTGATGTGCATCGCTGTCGATCTTTAATTCGTCAACTGTCAGTTCATGGTCCTGCTGGAGTACAGTCATGCATAACAGCGATAAGCTACCAATGGTTATGTATAATTAACTGCAGTAAATTTTTACCGGTCTAATTTTGATAGCAGTCTATCTGAGCTTCACCATGCACCTCCGTTGCACAAAACGATGCCACTTATCGCACTAGTATTCGTCGTTAAGGGCGTCTCACGTACGCGTGCAGCATCAGTAGCAGACGATCAGACAGCGTCTCAGACAGATCCTCGTTGTTTTCTCCTGCACTGACGCGCTTAGCGAATAGCTCTCCAAATTGTCTGGCAGATTTATCGCCGTCGCTCTGCAGGCAGACAGCGAGAGGTTGTTATCGCTGAATATCGGCAAATAAGGACCAAGCGGCGATGACGAATGTTGCAACTTACTCTTGTCTCGTTTCGTTCTCGTGTCGACCCACTCGATGCGTACCCAGCCAGCACGCCACCGCGTAGACCGTCCAATCAATATTCATGTCGAATTATTATACCCCGTTCCTTAAGGGGGGGGCAGTAAGCATCGGTGTCAGCTTTGGCGAGGTGATGAAGCTGACAATGGAGGCTAACGGACCACAAATGCACCATAAATAATATTCTTTACTAACTGCATTTTGTTTCCCGTGTAGGACACACGCGATGCGAAGTGGACTTCCGTTGGAGTGTGCTACGAATTTAAGTGCAGTATTGTTAGCAAAGAAAACAGTAATCACGGAATGAAGTTCCTGCTTGAGATGGTAGGTCTAATCATTTTCTTGCGGTTTACAGCCATGTCGTTTTCTCGTGTCGACGATTTGTCGAGATGTTTTTTTTCTGCAACAAATTGTTCGCCATTCTTTATTTCTTGCAACGAAAAGTTAACACGATTAACGTTAGCATCTTTGAAGTGAATTGTTAGTAAATAAATAAGAGCTACTGATATGCATAAGAGAGTCTCTCTGTATACGCTTGGCCGAAGTTTTTTATCTGTTTTCTAGCAGCTTACGTAGGCCTACCCGCCTGCATGCGCTGTCTTTGCACATATGTATTTCTGCTGTCATGTTTGGGACTAATACTAGGGGGGTCTAGATAGGGGCTAATTAACAATACAACAGGATGTCTAAGCTCCTCTCCGGAATTTATCTTTTATTTTTTTTGTCTGGAAATAGCATAGGTCTAGGTCTACTCTGGTGCATTCTGATGCACTCAAGTTCATAGGCCTAATGCATGTGACATTAGGATCGGCAACCAGTTAATGTGTAACGAACACAATTTACGGCTATAGCGAAAATATAGTACGCTGTAGTAGAGTTGTACTACGTTAACTATGTGTACTAATAACTCACTGCAACTGTGCACTGCAGTGCATGGTGGCGATATTTCGTCAGCATTCGTAAGGCGGCGCTACGCATCAACTAGAATAATTCACGGCCGGAGTCCGACCTACGCTCATATGATAATTACATCCGCCAGTAACGTTATGTAATGCTTGACTGAACGGATCTTCACGAAAATTTTACCACAGACGTATCTGTGGTCAAGGAAGAACTGATTAAATTTTGGAAGTCATCCGCCTTCGGATCCGGATCCAGGAATTTTTTAAAGCATTCTTCAACATTGCGATAAATAACGCATTTTCCCACAATTAGGCTTATACCTCCGGAGAGAGTGATCGGATTGTTATGACAATTTTATCATAGACGTATCCGTGGACAAGGAAGGCCCCGTTAAATTTTGGAGGTACAATGTAATACTTATCCGGAGTCCGGATCCAGATACGGACTCTGGATACAGACCATAATTATTCTCCTTGGACGTAGCCTATGCAATTTCTGACTTCTCTTGTTATATACGAATAATATGATATGCAGAGATTTAACGCGCATTAATTCTTAATCACCGTCAGAAGCCAGCTTAGTCTAACCACACATGACATCAAAACCAAAAAATAAAAATAAAATGGCAAAACCAAAATAACAATTAGCTCAGCTATCGCAAAGAGACCGAGCTGCAGGGTGGGTCAGTTTTGGCCAAAAGTAGAAGACGATATTCTACAGACATTATACCTCTATCTTCAACCACTTTGACGTAGGCCTAATCGGCCTCCAAAGCTATCGAATTTGGTGAAATAACGCAGTTTCTGTTTGTTTGAGACCGCGGCGCGACTGTGACGTTTTCGCTTAAGGCGCGCCGGATATAAATTTTCGGACATACATACATACATACATATCACGCCGTTCCAGGTCATTTAAGGTCATTGTTGTCGGTACCAATCGATAGCCCGTATGCAACTTACCATTAGTGATTAATACCAACTGACATCCTCTATCGTACCGTTGCGAAGTTCTCGCAGATTATTGTTCGAATTTTGAACGAAAAATGGTCACTTTGCGTTTTGTAGCCCCCTTTGGGGTCTTCGCGGCAACGTACACTGTTTATCTTAGGCTCATCGGAAAGCTCGTAGTGGACTTCCTATTCGTGTTAGTGTAACTCTTTTCGCTATGTGTTAATGTTGAGGCGCTACGAGCGAATACTGATTGAAAATCGGCGTTTTTGAAGTGGTGGGGGTCAGTTTCGGACGTCCCCTACCAACCATTTACACAGATAGATAAGCCAATGAACTCCTTACAACTTTGTCGCTGACAGTATTAACATAAAGAAACTTTGTAGCAGACTTTCTTCCAGAGAAGTGTTGTTTTAGATCGAAAACGGCGTTTTGCGTTTTTGACCCCCCTTTAAGGGCTTATGGGCAACATACGATATTCATAGCCTCAGTGAAAACTGAAAAGCACGTAGTTTACTGCCTATTAGTGATAATTGAACTTTTTTCGCTAGATGTTACCGCTAAGGCGCTACGAGCGAAAATCGATTGAAAATCGGCGTTTTTGCGGCAACGGGGCCAGTTTGGCCCGAAATTTCAGGTACAAAGGGGCATCTCCACCAATCATTCTTCGTGTCGAAAAACTAAGATTATCGATCTTTCATGTGGCGTAAAAAATATGGACAGAAGTTTCTCTCGTTTTCTCAGAATTCACGCGTTTGACAGACGGACGGACAGAGGGACAGAAGCAAAAAAGACGGACGGACATTTCGCTAGTGGCTAATACCGCCCTGCACAGTATGCAGCGCGGTAAAAATTCGCCTAGCACAATAAATCCGTAAAATTAGTGAAGTTGAAGAGTCCGTGAAATCGTTCCGGAGGGTGGGAAGAAGTCTCTGCTGAGGATATTTGTGCAATAGGTTTATGTACGTACAACGACCGTGTTTTGTCGGAGAAATTGTTATCGGTCATTAATAGGTGCATTCGTCAGCCGCATGTTAAGGCCGACCATGTTTACTGAGATTCGATCTTTGGTTTACGGTCCACATTTCTTGGCTGCAACTCGGCGATTATCTAGACGAACGGCACTCAGTTTGTCCACAATTGGATATGATGATTAAATTCTGCTCGAGAAGTAGCATTATTACGTATCAGAGTTTACGCTAAAATATGTGTATACAGAACGATAAAATTTTAATGGGATAAAAGAACAAAAAGTTTAGTTTACCTGTAATTAGGTCTATTGTTAAGTTTTTTTTAACAATAACAGCAGCAACAGCAGCAGCAACAGTATAATAATAATGTTTGTGGTGCTGTCACGCATAGCCATTATAAGAGTTCAGTCTCTCTTCATTCGATGAATTTAGAACAGTGCCAAGCGGATCGAGGCCAAGCGAATAAATTCACCTGTAGGCTGCTATCGTCTACACCCACTATCACCACTGTCTCACTGATTGAGAGTAGAAGGCTGAGTCGAGCTCAGCACTGCGGTAACTGCAGTATGGGTGTGTATCCCGAGTCCAACGCTACATGAACGAAAGCTGCTAAGACTTTATAATGGTGACTGGTCTTAGGACCGCACATCCACCACAGTCAGTTACTGTATGTTACTTGCAACTATAGCAAGTTCAGTTTTCTTGACAACAACAACGACGACGACATAATCCACAAACATAAATGTTCAGTACATTATCTACAGTAAGACTGATGTCTTGAAGAATCTATCCTAGTTAGATTCTCTATGCGCTAGACCGATAAAACAGTTCACAGTTCACTCGTCAACGCCTGTTCTCCACCAGATCGGATCTCGTTCAATCAATAATCAATATGTAGTAAACGTACAGTACTTCATCAGGATTGTTTTAAATTTTACCTAGTTAAATATTCTTTGCACAAATACAGTGATATTATATTATGTCGAAAATAACAATTCACCGTTTATGTACTTCTATGTACTAAAGTTTATCAAAGCACGAAACGTCCCACCGAGTACTTGATTTCAGACTGTTGAGAGCTTTGCAGCAATAACTATCGTGAACAGGACTGAGACGTTGATCATCTGATGCGCTTTGGGTTCGATAAATTCGATCGTTCGTTCGTTTATTCGTTCAAGGAAATTAAAACAGATGGTAGTGAACTGTACGATACAACCGGACGACCTGAACAGGAAAAGGTGATAAACCAACTGCTAAAAATTAGCGGCGCACTGTGATTATATTACATATACGATAGACATGCGAAATTGGTCTCGACCTACATATACAATACAATAAACATTCAAATTCACTGTTATCTTTAGTGTAGTATGGTTTCTCTGAATTTGTGCAAAGAATATTTACATGTGGTGACATTCAAAATAACAGACTAACTCTGGATAAAGAAACGAGCATATTAATCCAAGAAACAACATTCTGCATCATCATATGCAAAATGATCCGGTATTTTACTCGAACTATGCAGTATGAGACTTGTTAGTAGGCTAATGACTCTACCTGAACGTCAAATAGCTGGGAAAAGTATTTAATTAACTGCATCACTCAGTATGAACGCAATTAATTATTCACTGGCATAGGCCGCTTGCCTCCACGCCTTTGCGGCAGATTTTTTTTATCAGCAGAGTATTTTTGTGTCAAACAAGCACGACGTATAACGCAAACAAAATGACGGAAATAAGATTACAGGACGGTAAAAACACGCGAAAACACATTTATCACACGTTCACAGTACCGCGGGCAGTTGACGCTAACGACGTCATAATTATTCACTTTACTTGGCGTGGGTTTTCGTTGACCGGATTTTTTGGGTGACACGTGTCCGGTAATAATTTAACACGTTTCGCAGGCCTAGAGCTGACGCGGAGAGAAGACTCAGTATATAAGCCGTGAATATGAACTATAGCGTTGCTGAAACGCTTGGCTGTCAAGCAATTCGCGCTGCGTTTAACTAAAGTTTACTGCGACACTTGCACTGCGAAACTGAAGGAAAAACAATGATGAGTTCGAGTCACTTCCTCTTCACGGGGACATTTATTTTTGTGCTCTGCTTACCAGGTGGGCTGATATAGTGGCATTCGACGAATATGAAGTCCGAAACTGAGTCGATTTTTGTCTCGCTCAGTTGAGGCAGCGAAATCGCGCGATACTTTGTGTTCTTTGCAAATGTCGTTAAGCATAAAGCCCCGCAATTTTTTAAATCAACAAATTCAGACGTTGTGCAGTAATAACTGACTTGTGTAATCACAGTTTTCTTCATTCTTTTTACCTTAAACACTTTGCATGTAAATAGTTTTCTTTGTCTAAATTAGACACATATATTGCTGGAAAACAGCGATTTTTGAACTGCAGTCATTTTATTACGAGATAAATCACTTCAATTCTTCAGAATATGAAATCTAAAACTGAGTCGATTTTTGTCTCGCTCAGTTGCTTGCTTTTTCCGCATAAGTGATATACTTACAACTACGAAATTACTTGATAACCACGTAAACACTTGTGCGTCTTATTTCATACCGTTGATCAACAACACTGTATTCTTAATACGCGAAAGAGCAAAAATTGCAACTTTTCAATATCTGATACACCCGTCAGTTTTATCAAATAACCGAGAATGGGTACGCATGGTACAGAATAATGCTAATAATTGTACTGCTATAGATATACAAATAACATATTGGTGTAGGCTAGCTGAGCTTCATGTTCGTTATTTACAGGGTGGCCCAATTAAAACCGTACATTTTTGAAAGTTTGTAACTCTTGTATATGATGACGCAAAAAAGTGATCCCTATATCAAACTGTTTACTACTTTATCTCGAATAAGAATTTTGTCACAGTTAAATATTCTTAGCACTGCCTTGGTACTACACTACTACAATTCTACACTAAATTTAGTGATTTACCCGTTATTCACCTTAATTGACATGTTACGGCGACTTTTCAGGTTCTCCAACGTATTGGATTTCAACGAAGCAGTGATATCCATATATCAAAATGTTCAGTACTTTATCAGGAGTAAGAATTGTGTTTTGAGTTTTGTCGCAGTTAGATATTCTTTGCACACAAAAAATTACAATTTGTCGTCTGCATGTCACCTGTTTTCCAGCGCGTCGAAGTTCATGGAAGCAAAAAACTTGCCATTACTCTGGTTAATTTCTTACTCTGGAGAGCTTTGCAGAAAAAAAATTGTATGGTCAAAACTTCCGAGACCTCGATCACCTGTTACAATGCTTGGTCCGAGTAATCAGGACGCATTAATAGGTTGCCAGACCAACAGTCTAGAAAAGCAGTATAATGGTGTCTAGGGTACATAGCAGACGCGCTGAATTCCTATTGACCTACTGGTGTTCATAGTCAGCATAAATTGTTAATTTTGAAGGAATTGTCTACAATAATGGAACGTGATGCTTAAATTAATGTATATTTTCCGTTTAGCATAGTCTCTGTGAAATTATGCCAAGAATATTTAAATATAGCGACATTCAAAATATTAGTCTTACTCCTAGTAAAGAGCCGAACATTTTGATATACTAAACGCCTTCCTACGTCATCATATAGGAGTTATACACTTTTTGAAATGTACGTTTTTATTGGGCCACCCTGTACTGTATTCTAGCACACACTGCTAAACAACGAACATAAGTGAAACGGGCTAACCTGAAACGAAAATAAAGCATAGTTAATATTTCTGTGTGTGTGTGTGTGTATGTGCAGCGAATGGTCTGAGATGTGTTCGTTGTTCGTCTGAAATCAACCCTTTCTGTCGCTACGGTTTCGCCGAGAGCGTCCAGTGCAGCAGAGAGTCCACAGTCTGTATCACGTACGTCGGACGGATGTCCCATCTAGGTAAACCTACTCTCTCATCCTTCGGCGCACCGCTAATGTCTGCCAATCTGCCACTGTCGCAACACGTCAATCTACTGAAGGCGACGATAGTTCATGCACAAAATATCCGCTGTATCACTCGCTAATTGTTATTTAGAGTTTCGAGTTTCTTAGGGTGTAACACCAAATTTAACTTAAGCGTCAGTTTAGCTACCGATCTGCCAAGTTCGGAAACTGATCTTATAGTTTGATAGGTCTTCTACTTATCAACTGTAAAAAAACTGGAGATTTATAACATAGTATAAAGGCCATCAGTGATCACACATAGAAAACAGCAGATATCATTTTACTGTGAAACTTTATAAAGCACATGAGCTGCCCTTACAAGCCTAAGTCACGTGACCCCACTTTAATTTTGGGCCCCTCGATATCTGTACTGTGAACCACCGTCCACCGGTAGGCCTATGCGTAGACTCTAACGAGGATCGAGGATCTAGAGTGCATTTGACGAATTTGGATCAAATAGCAATCTGGTCTAGAAAATGTGACGTCGTTTCTTTCTAGGGCCTATGTGACTCTATCCTCATTAAGCACATTCACCATCTACATTTTTTCAATTCGACGGGATCGAATACTTGACGATTAACGATAATTCTAGCCTGCATCAGTTCAACTTACGGCCGGGGAGAAAAGGCAGGTATGGTTCGTGTGTGGATGGCAGGTAAAACTGTGTGATTCCCTCGTTACACACGGCCCATAGCTGAGCGCCTTAGCAATGGTGCTTCCCCATAATAAGGCGCTATACAAATCACCAGATTACTTACTTACTTACTTACTTACTTACAAAACGAGTTTTTTTCTTATACATTTAACATATGGACAATTGGGTAATTATTGGTATTCTCAGCAGTTGACACAGACCCAGCAAAATTACATTAAATGACAAAGGTCACAAATGTTGCAAAACTTTATTACGTGTAACGACTGTACAAAAGCCGTAACAATTGCATAACTTTTTACCGCGCTGCATGGAATGCAGACGCGGTCTATAGCGATGAGAATACTGTTTCTCCGTCTGTCCGTCTGTCACACGCGTGGACTGTGACAAAACGGAAGAAAGATCTGTCCAGATTTTTATACCGTACGAAAGAACATTTAGCCTAGTTTTCTGAGAAGAAGAATGGTTGGTGGGGGCGATCCCTTCTACCTGAAATTTTGGGTCAACCGGCCCC
>Ga0049105_1000254_pt1 | contig 16041 bp, 7 predicted proteins | sample WorMetvaBAHAMAS1_FD_61260 | JGI IMG/M metagenome (GOLD analysis project Ga0049105, IMG submission 61260) | Worm MetaG Olavius vacuus BAHAMAS.1 | ecosystem: Host-associated > Annelida > Digestive system > Unclassified | place: Germany: Marburg | collected 2013-04-09
TGAAGATAGACCTATAATGTCCGTAAATCATTGTCTCAAAGTTCCAGTGTTCTACTTTTGGCGAAAACTATAACGCACCCTGCAGCGCGGTCTCTCTGCGATAGCTGAGCATCTTGTATATAACAGAAACCATATACTGCAACGACGTAACTGTCCGTATGATCTGCGAGACCGAACTTATGACCGAGAACTGATTCAGAAAGAAACTGGACTAGAAAAAGAATTTATTACAAGAATGCTATTTAAGGATTCTTATTAACAGAATGATTGTGTGAGTGATTGAGTGAATGAGAGAATGAATTTAGATTAATACACGAGAGAACGAATGAATTTTTGGATTAGGCCTGATAATTGTTGCATGTATTGTATTTATAATATGTGCAGTATATGTAACCAAAGACGAACTTTATAGATGCACCGTGTAGGCAAAGCTAGGCCTACTTGTATGTAATATAAGTTGCGTTCTGTCAACTTGTACAATAAAGGAATACAATACAATACAATACAATACAATACATTCGTCCTACTAACAGTTTTCCAGTACATCCGCGATGTTGCTTGCCAAAAATTGCAAATTTGTTACAGTCATGTAGAATATACTTACGGTCTCTTTTTTTCTGGACACACTGTATGCACTTAAATTTTTAATTTCATTTAATTCCAAAGTAATTACATTACTAATGAATGTAGAAGCAAATTTCAGGCTGTATTGTCTAGTCAGAGAAGTCACAAAGTGTTAAGGTTGAGCGAGTTTATGTAATAAAGTTGATGGCTGTAAAACAAACGTGTTGATGACACTGGACAACTTAGGTCACGCCTGGCAGTCACTGGCTGTGTCCGTGTCACAGAGTGATGATGCTTGTATGCTTCAGAGCCAGATCATGAGCGCGCCGCTAGCAACTTGCGCTACTACGAGCAGATAATGGCAACTGACGTGACACAGCAGCAACCATGCTCCGATGATGATGCTGATGATGTGCCTGTCAACCGACGTCCAATGGACACATACAAAGCGTCGTCAGAGTTCCAGATCTATGAACGACTGTGTCGTGGTGAACAAACACATGTAGGTCTTACGTCTGACGTCTCCTGCTTCTTCACTGTCGTCTAGAGCTGTGCGCTTTATAACTGTGTCACACAGGCGCCGATCTTGAATGGGCTTCATTATCTGCTCCAGTATCTGCCATAACATAACATAACATAACATCTTCGCTGGCAATTCATGAACAAAGCTAGAACTCTTTGCCGAAATTATGTCACTTTTCGTCTGTCCAATGTGTGTGTCCGCGCAAACGTTTCGTCCACCATATCAACCACAATTTCTCGTTCAATCTTTCTGAAATTTGGAATATGTGTCAGATATGTAATAACGACGACTAAATTCGATGGACAAGTTTCCAGGATCAATGGCTCACCTTTTATACCCAAAAACCGCTTTTGGGGGAGAAACTCCAGCGTAAGCCAGCTTAGGACAGCGTTTCAACGTATTTCTTGACGTCCGATAAAGCTATCATCACAAAACTTGACCAGAATATCAAACAAATTGAAATTTACACAAGTTATAAAATCTGGGGACGAAAGGGGTACGGCCTAGATTGGGACCCCTCAATATCTCCGGAACCGCTAGGGCTACAAACTTCAAATTTGGTGTCCAGTTGACGCACAAGGAGTATTACGCAAAAACTGCAAAAGCAGATCATAAGGAAGTGTGCCACGTGACCTATTTGTAAAATTTCGGGACCCCCTCAATATATCTAAAACTACTGAAGTGACAAACATCAGGCATGGTGTGCAGATGACCACAAGGAGCACTACCCAAAAATGCAAAATTAAGTGACATCAGGGACGTGGCCTAGGTCACGTGACCTACTTTTAAATTTTGGGACCCCTCTATATCTCTGGAATGCCTGATGCTACAAATTTCAAATTTGGTACACATAATGATTACAAGGAGTATTGCCAAAATATGCAAAGTTAGGGGACAAAAGCGGAGTGACCTAGGTCACGTGACCTAATTTTTAAAATTTTGGGAACCCCTCAATATCGCTGGAACGCTGAAGCTATAAACTTCAAATTATTATGCAGTTTGCATTCATACATTTTAACGTGATATGGACAATTAAATTATTTGCATGCCACAGTTATGCTTGATTAAAACGATACAAAAAATAACAAGAATGCTTTCTAATCTAAGGCATAACCACCCGCGTATGAGCACCTTGACCCGATGACATTCATATATGAACTTGACCCGTATTGCCTGGACATATAGCGGATGTGCAAATATAACTTCCTACATCAGTTACTGCCAAATATGTGTGCCTCATACAGAGTAAGGAAGTGGATAATAACACAAAAATCGCGGTGTTGGTAGTCAGATACTTAACATGCTTGAAACAGCTCGCTCGAACGTTACCTTGTTTCTGTTCTATTCTGTGTCATCTTTAAGTTTTCCGCGCTGCATGAATTGCATGCATCGCGGTATAGCCATGAGGAAGCTGTCTGTCCGTCTGTCTGTCCGTCCGTCTGTCTGTCAAACGCGTGATTTGTGACAAAACAGAAGGAAGTTCTGCCCACAATTTTATACAATATGAAAGATCATTTATCCTAGTTTTCTGAGATTTTGGGTCAAACTGACCCAGACGGAGCGAAATCGCCAATAAAATTCAGTCGATATTTGCTAGTAGCACATCAGCCGTAACACCTAGCAAAAAGTTCAATTAACGCTAATAGGAAGTCCACTGCGCGCTTTCCAATGAGCCTAAGATGAACATCGTACGTTGCCCTTAAGCCCCCAAAGGGGCTCAAAAAAGCAAAACGGCGTCAATTTCAACCGCCGGTGGATGGAAGCCGCTTCTGGAACAGTCTGCCGCCCGACATCACCTCAGCTCCAACGCTGACTGTTTTTCGGAACCGCCTGAAAACTTACCTCTTTTCCCGATCATTTTCATCGTAACTGTTTTCGGTTTCCAGTTCTGTACACCGTGTATAGCAGTAATTTAGCAGTCTTGTTTAGTACAACACTTAGGCCACTCTAAATTACTCTAATGTAATGTAATGATGCCATCGAGAAGTGACGTCACGTCGCGTGTGTCAAGAGTTTGTTGTGTTTAATAATTTAATATAACAAGTTGTAGTTATGTGTTGTAAAACATTCAAACTGCCGCCTGCCATATAGCCTAACACGTAACGGGTAGATTAACATAAGACGATTGAATTCTGATGACAAGTTTGCGCGAAGAAGTGAGATGCTAGCTTATCACGGAATGAGTTGCCGAAAAAAACATCATTACATTGCTTATGTGTATTGGTTATGAGACTAGTAGGATATGTGGTGGCGGACGTCTGACATCCTGCCAACATCAAACAGGTGAAAAGATCGACAACATGTGATATAAAGCCCTTATGAAATACAGCTCATGCGGACACATCTTTGAACAATCTTGTTTGAAACTTTGTGTAACTTTTGGACAATTTTGTGACGCTGCTAAGCAAGATGTGGTTTAGAGTAAACAAATGGCCGAGTGTTCTCACTTTGTGTCATGTGAGCAGGAGAATCCGCAGAAACACAAGTTGAGTTGTCGCTACGTGAAACATCATCCGATGTTCTATATAAAGCCGGTGAAGGAGGAATTGATGTACTTCAATCCACGCATTGCTATCTATCATGACCTCGTTACACAGGAGGAGTTGTCAGTCGTGCGTCGTCTCGCCAGACCTCGGGTGCGTTGTCTGTAGGAATAGCAACGATGCACACTGTCAGAGGTTTGCATGTCAGTGAAATAAGAAACTGTACCAGCATGAACATAAACAGAGATTCTCTTTGGGGACTCGAACATACTGGAGTCGAAAGAACATGGGGGCCAGGTGACTAGTCAAAACTGACATTAACAATGGCGGCTAAACAATGAGCAAGTAAGAGAACGAGTGCACCTGCGCGATAGCGAGTACATCCAGTTCGGTGCTCAGCAATGACCAAAGTAGCCAAAAGAATGCCACTTATTTTTGTGAAAAAAATGACACACCCTGCAGCGCCGTCTCTCTGCGACAGCTGAGCTACTTGTCAAATAGTTGCTGTGGAGTCGCCGGTTTCAGATTTGATAACGTCACTCATTTAAGAAGATTGAAATCTATTTGTTTGTCATTTGGGGAATACGCCCAAAAACTCCCCAAAAGTAAGTACGAAATTGCGATTTTTAGGTTTTGACGTTTTGGCTTAAAATTGCGTATTCACGCATATTTTCGGGGAGTTTTGGGAGCATATTTCCCCAAATGACTTCACCCATCGTCCTAACCCCAAAAAGTACTCTTGCGGAAACACGCCGTTTGAACCATAAATCGTGATGAAAATCAGTCCAGCTGTTCGAGTTAAGCGCAGAAGCAGCACGGGTCTGGACTGGACAGTCTAAAAAGTCACATAGGCCTAGGGCCTAACGGTTGTACTTCATCTATGTGGGGAAAAGCCCCACTCAACCGATTGAAAGCAAAATTTGCATGGGATAATCTTCCCGGCATAATCTGTAATTACGTGTGCGAAGTTTCACGATGGAATTTTCAGGCGTATACGATTTGACAGCGGGGGTCGAAATGTTGATTTTCTCTTGATTTTTATAACAGTGCAGCGCTAATGATGGCGCGTTGTGTGTGTTTTGTGAAGCTGGAGAGATCTGTGGTCTACCACACTGGTCCTGCTGGCTCATACACGCCGCAAAATTACCGCATCAGCAAAAGGTAATAGACAAGCTGGTTTGGTACTTGTACTCATCAGCGTACACTTCGCACTCCGCACCATCCACATTCGTTAAACACACATGTTCATCGTATCAGTAGGCTACTGATACAACAGACACTGTACTGCTGTAACTGGTCAGTCATGTGAAGTAAAGGCTTAAAATTATATCGATTTGTTCCAGTCTGGCAAAACCGCAAAACACATCAACCGTGTGATGACGGTTCAAAAGGCGCATAATCTTTACCAGAAAAGCCGTAATTTATAGTCATTTAAGGCACTTAAGCCGACGACGTCACGAGAAAGTTACTAGGAACTGGTTCCAGTGGAATTTGGCCTTTACGCGGTTTACACCACTGAACACTTGTGTCCACTGAACTACTTCACAGAACTGTTGGTGATCACTGTGGAGTTCATAATTAGCGCATAGTTTAACCAAATCCTTGCAGGAATATTATTATTATAATTATTTTAAAGTTTTCTTAAGTGACACCATCACTAACAGTTGTGGGCATTTGACAAAATTAACGCAAGTAATGTTGCACGTCATCATGCTAAATCACTGCATTACTGCGGAAATATTGCGGTATAACCACAGTTCAACAAACATTCAGATAAATATTTTAAAAAAATAGTCCGTAAACGCGTTTGTGTGGAAACAATAAAGACGTTTTTAAACGTTGATAAAACCGTTGCTAGTTAAAACATGAATGCATCTGCGTTACACTCGTATGTCGAGAGGCCTTCAACTTCATGTTTTGCTTGTGTCCTTTAACAACCGACCGCTAATCTCCGAGACGGTCTAGCGACCGACCGTATCAGTATATCAAAAGTATATCAATGGTTGACATTTCGCTCATCTCTCCCTAATTTTTAAAGGGGTCAGAAAGTGCGAAATTTGGCCTCGATTTTTGACCCCGGTCGCATGCAACTTATCTGAATCTAAAACAATGCATCGAGAGCATAGATCATCATTGCTCTAAATATTGACTCGAAAATTTCGCCCACCCCTTTCCTAGTTCATTCATGGGTGTCAAAAACATAATTGGGCTTTGTGGAATTCTGGTTTTAAAACGAAGCAATATATCAGACATAAGACAAACATGGGGGTTGTATCATGGTTCTCTGACCTCCAAAATTTGGTTTAGTTTGGTCCACCCAACTCCGAGAAATGTTCGACACAAATTTACCCACAAATAATTTAGTTTTAGCGATATACACTGTGTCTCAAAAACATCCCCGATGTTTTTAGCTATAACTCGCGAAAGCATTGTCGGATTTTCATAATATTTGGCAGAAATATTACTGAGAAAATAAACAACCAAAAGATGCTGTATTTTTCCACCTCACCTAATTGCACTACCTTGTAAAACTGAAAACACGTAAATGTATGTTTTCACGTAAATGTTTCATGTTGATTTGCTAACAGACACACAAGTCACATCGGAATTATCACCTAATTACTGTTAGACTACTCGTCATTCATAAAATGATAGGATGTGTGCACCAAACAAGACCAAAAGAAGGGAAAAATAGCATTCAGCTACCTGTTTCGCACACACTTAGCGATCAACCTATCTGCCACGGTGTCAGGCCGCTTGGGCACCATGTCAAGAATTGGAAGTTTTTCTTCATCAAGCATTTATTGCATGTCAATTCGACATCTCGGTATAACCACAGTTCAGCATTATTGAGGTGTTCTACCATGTTAACAAAATGTTAATAGCTAACAAACACATTGCGGATAATAATTTTGTCTTTCAGTAAGACCGCATTGGCACGTCTTGCATGCAACATTGTCAAACCTCTCAACTTCACTTTTTCACCCCAACAGCCTAGGTGTTATTGGTGAACCCCACTGATTATAAGATTTAGAGAGTCATGCAATAGCATTAGCATGAGTATGAGTAGCGACTAGCGAGTCAACAAGTTTGAAGAAATCTAGTGGCGACTGCTTAAAACTGGCAAAGCAGTGATACAGCATTTGAGTGAAATGATGCTATTTCTGAACTACCATGACTTTTGCACCTGCACAATATGATAGAACGATGTTAGATGCGCGTGCTCTCTGCGGTAGCTGAAAGTTCTCGTACTTAGTTTTTCATTTTTAGTTGATTTTTCATTAAGTTTCTATTTTGGAACTGTGCGGTAGACAAAACTGGCTGCTCGTCAGTTTTTGAGCGCATTTGGTATCTCGCTATACAAGTTGGAAAAGCAATGATGCGTCATATTGGATTGTCTTTCACCTGTTGATATCTGCTAGATTCAAACCCGGATCTTTGACACGATAACTACGCTAATCATACCCCACGCACACGCACAAGTTACAACGATCATTTTTCATATTTATCTGGGTTTGAACTGCATAAACCTCGGGAACTCGCAGGAGCTGTTTTTCTGCAGTATCTGACGGTGAGCGCGCAGTGTTTCTGCAACTGTTACATGTGATGTGCACGCAGTGACGTGTGTGTGTGTGAAGCGCGTGGCTGTCTGATTGGGAAGGCGGCGAGGTGTCGAGAATCAGCGATAGAATGAGTGCTGCTGCTAACCTGACACTGTTCACCGCCGAACAAATGCAGGTCTCAACTGGATTGATGTTTACAGCTGCAGAACTAGCTCGTTGTCTGTGTACATTATACATGTAGGCTGGTGATGAGGTGCTGGATAAGATGCGTTACGCTTTGCTGTGCCTGTCAGTGTCTGTTATGGTGATCGATGAATATTTTCTATTTATACAAATTATTAAGCGGAACGAAGAAGAAATACACTATATACAATATTTACATTACACACGAATAAATTTTACAAGCGTTCAAGATGCTGAACAATTATTGTTCTATCAGAAATATTGCCAAATGATCTACTTCATCCAAACAGGCACCTGGCTATAAAACGCGCTCACGCCAAATAGCGCGAACCACACTATGGCGTTGTTTGCGAAACACGCCCACGACGTAGGTACGTCGACGATCTGCTGGTTGAATTCAGTGACTTCACCGAATGTTCTTGCATGGCACGATAGCGACTAGCGTCTCCAGTCGTCGTCTGTGTGCTGACGGCTTGTCTGTCGTTGAATGCGCTCAACCAGGGCGAGTGCCTGACTGACTGGCACCAACCACGACGGTGTCGCTGTTGTTTCTGCTGTTGCTGGTCACCTTGTTCGCAATCCGTGTCCGTGTACAACTTTCGAACTTGTCGCAGCTCTCGTAAGCCGTAATTCAGTGTCCTGCATCGTCGCTATCTTCTATACCATCCCTGCTCGTCAACTTCTTCACTAAACTCGCCAGTGTTCTGTATGGCTCGTCAACTTACGTCGAACCGCTTGTGGTTGTCGCAAAGTCAACGTCGTGGTTGAGTTGAACTATCAATGTAAAAACTTCTCAGTTTATAACACAGTGTAATAGCGACATATAAGTCACACCTTTAAAACAGCAAAAATCATTGTTTGAACTTTGACCCCATGATGTGCAAAAGTCCAGATGTGCTCTTACAAGACGAGCTACTGTGTTGATCAGTTTTGTAGTAGGCTACATGTGATATCAGCCAATCTTAAATAGCAAGTAAATAGCAAGTAGGCCTATTGAAGTTTAGCTGGTTCTCAATTGGCTGGTTCTTGTTAGCAGCTCGTCTTGTAAGGGCACATCTGGACTTTTGCACATCATGGGGTCAAACACAATGTGTTATAAACTGAAAACATTTTACATTGATTTTTGCCGTTTTTAATCATTAGTTATGTAACTGCAACAAATCTAAGATGCTGTCTGTAGCAGTGATGGAGAAAGTACAGTGTTGAGATTCATAACTGCAAACAAAGCCTCAATACCTTAATTTTGCATATTTTTTCGAAACATAGTGGAAAATATTAAAATTTTTCGTTCATACCGCAAAAGTGATGCAGACGATGCCGAAACTTTTTTCTGGCCCCATGGACAGTTCCAGCTTGGATGCTACCGGAGTTACACGCGGTCAAGGTGCAGTTTTACGCCGAATCGGTGGGCGTGGTCACTTCCGGTCACGTGACAAAGATGGCGGTCAAACCATTCGATCCCCCATTGCCGAAAACCCTCTGTTATACGCAAACTGCACGGCTCTACTTTATAGAACCGGAGTTATTGCCGATTGAAGTTTTACATTGCAGGAATAGGGAATTTTTGCGTATCTTTGCGACAAATAGTGGATAATATCAAAATTTTTTGTTCGCACCCCGAAAAGGACGTAGATTTCGCGGAATCACGTCTTTTGAGCCATGAACCACGAAAATCGGTCAGCGACGCGACCTGTGCAGGTGCGCAAGAAAGTAAAAAAAGTAACGGGGGTAAAAAATAGACACGGATGATGACAATTTCACGTATATGCACCCTCACCCTCTTAAGATTAGAAGCACCAAAGTTTGCATGTGTGGGTGATGTCCCCGACGTAATCATCCAGATCAAGTTTGATGTCGATCGGTTCAGGGGTTTTCGATCCCTGAGGGTCTAAAATCGGGGTGTTCCATTGACAAGGCGAGTCGCCCTTACAACAGTTCTGCACTACCGTGCAAACTGTGATCTCCTGGAGAACGAGCTACGATCTGACTGAATAAGTCAGTCACGATGCACGAGGGCGCTCGCTACCGCTGCTGCGTCTTGGTCTGTTGCGATGCTCGTTTCAACTCCATCAACCTACACTGGTCTTCCTCGCAAGTCCGCACGTGCTCGAGGTCATGTTTTAGCCGACTGCTGGCGTCCGCTCTGTGCGAAGTCCGGTCCTACAAGGACCTCGATTGCGACTGGCTCACTTCATCACTCCACAACGCCATCATCACTGAGTTGCTCGACCAGTAGGTCTATGACATGTCGCCGACCACTGCTTGACGACGAGTGCAGTCGATGGCCATACTGTCCTCGCATATATCACCCCAGTTCTCAAATCTCTGTACTGGCTTACATTTAATAACGCATCAGCGTTCAACAACAGTATTCTTTCTCTCACTACCAAAGTCCTTACCACCACCCAGCGTTCATATCTATTAAGTAGACAAAACTGCACCCAGTTTCACTGTCGTATATAGGCCATCGCTCTAAAACAGCAAAAATGAAACTTCTTTGATAGTACGCTGTAACGAATCACACGCACAAGCTTGCACTTTTATTATCATCCAATCGTCTGAGATAAATGTTTTGGAAAACAAACGGCCGCCATATTGGAATTTTTACTCAGTTAACTCAGTGCTATTCATTGTGATTGTGACAGGTTTTGAACTATGGCATTGGCGGCCATTATGAGCCTCATTACGACTTTTCACAGGTGAGTTAAATAATTACATCCCACTGTTAGCTGCTTTGTTAACTACAGATATCTCTTTGTTCTCTCTCTCAGTCTCTCACTGTAGAGGCGTACTTTCACTTTCATGTGTGAGTTCTATGTAATTTCTTTTTCTGAGAATGGCATTCTGGTGCATTGCTGGTGCATAGTGCTTGCAACAGCAGGATTTAAAGCCGTGGAGTACAGACGATAGTGCTGAAACACTCACTAAGAGGAAGAACAGTGTCTCAAGCTGTTGAAGGATTGTGTACGTAGGACAAAAATCACGAAACGATATTCCACACCACTGGAGTACACAGCTTATAATTAGTACAGTACATTGGCAAAACTGACACAATGTTTTCCGGGTTTATCTTGGCACTCAGGTCCGACTCGATGTTACAGACGGAGACGGTCAGTGATGAGATTGTGGCGCTCAGCGAGTCTGCGTCGCTGTAGTAGTTCCAACTGTGAAGATCAACGCATCACTTATTCGCGACAGTAGTATGGATATTATGGACTGTGCAGTGAAGAGTGCACCGAGAATTAGTACAATTAATACGTGAATTAGTACGATTTGGACAAATTTTGACTGGCTTATCATCTTTGCTGCTGATTATGATGTCAAGGACGGATAATTGCTGTAACTGTGGAAATGCAATGAAGTTCACAGTTACATAGTTTTACACCAATGAGTGCTAGAAAACGTACATTTTGGCCCGCATTGGCAGTAAAAATTTTTGGGCACCCCTTCTCTCACAGACTACCAGTATGCCTGTTGACTGTATGTATGCAGTGATGTGTGTTGGTGATTGTTGAACACAGAGACGTGAAATGGGAACTTTTGAACAGCAGCAAGGCAACCGTGTGGCGACGTTTCTATGTTATGTGAGTACATTGCAGTAAGCCTAGCTACACCGGCACAGCGCACACCTCCGCGTTGACGCGAATGCGCTCCAGATACTTCCTTGTCCTTGCTCCATACAACTTTTTGCAATATTTTCACTCAGGCTTTCCGTGAATTTTGCCAGTTTGTTGCCTCACATAATTTCCAATTTTGATTGATTTATCTTAATATTTAGCAAAAGGGCATTAATTTTTGTAAGGGTTTTTTTCATCAGACCATCTGGTTTTTCCTAATTTAAGTAAAATAAAATGATAAAACAAGTATCATACAATGCTGTGTTGCAGTTTGTTTGAGTCATTGGCATGGTTTGTCACCAAGAAACGTTGAGTATGGTTTAAACGTGCTTTAAAGTTCACAGAGGCCATCTCTGTCCATTCTTTTGCAGATGAATTGAATAAGATGATTTTAGTAGATTTCTTTCATATGCTTTAGTGTCACTTCTGTCTGTCTGCATTAGGCGACTGATGTCCAAGCAGGCGGAGCTACGGTGTTTCCAGAAATAGGAGTTTCTTTGTGGCCCAAACAGGTGAGCTACAGTACGGTAGCTTGTTTTTTGTGTTTCTTTTTTCTTCTGACAACAGTAGCTCATTGATTTTTTATTATAAATATTTTATTTGCTATCAGTAGCTTTGACGAATTCTGAATTACTGATATCAATATTTCGTTAGTGATAACACTTATTTGAATTAGTGACATCACTAATTTTGATTAAGGCAGTGGTGGATAAGTATCTGGAGAATTGTACGCCAGCTGCACTGCACTGCACCGCTCTCTAGAGAACGCCACTAGCACAAGTTCATACCAGACCACAGTATCAAAGCAGCGGTTAGGTGATCTTTTTATGGTATATTTACACAAAGAGACGAAGAGGAGAAGCCGGAAATGGTGGCAAATAGTGCAAGGTCTCAGTTACGGCTATAGCCTACTAGCGAAGATAAGGAGTCCCAGGACAGCCGGGTACTACCCCACGGGTTTCTTTTGTAGTTCAGTATAAATGCAAAACTCTGAAAGTCTGCGCAAACATTATTTTCAGCATTCCGATGTCATCAGCATGCACTGAAAGACTTTTTAGTGAGGCCGACAAGCTGCTGACAGTACAACGTAAGAGGATGTTACCTACGATATCAAGAAGTTGGTCTACATGTGGTACGAGAAGAAGTACAGAAAGTGGATGAAACGTTTATGGATTTCTATAAGTGAGGAGGAGTTGAAGAAGGGAATGGAAGAGGATGGGGCAGCTGGATATTATGAAGTTTAAGAAGACGAAGACTCAGTGGCGTCATTAGGAAAGGTGCGGGGGAAGGATCGGCCCGGGTGACACCATCCAGGAAATGTGTAAATATTAAATAGTAAGAATTAACAAGAACACTGGACAAACAAGTACCTGGAAAGGCGGAGACGGTGCGACTGGTGACGGTAGTGTGTGGGACGATGACTAAAAAAGGCGACACCATCGGTTACCGCACCGGGTGACACCAACCTCAGTGACGCCACTGCGAAGACCTGACTATTTTTGACAAAAGGATTTTATTTATTCTCTTCTTCAATTCTTCATCACTTACAGATATAGAAATTCCCCAAACGTGCATTTAGTGTCCATTGTTTACGTTTGGTGAGTAATAAACCGCAGTCTAATCTTTTATTTTCTAAGGCGAAAGACTGAAAGTCTGTTCAATGGAGATTGTGTATCGTTTATTGCATTTACGTCCTTTAGACTACACGTGTGTGCATTTGTAAAGCACGTTTTTGTTTTGATTAATTGCAAACGTTTTATCCTTTGCTTTTGCTTTCCTGCATTTTAATATTAATTTAAATCAACTGTGCTTTCTGGATATTCTGCGAATACAGGCATGCAAGATAAGCATCTATGGACATGGATATATTCATTGATATACATGGAAAATTTGTGGGAGAAATTGGGATGGGAAATTTCATATCCACGGCCAGCCGGTAAATTTGTTAATTAGCGTCTGGCATACCGCAAACTATTATCTTTTAATGGCAATAGTATAAACTATAAACTTGACCTACAATATTGATACGTCGAATTCAATGGCGTCACTGCACCCTAATGTATGTTGTGTTTCCCACCTCCGTGTTTATTTAGCAAAGCAACTGCAGAAAATAATACAACACAGTGAAATAGGCCTGTAAGAAATACAATCTCGGTTGCCGAAGAAATAGAAGTCAGATAATACTGGCAACTTCTCCGTAGCTGTGTGCTTATGAAACATGAAAATTTCGAGAATCAAACACAGTGATTGTTCTGCTCGTTAAATGCGGCTTCGTTTTGTCTGAATTAAATGCAGTTGCAAGTTGCCGACATTTTTGCATCACTGTTATGGACTAAGGTTCGTAGCATAGCTTAGAGATTCGAGTTAATTTTCACCCAAATTCGAGCAGAATGCTGACGAATTAGGCTATGCACTGTGTGTAGGAATAGAGAAGAAAAATGAAATTCATAAACTAAGCGTAACACTGAGCTGACCGTCCGATTACGGTCGACGAAGACGGGCTCCACAGTGTACGCAAGGACTATTCGTTTAAAAAACTCTTCTACACGGTGATTCATAATGAAGACCACCCCTAGCTTTCAACGGCATAACCTAGTATCTCGAGGCCACAGCGGGAGATATTGCTGTCTGTAGGCCTACTGACTCCACGGACTCCAGCTGTTTTTTGTTTTTCTCGGGCATGTCGGTTTTAACTTCGGCACTGTGTGGCTTCTAGTCAGCTTTTAAGTGCACACTAAATTATTGCACATCGTCGTCATCATCATCATCATCGTCATCTATTTCACTGAAATCTGTTAGGCTGGTGCATCCTGGGGTCTCGGAACTGACCTCGTGATTACAGCCCAGAACGACTGGCAGGACGTCGTACTAAATACTAAAATACTAATACAAAAATGCGGGTTAATGGAAATCGAAATCTAATTTAAATGATAATAAGACTACAACGAGTCCAGGAACCCTCTTCGAAAAAAGAATAGTTTTAAGATGTTGTGGGAAGTGGCCTACGGCGACATTTCCCGTTACTTCCGTCTTTACGCGATGGCCCATTTACCCGTCTCCGCGCCTGCGCAGCTCTGGCTTGCTTAGCGCGCGGATTTCGAACTGTCTGGGCTGTGGCCGGCCGAGAGCTACGTGTTACTGTCTCTCACGTTACACGAGAGAACAGTCGTAAGTATGTTTAATCCAGCTATAACCAGCTGCTCAAGCTCAATAAATGTTATGTTAAAATTATTGTTAAAAATTAGTGAATGGTGGTTATTGTTTGACATTGTTGCAGGGTTCCTGTGCGCTGTGGTACAATTTACACCGGTCTGGTGCAGGAGACATGCTGACAAGACATGCTGCTTGTCCAGTGCTGTCAGGCACCAAGTGGGGTGAGTTTTGAGACAAATATTTAACGTGTCCATATATTATTACAACTTTTATGTGAAATGGACGATGCTTTGTTGTGTACGTGTAGCCTTTTGTATGGCATTGGCATGGTCTGCACTGCAGACAACAGTGATTGTTAAGGTTCATCTCTGTCAGTTAATAGAACAATGTTGCATGACGGGCAACATTGTAGATGGCGTTGTGAGCTGTGTGTTTGTGTGTGTTGACAGTGTGTAACAAGTGGTTTCATGAGCGAGGTCAGGAGTTCATCCGTCCTTGCGCTACATCTTACGACAAATGAGATTCCGACGGCCACGCCGCTGTCTGTCTGTTCACATGTTTGTCGGCGAGACAACGCAGAGACACGCCTGTCTCTCTGTCTGTCTGTCTGTCTGTCTGTAGTCTGACTCGATTGCAATACTGTGTCAGCAAACGCCGTAAGATCTCGCTACATTTTCTACTAACTGCTGAAAACTGATATTTAGTTTATATAGCTAGCCTACGTGCACCGGCAGGCTGTGTAGTGCCTGTGTAATAGAACTACACCGTGTCTCAGAAGAAAAAAAAGATGATACTAATATTATTTTGTATAGCTGCAACAGTTTATGTTTTAATGTTACGACTTTTACAGTAACGTGTTCTTAAGTGTTTTCTGTATCAAACAGGATGTGCGTTACCTCTCTCTTTCTCTCTTGACCGTCGACGGGTCGTATCGCCCACCGTGCCGACCGATCCGTCGTAGCGATCGAAGCGCCACGGAGAGACAGTCCTGTGTTTGTGAAAATTTGTTAGGCCTACACCCAGCATTTTCGGGGTCAGCCTTGTGGTATTGATATAACTAAACTGGTCCCCATTCATGGCGGGGGAAGCGAGTTAAGTGGTATAATAATTGATAAAACGTTATTTAGTAGGCTACCAATCGAAAGCTCATATACGACTTCCTATTAGTGATTAATACTAACTTAGGCCTACCTCCTATCTTGCACCGTTTCCAAGTTATGGCTGAGGCTGACTATTGGTCACATTTTCCCTAGCGAGAGGACAGTGCCTCACTTAACGCTCTCGCTGGGGTGATCCCCTGCCAATATTGCTATAAATGATATATATCATATATCAAAACTAGATTCTTTGGCCTACGTTTTCGTTGCATTGGTGTATCTGCAACCACTTCTACGTAATCCGTTCCGAAAGCAACCGAATTCGGTGAAATTGCGCTGCGGTTATGGCTATTCGTCTACGCCGTTCAAGATAATCCAAGGTCACCGAGTGTGGTACCAATCGAAAGCTCATATGCGACTTCCTATTATATCTTGCACCGTTTCCGAGATATAGCGCTCGATATGTCAAAAATCGCTATATTATGGCTACCCCTTTTGCGTTTAACCCCCGACGGAGGGGTTCACCTGGGACCGTGGGACGATCTCCGTAAAATTTTTACCGAAAGGTCAGGGATGGCCAAGGTACCAAATGGCTAAAACATTGTCGAAAATTACAATCGCCTGAATAGGGCACACGAACGTTACAGAGAGACGACAGAGGGACGGGCGATGACATATTGCGAACGTCACGTTCGCGTTCGCTAAAATCGCTATATTTCGCTAAGCTTACCCCCTCGGTCTTAAACCCCTTCCTCGACGGAGGAGTTTCCCTGGGACGATCTCCGTAAAATTTTCCGTGGATGTCAACGGATGGCCATGGTACCAAATGGCGTAGAAACATTGCCGAAAATTTCATCT
>Ga0049105_1000255_pt1 | contig 15987 bp, 14 predicted proteins | sample WorMetvaBAHAMAS1_FD_61260 | JGI IMG/M metagenome (GOLD analysis project Ga0049105, IMG submission 61260) | Worm MetaG Olavius vacuus BAHAMAS.1 | ecosystem: Host-associated > Annelida > Digestive system > Unclassified | place: Germany: Marburg | collected 2013-04-09
GCTAAAATCCTTCCCCAAGATTTTTCATGGAGTATCCTCCAACGTTTCAATGGTGTAGACGCCCCTGGGTTCAGGCTGAAGCGGGCGACAAGGCAACGAGTCTTGGATTTTGTTGACTTTGTCGTCACTGTCGATAGTCACTGCAAGCTTGTTTGTTGCTGAAGCCTAACGTGTCGAAAATAATATCGAAAGTAAACTTGATGGATGTCTTTCTGTAGGAATTCAATCTATCAGCGCTACTCGACATCCGACTGGGACATGTCGAACCGCAATAATTTCATGGCAGCCGAGAAAGAACGCGGTCTGGCGGAACGGTTGCGAGCCGATCTCTTCCGAACGGTGAAAGTCACAGATCAGATGACTCGCACCAGACAACAGTGCAACACCCGCAAACTCGGTAGATAACACGCTGTTGAGAATAATACAGAAACGGTTTGTATTACTCTATAGGCCTAAATAAACATTTCTCTTCTCCGGCGAGTACTTACATGGAGGCCCATTTTCGTCTCGTACCGGGTACGTGGCTTCACAAAACCTGATGCTTAAGATGCCCGTTTGCTTGTTTAGATGAAAAGCAGACATAGTAACAAACGTCTCTTCATACGATAGTAGATTATTAGTTTGGCTCAACATTGACTCTCATGTAATTTTCAGTGTATAAAAACTTGAGTGCTAATCTTTATGCACAAAAAAAAACAATTTTTATGAGAACAGTGGTCTAATAAAATTCTGCCTCTGTAGGTCTGAGAGTGAAAGATATTTCATTCTGGAAAGAAGAGCTTCTGAAGGAAGTTCACAACATGTCAGAAGAAACGTCAAACCTTCTGGTAAAATATTATTTCTCAGTTGTTAGGCACTATAACCAGTAACCGTACTGTTTGATAAAAGCCAAGGTATTTTTGCATGAGTCCGTGACTCTATAGTCTCGTAATGGTAGCCTACTACCGAGCCATATCTGAGCGCTTTAGTTTCCTTCACTTTACTTTACCGCAGCTGTCCATTGGTCACAATAAAAAAATTGGGATTGCATACAACCGCCCCAATTAGCCGTACCATGCTTTCAATCCATAGTGCTTGATAAGTCACTGCTTATTTCTCGTTCTAATGAGGATAGGAGTCTGACTTCGTAGGCTACTAACTGAAGTCAATGTTGCCACCGAGAAGCAATAAACTCCTGGAATCTGAGCTATATGTACATGTGCAGCGAAGATTGTGATTGTGCGTGTGTTTGGTGTGACAGGAGCACCGACGGATGCTTGAGAAGGCGCTGGCAGATACCAACTCACCGCTGGCGATTGCTGAGGAATGCCTCACTCGCCGAGAAAGGCGCATGGGAATCGATCTTGTCCATGACGACGTCGAGCGATGTCTAACTAAGGTTAATTCTGTTTACGTACATACTGAGGCTGTTAACGATTAAAAATAATAGTTATCTTGATACAAATCAACGATTGTTTAATCGTCAATTTCGATTAAAACCAAGCAAGCGGTCAAGAAAACTGCTTTTCGTTCAGTTCTCGCAACAAAACACGATTAGGCCTAGTGAGCGTTCCTCGCCGAGTTTCTTAAACTAAAATTCTGACAGTCTTCATAGAAAAAGATGGTTATTGTTTTTGTCCATTTATATCCGCTATAAGCTGAATAACCGTTCCATTTATAATGTTTTCTTGGCAACGTGACTTCAATCGAACTAGTAATTGCATCATTGATCGTTAATTTGCTCGCCCCTAATAAATGAAGACTTGCTTTTATTTTAACCATTTATAGGATTTTTTGTAGGTCTAATCCGCTAAAGTAAAGTTTAAAACAGTGACATAGTTATTTATTACTTTGGCAGTAGCTTTGCGTAGCTTGATGTCTGTTGTTGTTTCGAATACTACACAGGAGATTGACATTATCAAGAAATGTCAGAATAAGATGAAGCGCTTGCTGGAAAAAGTCGACATTCAACTAAAGTACGTTACCCTATTATTAAGATTTTTACTCCAGCTTTTTTGCGAAACTATAACGAGTGACTAGTGTTGTGTGTCTGCCTGTGCTAGTGCTGTGTACGTTTCTTGATAATAGTGGCAATGCGACACGAAGTGATAGTGACAGTGTTGCTGCACAGGATGAACAACACAGCACAGAGGGCGTGCGAGGCAGACAAGACCGACAAGCATCACGCTGAGGACATTGATGACCGGATGCAGCAGCTTCGCAACACCTCCTCGCAACTTGGCTACTATCCGGGCGTCGAAGAAGTCGACAACACGTCAGTTTATGCTGCAGCGTGAATTCTGCTTCTGCCAATAGTCTATTAAATTTTAATTAAAAATTGTTCTCAGAAGTCGTGGTTGGACCGTCGAGCTTGTTTTGGCGTTCATGACAGATGTAGAGAGAAACACAGGTTGCGTGTCGATTAATACAGGGTGGGGCAAAATTGACCATTTTTCAAAGTTTATAACACCGTTATATCGTGTATTCCATATAATATGTCAAATGTTCAATACTTTTCTGGAGTAAACTTAGTATTTTAAAAGTTTATCACAGTTAAATATAGCAGGCCTGAATAAAGTTTTTTTTGTTATTAAAATTTAAAATAAGCAGTGAGAGTGAGCTTTGCTGGTAAATGTATTGACCCCATCACACTTTGTTCACAGACTTCATCGATCTCGCAGGCTATCGCGTATTGAGTGTAATTTAATGGGTCGGTTTTTCTTAAATGTCCACTTGCAGGTTAACAACAGGAGCAGCACATATATATTTCGTTATTTTTCACATTATCTTAAATTTGTGGTCTGTGTTTACAATATGTTTCGATTTCAGTTTCCGGAGTCTCTTCCTCATAACCCCCGACCTTCCCCACGTACTTCCGTCCAGAGTACTCCAGAGTTCAGAGTCTTCATAAAACACAATGCCAGGCAGCCAGGCTGACGATAGAAATAAAAGAATAGAAATATTTTTCAAACGCGGTGTATTGAGATCGAATAGGTTTTAATCTCAAAATGATAAACCTACTGGTCGAACTTCTTGTACTAACTCGGGAATGAATACGTCTAAAATCGGTAAATACACGCCGTGAATGATCTGACAGGGTGACAATACCGGAGTCGTGGATTAAGTACACGCAGGAGAATCTGACCAGATCGCAGCAGGAGCGAGAGGTGTCAGCACGTCTGCGTGGCGCCGTCGACGCTTGTATCCGAGCGTGCGCCAACGAGATGTGGGCTCAACACAACGTTGCCAACAATGCACTCAATGCTCGCGTCAAGCAGCTTGAAGGCGCCAAGGAGGGTCTAGAGGCTCACCTTAATCGGGTACGATATTTTCAGACAGTTTTGTCAGTCATCTTTTTACGATTTTGACAAATTCGGATGCTTTAAAAACTGTTGTGTCGTGAAGTAGCTTACACGCGATAGACCTAACCGTATTATGCCTACGTGCTCAAATGCAAAGCAAGTGGCGAGTAGCGAACTACAGAAAACAGAAAAAAAGTGATAAAAGTATACAATAGGAAAAATTAAGGTTGCAGTGAAGATACGTGGCATCCGTAATCTTGTTAATCGCTTATTATTATCATATTACCCGGTAATGCTTTCCATTTTACTGGAGGGTGGACTGAAGACCAATTATAGCTCACCGATATTACAGTGGTTTGATGCTGATGCTGATGTTGCTGACCACCACGATGACACTGGTGTTACAGACAGTGAACGAAATACGTGACCTCGAGAGAGCCATCGATCTAATCAAGAAGGCAATTGAAGACAAGGAATTACCGCTGAAAGTCGCCCAGACGCGTCTTGACGAACGTTCGAGGCGCGTTAACGTCGAACTCTGCAACGATAGGCCGATGAATGGGTACGTTTACACAGCTTCAGAATTCAACCGTTTGTGTAGGGCCTATGTAGTCTTATACTAAACACAACTTAGCGTATATCGTAGCTGTTTCACTGTCAGTTCGAATGTTTTACTTCGCCTATTCTGGTTTATCAAGAGTTCCTGAGCAGCTTATCTTTTCTCTTTCTGTTTTATAAACAATCTGGAAAATTTTGCTTACTGTAAATTTAGCCTATACTGGCTAACGAAAAAAGTAGGTCGGGGGTCTGGGCCCTAAACATAGGAGATACGGTTAGGTACTTATTGAAGAGCCAAACGTCACGAACGGTAGGCCTAGCGGAAAATGTAGCCACTTCATTCATAACACAGGCTCGACAAATGCCATAGGCGTAGCTAATTCTTATTAGAGAGCCTGTGAAAAGGCTGTGATTTCGCCATTAAGACACTACAAATGCGTGCTGATAGGCCTAATTGTATTTTCGTCTTTTGTTTGTTGCGTTTGTATTTCCGTCGCTATGTTCAAGTTTGTTTGTCCGATGATGTATTCAGACTTCAGATAGAAGTTCGCGAGATCCTGGAGTCAATACGCCTACTGAAGGAGAAGCTGCGTGCAGCAGAGCAGTCACTGGCTCGACTGCAGAAGACCAAACTGACGCTGGAGAACGACATTGCCGTCAAAGATTCAAGCCTCGACATTGACGGGCGCGAGTGTATCGGACTGCGCAAGAACGTCGCTATTGACCCGACTCGGGGAGGAGCCAACTTCAGCATGCCTCTCACCGGCTTCTGAATCTGATCCGTTCTCTGCAAGATTTGTTACCGGCCATAGCAACAACCAAACTGAATACATGTTATCGGCTCCAATGGTTTTTTCTCGCCTTTCAGACTACGTATCGATTCTAACACTGGTTAACCAGTTTTTCTGTTGTTCGTGGCGGTTATCCCAGTTAACTTCATTCTTTATAAACCCCAATGTACCAAATTTGGCCAGCCACGATAAACTGTTTTGCTTACAGTTCGTTACACATCCTATTCTTAATTAGTAACGTTCGCGACTAACAAGCTACAGTCATTCCTAAGCTATGTAATTTTTACCAGGGACGGTGCCTATTTCATGCGTTATTTCTGGCGTGATATTAATAGCTCCGTCTGGTTAAAATCCTTAGTTTCGATTTTACAACTACCACCAGTCTTGTACATTTTTCTGTATTGTATGGGCTCATTTCTTTTTATCAATGTTTAACCGTGTTTAGCAAAAATATCAGATATTATGTACTTACCGGACACAATCGCGTGTGACATTAACAGCATAGTATTATGTTTCATTGTTGTAACTTGTAAATGCTTGACGGAAATGAATGAAAAAAACCGCAACTATTAGTGTGTGTTAAATATAAGTAAGTAACACTAAGTAAGTAAGTAAGTCCATTTGTGAGGTGCGCCTTCAGTCAATGTCTATCTATGCACACTCAAATACTTAGCCCTTAACTGTTCCCTAGTGTAGTAGGCCGAGGGTTTAACGTCAAGTTCAACACACTATAGTTCATTTCGGAGACAATGTGTTTAATGGGCTATAGCAGCTAGGAGGTAAATGCAATCAGAACACTCACAACATTGCAGTGTTCAATACTGGAATGATGATGCCATTGTGAATTATCAACTCACAACTGACAACACAATTGCCTGACGGCTGTATTATAGACAAGTCTATAGAACCTCTGTCTCACATGAAATGAAAAACACTCAAAGAACATTCTACATCATTATTGTCTTGCAAAATTATGAACAAAAGTGTAACAGCAATAACTTCCAGATCACAATTAATTTCTCAATCGTGTCAGGGTTATGAGGTCAGTTGAAGTTCAGAGGACCTCAGACAATAGCCACCGTTAATTTATGTATATGTGCGTAAGCAACAGAGTAGGGCCTACATATACAGACAGCAATATACATGTGAGCAAACGACAACTAGAGCTCAGTCTAACATAGAACATATTAGCAATATGAAACTGATTGCTTAAATATCAAACATTAATGCAAGATTACATAGCAACACGCATGTGTAACTGTGTATGCATATACACATACAGAAATGGAGTCACTATGATGATTACACAACAGTCAAAAACAAATTTATAAACAGCTGATTACGAGAGAACCGTTTTGAGTGCACACTTAACTTAAAATCTATCACACATTTGCTCCAGAATCTGCATTCTGCCAACATAAGTGACAAAACTTCAAAAACTGGATAAAACTTCATTAGATCAACTGGCTGGTTCCTCAGAGCACTTTTAACATAAATTGGTTTATCCTGTCCATAAAATAAAAAATGCATGTTGCATCCGAGTTATTGATTTAGAATTGTGAGAACTAGAAGTAGGGATAATATTTGTCCTAATGTTCTCACTAATAGAACTTCAATTAATACATAAAACACGCTATGTGCATAAAATAACTGTGAATAAATTAAAATAAATATGTAAAATAATAAAACAGGTACCGTATACTTCTAATTACATTTATGAATGATGCCTTTCGTATTACCTAAAGTCATAACTTATGACTTAATAACAAGAACGGAAATTAACTTACAGAATCAAAATGCACAACATCTTAGCAACAAGAAAAGTTCCATTCGTTACTTCAAGCAGACGTGTAAGCTGTGTAACCATGCAGCTAATTACAACAGCATAACAATCGAAATGTGTGATAAAATTTCACAGCAGAATTTTAAATTGCAGAAACATCAGAATATTCAGAGTAAGAGACACAGCAATGACAACATATGTCATAAAATGCCAAATGCGTTGTTCAGCAACACCGCCAGATAATGTAAAGCACTACGTGCAGAAACTGCGAAATGCCAGCTGCATGATTTCTCTCATAAATGAAGCCTGCACATCGAGGAAGTTCTGTAGATCACGACTGGCGTTGTTTGAGTCTAAAGACAAAAACACAGCACACAGAAATTTCGTTTGGAGGAGGGGGTGTTTTCTCCCATCCTTTCCATCTCTTCCTTCCTTTCGTTTTCCCCCTCTTCCTTCCCTTTTTACTCTTTTCCCCACCTCGAAGTGACCTTTTAACGGGGATAACAACATTTTTGCAGCTAACAGATACGTTTTCAGGGCTCTAAATACACCAAATATGCGTTTGCGGACAGGGCTCGTCCCAGTTCTGTTAAACGAAATCAAAAAATTGAAGTAAATGTAGTAGTTTCTGAATGCACTATAAGTTACCGTGTAGTCACTTATTAATTATTCTACGTGATAATTTTTTACCAGCGCCGAAGCGGCGTGGTATATAAAATTTCAGTCGTGTCTGTCTGTATGTCTGTCAGATGATAACTTTTGGAAGCCTTCAGGTAGAAAGTTCATATTTGCACATCCGGTGTATCTCCAAGGAATACGGGTCAAGTTTGTATATGAAGGTCACAGAGTCGAGGTCAAGGTCACAAAAGCAAAAAGGTCACAAATGCCTGTTCATGCACTGATCAACTTCCGTCGGCAGTTTTCCTCGGTACTCGCCAGATGGCGCCAAAGACTACGCCTCGCAGGTGGTCGTACCTTAGATTAGAAGGCAATCTTGAGGGGTGTTTTACTGCACACGTATACACAATTTTGAGATCATATTTACATCTCAGACCTGAGAGCTAGGTGTATCAACTGTCAAAACACTGAGTCATCACACAAGGAAGGAAGGACAGTTTTAATTTCAGGCTATGTCAATCCCTTAATAATCCTGTCGTACGGCATATATCCCGCTTTTTCCTGTTTTAACTTCTTGCTTGATTCACCTTCTCATTACTATGGTCTGTTTAGGTACTCCACTATCGATCAATCGATCATACGCCAAGCCATCACACAGTCTTCTCTCCACGACAGTAAATTAACCATCAAGTTTTCTTCAATGTGTACATTTTATAACTAAATTAAATTATTAACACTAATTTGCATTGATAAAACTACAGCCTGTCCCAACGGACTTAATTAATTTAAAAAGAAAACAAAATATACATGGCACTAAGCACCAATTATGAACCTCAAATCACCTTTAACCTGACCCTGACTCAGATTGGCACGGGTGTTATTCTTCACAGACTGCACTGTTACACTCCTAGTAATTTTTCATTTCTCAAAGTTTACACACTGCTTTAACATTGAATAACTTATTAGCTAACTGGTTGTTAGCTGCTGACTGAAAACTCTGTTACGTCGGAACACAACTCATCATGCAAACTGTAAAGGTATACACAAGCGTGAAGACGAGAACGGAAGCGACCAACTTGGATCGTCGGCGAAGTACTCGTGCAGCTCAGTGACGTTGTCGCGGAACGTGTCGACGACGGCGTGGATCAGTGCCAGCCGGTCACGACCGTTATCCATGGCGGCCAGAACGCGCCACATGACGCTGACCACCCACGACGTCGGCTCAGTCTGCCTCGCACAGACCACACACAGAGACACGATAATGCCGGCCAGCTCGAGCACACGACCGTTGATCGCCTTGCTCATCAACACCTTGCTGGTGATGTCGTCGCCGCACAGGTACAGCAGCGCGCCGACGTTCTCTGGCATCCACTCCTCCGGAGAACCTGCAAGACCACACACCGTGACACAATGCAGCACACACTCACTTTCACTGGCATTTTACTAGTCTATACACCATCATCATCATCATCACCACCACTTTATTTGTTCAGTAACAAAGATACAGTAGTGCAATACAAGAAGACACGGTTGATGAACAAGACACACCAGGCTCAGACAAGCTCTTACAGTGGCCTTAATACAAGATATATATACACAAAATATAAAATACATATCACAAAAGTACCTCAGAAACACTAAGAAATCTAGAAAAGTCAACCTTGTGGATTGAACGCTTGAAACGGGAGAGAGAACTAAAATCAATACCGGCTGAGAGAAGGTTGCATGCATTTACAATATACTAGTACGTTCACCGAAAAAGTTTGCCCTGTTTGTGAAATATGAAGCTTTTTGAATAATTTGTACTGGTGACCTCTAGTTGAAGCATACGTACTGGATACGAAAGAAATCCTCTGTTGGTGTCTCAATGACGCCAAACAGTATTTTATAACACCACACCAAATCAACATGTAAATGTCTTAATTTCAAACTGGGTAAATGTAAATGGCGTAATCTGCAGTGAATTATACTCGTTACACTTGTAGACCAATGTAGACAATGTCTTAACGTATACGTATAGGTTACCGACTCGTCGACGAGGCCAGTCACCTGCTTACATGCTCTGCAGCACACCTGTGGTCAACAGCAGTTCAAGTAATTTTTAACTTGTCTGATGTGAGACCATTTATGTCGCAAAACAGAAAGTTCAGTGGCAAGTTTATATCAATCAGCATGCATCACTTTGGCTATGATAGTCCCCTGTCCATTTGGATAAGCCCCTGCCTGCAGACTGGAGGGCTGTGCGGGATCTACAGCCAACACAAACATGAATTTTTTATGGCCCATAGTGCCTAAAAACGCAACTGGAAGCAAGTGTGTATTTTCTGTTGGCTGCTATTTTTTTGTATTAGTACCGGTGCAATTAACTGCCTGGAGACACTTGAGTTCAAATGACATTATATGTGCATGCAATGTTTAACTCAACTTATGCTGTGACTCTACTCGCTCGCTACCACAAATTGTGGTACATACAGGAAGTGGTAAGACAGGCAGCACTTACAGATCATCTCGTCAATAACACTGATAACAGCATCGTCGGTCCACTGGCTGCTGAACTGATGCAGCAGACGGAATGCATTCGCCAGCTCGCCGAAACACTGCACTGTCTGTTCTTTCGTCTCAGGGTGGTTTTCACACAGCTCATACCACTGAATCTCGTCTACACAGTTTACTGCCCACCATTATTGTCAACATCACTACGTCAACAATTACTCTCTGTGCATGCCATTTGGGTTCAAATTCCAGAAAGATTGGCTATAAAAGTTCAAATTTAATGAAAATATCTCCTGATACACGTATAGGATAACAAAAGTGCTACTTTTATAGCAAAAGATCAAAGGTTCAAGTCACAACTGACAAATGCTCATAGAGAAAACATGCCATAACATTCCGCATCCGCCGTCTGGTACTTGCTTCCTAGACAGCCTTGAATGTCTAGGCTTAAAACTGACCTATTTCACCTGGCTCATAATTACAGAAGACGAGCAGGATAGACATGTACGCATCACTGAGCTTGCTTGATGTATACTGAAGGCCTTAGGTTTGGCTGCCGTGCTTTTTTGTCACCCACATCCCAATCTCCAAGACGGCCAAACAGCGCTCCATCACAAGCTGTTTAGAGGTTTGATCCTTGGCTCGTAAAATTCATTTAAACATTTTGCCCACCCCTAATTTTTACGCGGGGGGGGGGGTGAAAAAGTCGGAAATTTGGCCTCAACTTTCGACCCCAGTCAGCCTAACTTTAAGAAGTGATATTTCGCCAGCATTGATGGAGCTGTAACAGGATTAAGTATACCAATGAAGCTGACCTGCACACGATGGTCCATAGAGAAGGAACAGAATACGAGCTTGATGGACAAGTGGAAATGGTTTCAAGACCAGATTGAGCCAGAATGACTTTTCGGGTTTTGAAGGAACATGGTTCAGGAACACGCGTCGAAAGAACAAACGAACTTGCAGCTCCATGTCTGAGCGTGAACCTGTGAAAACAGGGACGTCATCACCCAGCATACTGACAGCGTTAACCTACAGCTGCGAAACTGAAAATGAAAACGATACATGGTATGTTTGTATGCTTTTTGTCAGGGATGTGTACCAGATATCCGGTTCCAGCTGACTGGATATCTGGCCACTTTTTACTATCTATTTCTAATTCTGGATCCGGCCACAATGTTGAATGGCACCGGATATTGCAACTGGATGTTTTACTGTCAATACAGTAGCACTGGAGCATGCACGTCATAAAATCTGGTTAGCTCCAATCATTTGCAAGCACTAACTGACGTTCACACAAGCATATATTATGCATTTAAATGTGCAACAACAACAACAGAATTACTGACATTATCACACTGCAGGTTAGACACAAGTTATGCAACTTCATGCACTTCATCAGCATGCAGAGCAGTGCAGCAGCTGAGCCATCATATTATCTGGTTCCAGTTTTGGCCACATCTGGTTTCGGCTGAATGTCAAAAATTTGAATCCAGTACATCCATACTTTTTGTTAACATCATATTAGTCTTATGATTACTTACGAACATTAACTTCGAAGCACTTACTGGTAGATAATGTTATTTACAGCAGTTGATCCGAAATGCAAAAGGGCCTATAGAATGCTTCAGATAATTTAATTATTCATTTTCGTAAACTACTGTTTATGCAGGAATTTTTACAAGATTTCATTTGTAATCAGAAAATAATGTAAATTTTTTTTTACATTTTTTGCAACAAATGATTATACACAAACTAGTATTCAGTGTGCATTTATGTAATAAAAAAACTGTCAGAATTTAAACACAGCAAACAGTTTCACTTAAACTATTTAGAAACGTCGACAATACGACGTACCTGGTTGGTACTTGACAACACTGTCAAGCTTCTGCAGCATACGTGTGTCTCGTCCAATCATCTCAAACGTCTTGATGCACTCTTTATCATCCCACCCGGTGACAACAGTATGTAACAAATTTCCATAGCAGCTGAGTGCAGGACACTTGGTCGGGTTGCAGCAAGACTTGTTGTAGATGCACACATACTGAACACACATACCACAGACGGTGACATGTAGTCTTAGTTTCAATAATCTCCTAATTACACTTATAAATCTAAGTTAATCAGCACAATAAACTAGCAATTGTACAGCATGAAGCACGTATTGGCAATGATGCTATAGCAACAATGTATTGGCCTTGTGTGTGAACTGGTTGCACTCAAACACCATCAAGTTCAACAACTTCTTTCCTTACTAGACTGGCAAAAAAACACAAACATCATTATCAGTGCAACAGCTTGGAGTCAGCTCTAAAATTAGAACTATGAAGCAACTGCCCTCATCAGCATATACTATAGCGGCAGTTGGGCTATGAATGTTGACAATACTCACAGTCCAGCAAGTAGCCGGCACAGCACGACTTCCTGTTAGCAACTTCAGTGCATAAGCCACGTCAACTCTGTGGCCTTTCAACATGCGGCAACATTTCAACCATATTTTAGATTACATATACATGGTTAGGGGCCACTTGTTCAGCAATGCAGTTATGGCACATTTTGTTCCTGAGTTCAGTGAGACATGATGACCTTGACCTACTGATCTCAAAATGGTACAGGTGGTCACTCTGTCTTCAGTTAGAAGCAGGCACCAGAGAGATGGACTGAACAGACAGACGGAAAAACAGAAAGCGTAGAATGCTTAATTCCCTCACTTATGGGGAGGCTATAGTAAAATAATCAGTCGTATACTAATCACTGAAGGATCGTCATTAATTTCTTTAATCTACATTCAATCTGCAGCATTCAATTTCCAACAGCTGCTTTGCACACAGTTATTGTCACAATTTGTATGACCAAGCAAAAAGATGACAGCTTTTTTGCAGTTATTCTATTTCACTTACCATATCTCAGTCTGATACACAATAACTACATAACAGCATAGGCTTACACGAGATCAAAAAAGCAAACATGAAAATTAACAAAGTCTAACCTTCAATAAGAAACTTTCCACCAATTTCAATCTGTCCTTTGTTGAATACAAGCACGTTGATCGTTTCAGTAATAAACCTGTCAGCATTCAAACAAATCTGAGTTTCACAAACTGCTTGCTTCTAATGTCCATATCAGTGTTCAAGTGTTGTGGAGGAGATCAAATGCTACAAGATCAAAAGTAAGGCAGACTCAGAAAACCAAAGCTAAGACCAAGTCCAAGGTGGTTTATTCAAAGTAGTGTGAGAACTGAGAAATGTCAACTTCAATTTCTAAATATTTAAATGCTTTCTCGGACATGTTAAGTCATTTTATCGTGCAGTGAATGCAGTTTTTGCAAAGATTGGTCTTGTAGCCTCTGAATAGGTCACTCTTCAGTTAATTAACAGTAAATGTTTACCAGTATTATTATATGATCTCAAAGTGTGCCTCTTAACCAAGTCAGATAAATTTGCAGTCTCTCGATTTTGTCATTAATAGGTTCTACAATCTTCATAAAACTATTCATAGTTAAAAGTATTGAAACTGTTAAACTACTCACAAGAGTACTTTGGTTTCACTTTATCAAGTGTATTCTGGGCCAAGCACTTATCTAAATTTGAACTGAGCTTTGAGTGTTCTTTGTCTGTGCTGTAAATGTTTCAATTTGATTTGATTTTGATTCTTTATTGTTGTCTACCTAGTTGCTTGGTGAACAAAGATTCTCAAAAGGGAAAATCACAGCCACATCCAATATAATAAGGACTGACCATGCTATGATTGCATTATTACCAGCATATTAAAGTCTTAGAACAAACCACAGAACTTCAAGTCTAAGATCAAAACCAACATCAATACCAAGATGGAGACAATTCCAAGACTAAGAAGTTTGGGACGAAGACAAATAAGACAAAAGCCAAAAACCATAGTTTGTTAGTCACGAGATGAAGACCAAAACATTACTCCATATGCAGTAACGCCAGTGTGATATGCAAATATTCACTGGGTACTTACAAACTGCAAATCTACTGCATTCAAGGCCTGAAATTTCAGAAATCAACTAACCACTGTGTTGGGGAAGTTACTTTTTAAAAGTACGGTAATCTTTTACAGTTACAAGTTAGGTACATGCTGAAAAAAAGGAACTTGTTACAGTTACTTTGTTAACTTGTTACAGTTACAAGTTACTGAAAAAAGTAACTTGTTACTTTTCAGTTACTTTTGATAGACCAGCTAACTGCTTATTTATGTTTAGATGGCCATACAATCGAAACACTGTAGCTGTACATACAACATAACATGTCATCCTCATCCAATTATTCTTTGTTAACACAGCAATAAACATCAACTGATCATAATGAAGTAAACAAGATGCTCAGCTATCGCAAAGAGACGGTGCTGCAAGTTACTACCCAACACTGATCATGCACAAATGTTGCTTACCATATTTTTTGAACTGTTCATAGTAGACAGAGCGTTCAGATGCATCGACATCAGAATGTAACAGTGGTGGTTTCAAAATAGTTCTTCGAGCCAGCTCAGTGTTACGATACAGTTCAATGAAATTTCTCATCACCTTCGATGTGATAGTCAAGTAACTCAAATCTTCAACTACAAAACATCAGCTGTCTACAACAAGATGAATTCGAACAATTTACAATAAGCACGTTTATTTGCTATGAAAGCTAAGAAATGACAGATAGAATGTGCAAATTAAAAGAAAGAAGAGGTAAAGGTAAGGTAAAGGTAGCAAATTAAGGTAAAGGTAAAGGTAATCGTGGATTTGTATAGCGCCTTGTCGTGATCACATCTCTAAGGCACTCCGGTATGGCACACTTCTCAAGGGATCTCACAGTTTTACCTGCACACCCTGCATACATCCGCTAATAGAATGAACCATACCTGCCTTTGCCTTCCCAGCCGAAGCTGGTACTCATTTACCGCCCCCGGAGGGATTGAAGGCTGAGTTGGCCTCTGGTGGCTGGTTGGTTACAAGGCTAAAAGTAGGAAAAAGACATGCTGGTATGGAACCTTGTCTCTTTCCCTCACCTACCTCCTTTCTCTTGCCTCCTTTCTCCTTCGCTTCCTCCCTTCCCTTTGTGTCCCTTCCTTGTCCCAGGGTCCCCTCCCCTGATCCAGCTACTGACAGCTAGGCAGTGTGGGAATCACTGTGTGCTCTCCCACTGGGAACAGGCAGAGCCTGGTGACAAACGGTTTTTGATGCATTCTGAGTCGAAAATGATGCTTCTCATGATAGCACTGTTGCAACATACCGGTATAGTGTTTCTCAAAAAAGAAATGGTGGTATGGTTTTGTGCTGACCAAGGAAGTGCCAATACAGCATACCATCTCGCACTATCCCACCTCCAGCCCTGAGAAAAGCTATGAAGTTCTGCAATAAAGTGTGTGTGCTTGTTTTAGATGTCAGCAGCAGCACAAGAATACAGTTCATCGGTATGCAATAAACTTCAGACACTCGTCATATGTCATCTGTAAATTTATTAACATATTATTCCAGAAATTATACGACATAAAAACGATGCAAAGATATACCGGTACCTGAGAGAAATGTGAAGATGTGAAACTTCAGCTCTAATGGCAACAACTCAAATAATCCCATAGACTCCTGGTCATCATCATGGTCATCTTCACTGTTAGGACTTGTGTCAGTAGCTTTTATTTCAAGCCGCGAAGAACGACGTACTTTGTTGTATTGAAACAAAAAAGCAAGTGCATTCATGTCTGCTCTGCAACACAAAAGACATAAACCCGCAACCAAATGTATGAGTTGATGTAGTAGGTCTTTACGTCCCACTCGACACAGACTACATGATTTCGAAGACAAGAACAAACTGAAAATAAGTTTTACTTTAAGCAGGTGTATTAATTTATTTAGCCAACTGTGCAAAATAACAAAATGAATAACAACAATCGGTGAAAAGCACTGTGACGGGCTACCAGAAAAGCAAATGCTCATCTAAGCTGGTCGCCCAAAGTACAAAAATTAGCAAATACAATTACTGAGAAGAATAACTAGAGACAGACAGAAGAAAAGACAGACAGACAGACAAGACATGCTTAGACAAAATTGCTCACATGGCAAAACAGATAGACCTATATAAAAAACAAACGAGCATGACCACAGTTATACATTAAAAATACTGTCTATATAACTACTTGAAGGAACTCCTTTAATTTATTACTGAAACACTTGACCAAAGAAAATTCTTCTAAAGATAAAGGCAGTTGGTTCCAAATTTTACTAGCTTTATATCTTACAGTTATTTTGCCATTCGCATATTATATAAAAGAACTGCATTGTTTATTGTGAAATAGGTGGCAAAGGCAGTAGGCAGTAAGTGTTTGTGGTGTAGAAATTTGTGAACAAGTATTAACAACTGATGAATATGCAATTCTGGAATTACTAATGTATCAAAATTGTGATATAAATCTTTAACGGGGAATATGTATGGTTTGCTTTGCAAGACATGCAGTA
>Ga0049105_1000256_pt1 | contig 15985 bp, 10 predicted proteins | sample WorMetvaBAHAMAS1_FD_61260 | JGI IMG/M metagenome (GOLD analysis project Ga0049105, IMG submission 61260) | Worm MetaG Olavius vacuus BAHAMAS.1 | ecosystem: Host-associated > Annelida > Digestive system > Unclassified | place: Germany: Marburg | collected 2013-04-09
CTCAATGTAGTAGCGCCGAGATCACAGCATCGACTTACAGCCGAGATCACGGCATCGACTTACCCTCAACGTAGTACCGCCGAGATCACAGCGTCAACTTACCCTCAACGTAGTACCGCTGAGATCACAGCATCGACTTACCCTCAATGTAGTACCGCTGAGCAGCCTGAACGAGGTCATCGTGGTCGGCCTCCGACAGCTGACAAGTGTTACAAATCTCGCCAGTCTTCAAGAACTTGGTGATATGATCGATGTCGCGCAGCCAGTTTTTCCAGCGCATGTGTGCCACCACCGCTTCTAGCAAAACAGAAATTAGACGGAAAACAACAGTGACACAAGGAGTACATGCGAGTGAGTGAATAGGCAGAGTTTAACATCCCGCTCAACACATAACAGCTTACTTCAGGCCCTGGGCTGAGTCTTCGCAGTCAATCGATTGTGCTGGTGTCGACAACCAAACACAGAGCAATCAACGAAGATAGAGACAGATAGATGGAGCACGGTTTAACGTCCCACCAAACACATTAAAGGTCATATTGGGGACGGGTTTTTACAAGTTAAATGAGCCAACCAACAGTGTCAAAGCACTGAAGCAAGATAGGTCCTAAGGATTAGACTTCAATCCCATCAGGTCCACCCCACACTGACAGTCTTGCTTCTTATCATGATCATCTTCTTTCAGCCCATACAGACAAGCAGACCTGTAGACTGCTCCTCTAATGTGGAAATATAGTCAATATTCACATAATAACGCAAAGGTGCATACTGCCTGTCAAAACACTGCTTGAAACTACTGACAAATGAAGCAGAGACAATATACACTGTGTCTCAGAAAAAACCTGATGTCAAACTTTTCGCAATAACTTCATTAACTGTTAACCGATTTTTAAAATTCTTTCAGCGTTGGAAACACCAATAAATTATCTAGAAAATAAGTATAATATTTCAAAATTGGTTATCAGTTGACGAAGTTATCGCAAAAAGTTCGACACCACGTTTTTTTCTGAGACACAGTGTAGTTCTGTGCACTCTTGAAGACTACAGAGCTTATGATACACTATCACAGCATCTCTGTGACAGTTTAGGTAAGTAAGTAAGTAAATGTCGATTTGTAGAGAGCGATTATGTAACATCTCTAATGCACTAACGTTTTGAATGTCCGGCAAACAAATATGTCCTCAAGCAATGCCTAAATATTGTTCGGAGTCATCAGCTGGATCGCACAAATGATCAGGCAGTGAATTCCAGACTGTTGGTCTGGCGACAGAAAATGCACGGCCGTAATGACCCTGTGCAAACATAAATGTGCTTACTTACTTAATATATTATATGAAAATATATGTATCCCCAAAAAACGAACACTGCATCAATCAGAGGACTGGGAATAGCTACAACATAACAGTAACTCGAATGCTACTCATGCACACACAGATTGTGTATGCTGTGCTAAAACAGTCAACAGAAATCATTACAAGTGCACATTTTACCAATAAACATGATCCACTGCACATACCATCGTCAGTTTTCATTGGCGGCGCAAGATTCAATGTTGGTACCCAGTCGACATTGTTAAAGATTCTTGACGGCTGTCCTGTCAGCCAACATACACACACAGCAGGTAGGCATCATTTCAGCCAACAATCAACAGCTGTCATACTATCAGCCACCTATGTTGTCTGCTTGATATTTGTTGTGAAGGAGAAAAGTAATATTTCGTACTGAGTTGGGTGTCCTAAAAGAGATCAACAGCTGAAAAGCTCAGGTATCATAAAAAGTCAACAAATTATATCTTCCCAGAGTTTTGAAGTGTGTATCGTAAAAAAAAACACAGTTAAGCCACACTCTTTAGAAATAGTAAGATTGCACTGTAGCGGCAAAGAGCCATTCCCTGCATTTTGGTGGAACTGTCTATTCCAGCAATGCCTTAAAACTATGTCTGATGGTTTCACACAAAGAAACTTTGTAGCAGACATTCTTCAAGCTAAGCGCGATTTTACACGGAAAACGGCCATTTTGCTCTTTAAAGTACTTAGGGGCGATGTACGATGTTCATCTTCGGCTCATTGAAAAGCGCATAGTGGACTTCCTGTTAGTGTTAATTGAACTTTTTCTCGCTAGGTGCTTCGGCTGAGGTGCTACAAGCGAATATCAACTGAAAATTGGCGTTTTTGCTCCAATGTGGTCAGCTTGCCCCAAAATTTCAGGCAGAAGGGGTCACCCCCACCAACCATTCTTCTCGTCACTAAACTAGGATAAATTATCTTTCATGTGGTATAAAAATTTGGGCACAACTTTCTTTTGTTTGTCACAAATCAAGTGTTTGACAGATGGACAGCAATGCGTGAAGCGCGGTAAAAATGAATAGTCTAATGTCACAGACACTCAAACAGACACAAGAACAAATGTTATTAAAAACAACATGGCAACATGGTTCCTTTGGAAACATGGCTAGTACACTGTTTATGATAGGATGAATACACATTAATCATATTCAATATTTACAACAAAACTACTACTACTACTACCTCCGAAGTTAAGACCATGCTACGCCGGAGAAATATCATGATGACAACAATAATAGCGACAGCATTTATCATTTTTATGTTGTTTTATCATGTGGCTGATCGTGGGGCATTCACTACAGTTTTATATACAATCAATCACCCAGCAGCAGCAGCCAATGAATGAATACCGGAAACAAAATGATTGGAGCATATTCTATGATGTTTCTTGAGTTCAAACTCCGACGCGTCGTGACCGGCCGCTTCAATCCATCGTCTATGTCTGTCGGCCCACATCTTCTGTGTGACGCCATGCTGGTGCGACACCACAGGTATTGAGAAGAACCGACATCCGCTGCCATCACTGGAACGGCTGCGACATCCCTTCACCATACAAGACTTCACCATTTCACCGCTATCCTCCTGTGAACACCAAAACATATCAACATAGCAACAATTAACCCCTTCACTACAGGACCTATCGCTCCGATGGGTTCTGAAAATCATCAAACTGAACCCTCGATGGCTCAGCTACACATATTTGCAGCACCATGCTACTAATACTATCCAGCAGTAAAACACTTTTGAAAATCGGTCAACATTTGACAAAATTATTGTCACAACAGGGTGGAACGTTTATTTCGAGACACGATGTACTGTTTGAGATCCATTATAGTGTCAGAACATCAGAAAAAAATATATATAATGTTCAGAAAACAACAGCAGGAAATGACTGCTGGAAAAGCACAGTTTAATGCAGTCGGCAAAAGATGACATTGTCTCTGTTGAGACAATTTGTCAGGCAGACTGATGTTCTCAATGTATCTCATGGCGGATTATACAGGTTGGCCAAAACTGGCACCTTTTATCCAAGTTTTTCAGTCAGTTTGATATGCAGTATTGCTTCTCGTTTCTCGTAGGTAATATAGGGTGCATTTATTTTATTTTGACTGCACATGGAAAGAATTTTTTGCATAAATTATTTCAGTTTATTTTTTAACTTACATATTTACTCACTCACTGACTTACGTGAACACAACGCAACAAATCAGCGATACTGTAAAGTTCTAACACTATGCAAACTTGATAAAGATACTAACCTCTGTGCATCGATAAGGCTTGTTGAATACTTTGTCATCTCCTGAAGACCGGTGTAGATCAGACACCTGCTCTTCTTTCACGACACCTTGACCTGCTTCATTTGCAAACACCGTTTAGTAAAGGGGACGGATGAACTTCTGAAATCCAAACACCTCCCCTAAACATTACTCCTGGTCATTTTCCCTTTGCTACCACTACTACAATTAGCTAGTTGCCTAATTAATGCACAGCCCCTTCCGGCACACAGCTCTGCCACAGACCATGACTCCTTGATTGGCTGCACAAGCCACGACTTGACAGATGATTGGTCGCTAGCCAGTAGCCATTTCGTTGACAGCCAGTATCCATTTCAGTGCTCGTTTGGGTGTGTTCTTTTATTGCACCAGATGTTTTGAAAACAATGCACCGTTCGACAATACCACTGCGATTTTTCTGATCAATCTGCTCTGGAAATTAGGATTAGGAATTCAGGTTGAACTCTGAGTTGCACTATTTTAGCATTTTTCACGGATACTGAGTAAAGTGAGCACCTTATATTCTGCGATTTTCAGGGACGGTAACATCTTGTTAACAGAACGCACCCACACAGTAAGATTTACATAATTATTCTAGGAGTACCCATGCATAGATTAGGCAACTAGCTAATTCCTCCCAGATATTTTCCACTACAACGATGCTAACAATATCAATATTGGGCTAGGGTCAGACTCAGTCCATCAGGGTTAGGGTTATGAACAGAGTTAATGAGTCGTTTTTACCACACTGCATGTAATGCAGACGCGGTATAGCGATGAGAATTCTGTCCGTCTGTCCATCACACGCGTGAATTGTGACAAAATGGAAGAAAGATCTGTCCAGATTTTTATACCACATGAAAGATAATTTAGCCTAGTTTACTGAGAAGAAGAATGGTTGGTGGGGGGCGACCCCTTCTACCTGAAATTTTGGGTCAACCGGCCCCCGTTAGAGCAAAATCGCCAATTTTGAACCAATAATCGCTCGTAGCGCCTCAGCCGTAACACCTAGCGAAAAAAGTTCAATTAGTGCTAACAGGAAGTCCACTATGCGCTTTCCAATGAGCCTAAGATCATCATCATATGTTGCCTCTAAGTCCCTCAAAGGGGTCTAAAAAACGCAAGATGGCCGATGTCTGTAAAAAAATTGCACTTCGCTTGAAGAAAGTCTGCTACAAAGTTTCTTTGTGTGAAAACTGTCAGCAGCAAAGTTGTAGGGCATTCATTGGCCTAACTAACCCTGCAAAAATGAGTGGTGGGGGCGACCCCTTTTACCTGAAATTTTGGATCAAAGTGACTGTGTTGGACCGAAATCGTTGATTTTCTATCTCTTTTTGCTCGTAGCGACTCAACCGTAACACCTAGCGAAAAAAGTTCAATTAACATTAATAGGAAGTGCACTACGCGCTTTCCAATGAGCCAAAGATGGACATCGTACGTTGTCCCTAAGCCCCCAAAGGGTGGCTCAAAAACGCAAAGTGTCCGAAATTTGAACAATAAGCTGCGATAACTTCGAAATGGTACGAGATAAGATGTCAGTTACTATTAATCACTAATAGGAAATCGCATACGGGCTTTCGATTGGTACCGACCTCAAAGACCTTGAACGCCGTAATAGCCCTTAGCGTTTTTCACCGAATTCGACAGATTTTCAGGCCGATTATATCACAGTGGTTAAACATAGACCTATAATGTCTGTAAAACATTGTCTCGCAGTTCCAGTCTTCTACTTTTGGCGAAAACTATAACGCACCCTGCAGCGTGGTCTCTGCGATAGCTGGGCATCTTGTACATTTGAGTAATGGTAACATTTCAAAACATAACGTCAGTATGTTTTGAAATTTGAAACGTACATACGGTATGCATATGCAGTGAGCTCTTCGCGACATTATCAAAAAACTCATAAAAACACAACTGCACGCGTAATTTTTTTGGTACGGTATAGGCTTGAAACTATAGGCATGCGTGCAACAGTGTTGACTGCTGAAACAAATCAACTAATCACAGGACTACTGGTATCGGCGCCGATGCTCAAATAAGTATCGGCCGATACCGATACTGGCAAGTATCGGCCAATACCCGATACCTATATCAATCTAACCCTGATGACATTAAAATATGTTATGGTATGTTATCAATGGTAACTGTATCGATGATACACAAGCACTTTGCTGTAGCTTACATTAATATTCATGATGTCTATCGTAGCCTACAACGAAATGGGTAGTGATCAATCAGCTGTCAGCTCCACAGACCTATACATTAAACAGTTGCACACTGACAGTTGGAGCGTGCCTGGCATGAGAAGCAATCAGACACAAAAGGATTATTTCTTACTACGCATACATTGCTAATATATTTCAATTATTGATCGGTCTCAAAAACAACCGAAACCAAAGCTTCAAGTCCAAGATCAAGACCATGACCACAGAATTCCAATCTCAAGACCAGGACTGCGGTCTCAAGGACTACAAGACCGACGTATCGTATACGGATGGAAAATAACGTGCATGCATGTACTATATAGTTAAATTCTGCAAATAATACAGCAAAAAGCAAGTTACGCATACCAAATTCAGCAGACGCAGCACGTTCATCTTCTACAAACCAGGTCGGCACAGAACGTTTGGCCTTTCTTCCTACAGGAAGTCGAGGAGGCAAATCCACGCCTGCATGCTTGGCCTTCACGTGCTGCCGCAAGGTTTTGTTCTTTCTAAAAGTACTTTTGCAGTGACCACACTGAAACGCCACGACTGTGCCAAATTCAGCAGTTGCAGTACGTTCATCTTCTACAGACTGGGTCGGCAAAGAACGTTTGGCCTCACACTGAAACGCCATGAATGTACCAAATTCAGCAGTCGCAGCAGGTTCATCTTCTACAGACCAGGTCGGCACAGAACGTTTGGCCTCACATTGAAATGCCATGAATGTACCAAATTCAGCAGTCGCAGCAGGTTCATTTTCTCCAGACCAGGTCGGCACAGAAGGTTTGGCCTTTCTTCCTACCGGAAGTCGAGGAGGCAAATCCATGCCTGCATGCTTGGCCTTCACGTGCTGCCGCAAGGTTTTGTTCTTGAAAAAAGTACTTTTGCAGTGACTACATTGAAACGCCATGACAGTTAAATGTAATCAAAATAACAACACCGTCCGCCAAATCTAGACTTGGAGCGAAAATCCTTTAATTGCTGCACAAGCACAAGGGAAAAACCTGATAGCTGATTGGTCACTGCACATTTCTTTGTAGACATCATGAATATTAATGCAGGCTACAGCAAAATATACTTGTGACGAGATCTGACCATAAATAGGCAGAAAATTGATAGAACGAGATCAGCGATCTGAACAATCTTGAAAATTGATACCACTAGATCGGCGATCTGACCTTATTTGTAGCTCAAAATTGATCAATCAGATTGCCGATCTAAAAAACCCACACAACTGGTACGGTCAGATTGGCCAGTGGTCCAGCTATTGTAGCAGCTTGCCAGAGGTCACAGTGATGAGTACTGACTTATGTTTATTTATTATTAAACATTTATTTATTTGTAAACCACTGCATAAAATGAGTTTGTCCTGTGTTTTGTAGGCATGCAAGTTCATTGTTTTGCACTGGGGCCCAACAATGTTACACATCTTGATCTTACACAATAAGAATAGACTATTTCTAAGCTGCAGAAGTTGGTGGACAGTCAGTGCAATGAGGCCGACTGTACCTTTCTTGGATGTGTGTGTGTGGCCGGTGAGCTGGTGCGTGGTTTGTATGGACCTGCACAATCAAATCTCAATCGGAAACTACCATTTCTAAGAAGAAATAGCTGCTGTGTCACAGTTACTTTAAAGCAAAAGAGTGAAATGCCGATTTTAACTAGGGGACCAGAACAGTCTGTCGGTTTTGTCATATAATGCTGCTGCATGGAGGCGCCACTGTGTGGACAGCATACTAGTTCTCGATCATTGAGCACCCAGCCGTCAGAATAACTCTTTCAGCTGTCTTTGCTGCTCAACAAACAAGGCACAACAAGCGTGAGAATAAAGAAATTAACAGACTTAACAAGCTAGGCAACACTAGCCGCCGCCGTCATCGTGCCGTCGACGTTGTCGGTAGTTCCTCAACTAGGAACCACCAATGACGGCGGCGGCACGACATCGCCAGCAGAGGCATAGATCATCGTTGGTGGTCCCCGTACATGCTGTGGGTGGGGAGGCAATGCGGGCAAAGCAAAAGAGATTTTAGACAAGGGCACAGGTCGTAGCCTCTATGCCCATTAACACTAATGCGTGTTTCGACACCTGCGTGTCCCAGGGCAGCAGTCAGACGGTCAGCAGCCGGCCGGTTCTTGGAAAGGTCATTAGGAAGGCTGATACTAGCGGTCACACAAAGCAGCCAGTAAAATGTACAATATTGTGATATGAAACTCCACGATATATCGAATAGCTTGCTGGGCTACGATATGAACCCTAATTCTGACGCTACCTGCATGCCCACCAGGAGACTGTTAATGATGCACTGGCACCACTGCAAAGTCAAGCAAGTGACTATGTTATGGGAAGCATGAATGATGACATCATTACTCAGTTAAATATAATATTACTTCCGATCTGGGTATGTGTGAAATGTGTGGTGTTGGGAGGATGTCGGTAAGTAAAGTGCAGGGGAAGTTGGTGCGGGTCAAAATTGTGGGGTAACGTGCAAAATGCGGGGTCTGGGGTGATGTTTTACGTCGTAACGTCAGCCGACTATTGTACTATGACCTTGGCCTAACGATGGGGGGAGAGTGGTCGTGTATACAATAGCAGTATTGGGTTGTTAACTAATTGAGGCGGTGATGCTGAGCAGTTCAAAGTAGGCCAAAATGAGTGAGTACAGTAAGCCTCCGAGCGATTATTTAAGTAAGCTTATTTATGTAAATCTATTTTATTTAAACTTGGTGCTAGCGCCAGATCGGCGATCTGGCACTTACTACTGCCAGATTGGCGATCAGGCACACCTTACAGGTGGAAATTGCTAGCACTCAGATTGGTGATCTGACAGACCTTACTTGTCGAAATTGCTTCCATTATTTCCATTAAAGTCCACTTTTTCTATAACATGTATAGTTTACACTGATATGCGTGTTATGTTGTATTCTGGTGTTATTTGTTTTATATGTTAATTTTAACATCATTTTTTACACCATGTATGCCTGTGTATTATATGATCTTTGTGCACTGTTGCTGCTGTTGTCAATACATTATACACAAAACACCGATAATGTACATAATGTTTTTCAACTATTACAAATGTCAAGTAAGTAAGTTATCAGAATCTACCTGCAATTAAACATGGCTCATCGTAAATTATGTTTGAGCAAGCACAAATACAGTGAAAACAGTCAGCATGCATAAAAACTGACAGCAGTTCTGCAGATCACAGTATCATATCAGTACACTGTCAAAACACCATAATGAAAAACACATGCAGCAATTTCCTTTGCACACTTGCTATAGCAATTATGACATATTACACAGCTGGTTCACCAGTGGACTGTTTGCTGAAAAACAACAGATGACTAGTCAGTAAAAAACGTAAAATAGCACTGGTCTTGCAAATCACAACAACAAAGTGTCAAGCTTATGAGAGAAAAAAAATTACAGCAGTTCTGCAGATCACATTATCATATCAGTACACTGCTATACCAACATAAACACACACGAATGACCACATGCACTGCCTACATGCATTTAAGTGCATCGATGACTGCAGAAATTTGCGCCCACATCAGCCAGCAGGTTCCTGATGCAATAGTCATGGTACCAAAGTTACAATTATCGCACTGGGTCCAGTCTACCAAACGCTTCTTGTCCAGTTTCGCCTTTTTTGGGGGGACAAAACCAACCACATTCAGCACAAGTCGCACTTGAGCGGCCGCTGTCACACCAGCATCCAGTGATGTGCGTTTTGGGCGCCGTGCACTTCGATCTGATCCAGACGCTGGTTGCTCGTCAGCTCCCTCACATTCTTAGCTTGAAAACGGCGTTGCCATACTGCAGCTGGCCTACCATGCTGCCTGACCAGTGCAGGGCATCTGTTTTATATTAATCGCCAGATTCCGCCCTCTGGTCTGTACGGCTCTGATGCTGCATTCCATCGTGGGGTGTATATAGTTAGCATGACAGGTCTGTCTGTAAGCTATAGGAGATACACTGCATCTGCGTCAACAAAAGCCATGCTACATGTACCTTACGTTGAGTCAGTGCCCCATGGTTGCACTAGCGTGGCTAAATGATGACAGCATATGGTGTCTTGGTCCAGTGAGAGCAAGTTAGGCCTGTTTCGCCCACGCCGTCTGTTGTCAGTGCGTCATGTTTATCTAGGTCAACTCAAGGCCTGCATTCACCACAGACAAGGTCACTGGTCTGACTCAGGGAGACGTGCAGACAGCTGTTTATTGCTTGATGACATTAGGGCATTCAGGTTGTAGTGGCAGTGTGAGGCCAGTATAGTGGAGTGCTTATAACAGCCAAGAGGTGACGTTCAACAGAGAACCGGCATTACGTTTATATCGGTATCGGTATCTGTATCAGATCGGCCGATATATTTTCTAATGTACCGGAGTATGGGTCTATCGGTAGAAAACCCATATCGGTCGTTGACTAATCTTTATGTTGCTTAAAACCGGCTCGAGATCAAAAAAAGTCCGCTAACTGGTCACAGATCTGGTCGTGAACCCGGAGAAGTCTGTGGACTTGTCGCAAACCTGGTTTGCAGCACATTCATAAAGTTTGATGTGATGGAATTTGGGATTAACGAGACAACACATACCTGCAAATTTCGACTTCTGACGCATGTTGTACACATCCTTTATTGTGCATCGTGACTGCTGTTTGTGTAAAACGTCGGACACCAAAGCCGGTTTGGCACCAACGGACAGCATAGTTGCTGCTTGTTGCGCAAGATCGGCTTGTGGCAACCTCACATACAACAAAAACAAATCAACTGCTGTTCATGCAACAATGTTGAATGCTACCTACCACATGTGACAACAAAACATATGCTTCCAACGGTAACAATGTGTACAGCAAAACCAGCGTATAATTGCAATGCAACAACAGTTTCACAACCATAAGCAGCTGCGTGATGCAGCTGAGTTATAAGATGTAACAGTAGTTTTCACTGAAACATTCACTGAAGTCAGTGCACTGGGTTCCGCTATCAATAAGCTCTTGTCTGTAACGTTTCAACACATACCTGTTCGATGCGTAGAGGTCAAAGTGCTCGGGTCCAATGTCGTGGTTATGTTCAAGGTTGCAGCTTTTCACTTCATACTGGCGACAATCCTTACTCCATGCCAGATAGACGAAAAACTTGCAACCTCTGCTGTAGTGACTTCGGGATCGTGATTTCGCCTCATCCTGTTGACCACGAACGCGAAATGTGCCAAAGTGCTTACAGGACCACCGCTGTGCGTACATGGCATCACCCGGTAGATCAGTAAGCCGAGCATCTGCAGCTCTAATTTTGCTGTTGTACTGTGCTACAGTTGTGCGGCTGTCCCGTCTCACTGGGTGACATCCCGCCTTACAAAACTGTTCGACATGAGAAACACCTTCATCGAATGTTGCAAACTTGTGCCCTTGAATAGCAGTGGCATCAGCCATACCTGAAACAAAGTCACTCGAACTTTTTACCAACAGTTTCAAAACAACGCCTTTACCAAAATAAGATACATAGGTCAAGTTTCAATAAAATAAAAATAAAATAATTTTTCGGCCGAAAAATGTTCTTTATTCGGCCATCACACTCCTAAATAAAAGAAGCCAGACGAAATCTTCGTACAATTTACAAATCCCTACTAAGTCCCAAACATCATGTGTCCGCATAGAATATTCATTCCAACTTCATCTGCACTTTATCGCCGCCGGAAACAGTTCGTCTGACATTTGCACCGCCCAATTCGCGCTATTACGAAAAAGTTTGACGCTGTCCCACTCGAAAATAAAGTAAGCCACACCAAAACCCCCCCACCTTTTACCAATCCATATTAAATCCCAAGCATCATGTCATATGTCACATAACAAAAGAAGCAGAGAAGAAGGAGTGACCTTATGTGAACTTTTAACTAAAATAAAATAATTGTTAGCAAACCCACGAAAGAAAAGAAACCTAATTCTCCAATTTAGAATTTAGTTGTTTATTTCATTGCTTTCTGCTTTTATCGTGGTGGCCTATTTTATCTTCCTCTGAATTACGCTGTGGCTTACCATTCCTATTAATTTATTTGCAGAAAGAAACCCAAATTAACCACGAAAGAAAAATGTGCACACCTTCATCTTGGCAATGTCAACAACTTGCACAACAATGTCGTCTCCGCACTTGACAAGGTCAGAACAGTTCACTGCAGCCCAGAAATGTCGGTCGTGCAAAAACGATCAAATCTCTTCGAAAGACGTTGAATTTCAGCCGAAAAGTCGACAAAAGTAGCAAAGCACAATGTGCACGTGCTTGCACACGCTGGTTGACCTCAGAAGTCACTCCGCACTTCCCTCAGACCGCCAAAGACGGTGGGAAAGCGGGAGGTGCGTATTTATACCGGAATCGCAATTTCCGGTTCCACTGGGAGGTATCTGGGGAGGGGGGGCAAAGTTTATTTTTTCGTGAAATGTGCAAATGTCACAGTCAGCTGACAGTTTTCACACAAAGAAACTTTGTAGCAGACTTTTGTCAAGCGAAGTGTTATTTCAGACATAAAAAGGCTGGTTTGCGTTTTTGAGCCCCCGCCCTTTATGGGGTTTAGGTGCCACCTACGATTATCCTCTTAAGCTAATTGAAAAGCGCGTATTGGACTTTGCATTACTGTTTACTGAACTGCATTCGCTTGGTGTTTTCGGCTTAGGCACTACGTGAAAATGTCGATTGGAAATAGGCCATTTCGCTCCACGGGAGCCCGTTGACCTATAAATTCAGGGAAAATGGGTGGCCACCCAACAACCATTCTTCTTCTCAGAAAACTAGACATTAAATAATCTTTTGTAAGGTATGAAAATCGGGACACATCTTTCTTCCGTTTTGTCACAGTACAAGCCTTTGGCGGACAGACACACGGAAAGAATTGTCATCGCTATACCGCTATGCATGCATCGACAACGTGCACCATGAGTCGATGCATTCAGTGCGGAAAAAAAGACACAATCGTATTTTCATTTCTCTGCACTAAAGACAGGAATGTGACGGAATGATGGACAGACGTATGGATGGACAAAAATTACATAACAAGTACACCAGTCTGCATTGCGAGCATTACAGATGCGCCGTAAGAAAACGTACTGCAGTGAAATGGCAAATAACCCATTATTCAGCATTCATATGTTACAACAATTTCACCTGTTCTCCAATGTATTTAATTTCGTCGAAGCGGAGCAATCCATGTATGAAAATGTTCGCTACCGTATGTTGATTAATACATGTGTACTTCACTTTACTCCAGTTATACATTATTTACACCAGTTTTTTTGAAAATATAGTGTTATTAACAATACAATTCACCATACACGTGCCACCTGTTTCTGTGAACTGGAGTTATGACGTCGTATAAACTGTGCTGTAAACGTAAACACAAACAATAGGGAGTAAAATATGTACCTGTACCGCTTTCAAATTCCGACTTTATATCGTCTTCTGATTTTTCCTTGGCAACAGGTTGCGTGGCATATTTGACCGCTTCTGCCTTCGTATACGTTGTATAGCCTGGAAGCGTATGGCATTTCACGGTGCAAGTTGTCGCCAGAGATTGTGCCTGCGTTGACGTTTGTCTTGACTTTTTTGCAGCTCTATGCAAAGGACGTTGACGATATACGTCAGCCAACACGGAATCCCGGAATTTGCTTTTCTTCACGCGCCACAGAGTATACAACTTTCGACAAAGTCTGTGGTTGCCTTGGTGCGGTCCGTAAATTTGCCGAGCAAGATAATTCCATACATTACCTTTACCCTGCAACAATAGGTAACACATACCAATGACGGTTGTCATGTATAGAAAATTAGCTGAGCTGTCGCACACTGACCGTTCTGTTGAGCTGGTTTGCTATGGGTTAGTAACTGACTGAAGGACGACAGTATGCAACCTCAGTTAGCATTTTCTCGTACTTCAGTCAACAATATGCTCAGCTATCGCAGTAAGACCGCGCTGCAGTATGCGTTATAGTTTCGGTCAAAAGCGGAAAACTGGAACGGGTGGACAATATTTTACGGACATTGTAGGTCTGTCTTCAACCACTGTGATATAATAGGTTTCCATGTCGAATTCGGTAGAAAGACGCAAACTAAGGGCTATTACGGCATTCAAGGTCATCGAGGTCAATACCAATAAAACGACTTCCTATTAGTTAGTAACTGACATCCTATACAGTGCCGTTTCCAGTTTATTGCAGCTTATTGTTTCAATTTTTGACACTCGGCATCTATTAGCCAAACTTCAGCGGTGCTTATGGACAAGGTACGATGTTCATTTTCGGCTCATTGTAAAATGCATAGTGGACTTCCTATTAGCGTTAATTGAACTTCTTTTGCTACGTGTTATGGCGGAGATGCTACGAGCTAAAAGATATTGAAAATGGGCTATTTCTCTCCAACGTGGTCAGTTTGATCTGAAATTTAACGTGTAAGGCCGGGTCGCTCCCAGCAATAACTTCTGCCCCTGTAGTCAGGCCAGTGAATGCCTTACAACTTTGTCGCTGACAGTTTTCACACACAGAAAGTTTGTAGCAGACTTTACTCAAGCGAAGTGCGATTTCGTACGGAAATAGGCGGTTTTGCATTTTCCAGAACACATTTCCCTTTTTTCTGAGGGGGGCCTTATGAGCAACGTACTATTATCACATTACACGCATTTTAAAACACATAGTGGAGGTTCTATTACTGTTAATGGAATTTTTTTCTCCAGGTGTTACATCTGAGGTGCTACAATGGAATATTGGTTCAGAAATACGCTATTTTGCTCCAAGGAGTGGCCTTTGAACCGAAATTTCATGTACAAGGGGTCGTCCTTCAACAACCACTCTTGTTTTTTGGAAATTAAGCTAAATTATTATTCGTGTGGCAATCTGGACACACATTTCCTCCGTGTTGTCACAATACACGAGTTTGACAAACGGACGGACGGATGGAATTCTCATAGCTAGTCCATGTCTGCATTGCACGCAGTGCCATGAAAAAGGCAACAACTAGTGTCATACTTGGAGAATGTATTATGCTTTGCTATTAGCGTGAAATCACTCCGCTGCTTACCCTACAACACGACAGCAAATCAAGCTGCTGCAGCCGTTCTTGTGTTGGGCCGGTGGACAGAAACGTGACGAAGTGTCGTTTAATGTTCGCATGTTCACCTTTCTTGTCCATTCTATATCACCGTCATTAGACGCAATGTTTCGACTGCAACAACAGCGTATACAAAAAATGCATTAACATTATCCAACGGCACACCAGCAGTGGCATGTGTGCAGTACTAGGACAGCATAACTACACACAGGAAAGTGTGTGCGGCCTTCAACTGTGCCTGGTTTAACCGTGAACGTTCACAAAATAAAACGATGCTAAATTTCGCACTCTTTCAACTATTGCATGAAAATAAGGAAACGGGCGGCGACAAATGCACGCAAAGTGTTCCAGCTGTACCCAGGATGGAAACTTACGAATACATTTTATGGTCGTCAAATGCGCGGCTGCTGAGCGAGTTGTTTGTTAACAGGACAATATGGTCAGCTTCAGCTGCCGCACAGAGACCGTGCTGCACGGTGCTTTATATTTTGTGCCAAAAGTGGAAGACTGGAACTGGGGGTTGATATTTTAGGCACATTATAGGTCTACCTTCAAACACTGTGACATAATGGTCCTGAAATTCTGTCCATTTCGTTGCAAAAACGCATTATAATGGCAATTACGGCTTTCAAGGTCATTCAACGTCATCGAGGTCATTAACTATGGAAAGCCCGTATGCGACTTCCTAATAGTTATTAAAAGTGACATACCTCCCATATTTCACCGTTTCTGATATGTAGCCTTCGAAATATACAAAATGGCTATATTCGGCTACCACACTTGCGTTTAACCCCAGACGGAGGGGTTCTCCTTGGGACGATCTCAGTAAAATGTCACCTATATATAACCATATGGTCAACGTGATAAATGGCGGTTAAACATTGCCGAAAATTCCAAGGGTGCACGAACGTTACAGACAGATGACAGACGGACGGAGGAGCAATGACATGTTCGCAAAAATGACTTGCTTCGCGTCGCGCGGCGTACAGTTGTAATGCATAATTATTGGTCACGCTACTGGTTATGTCACTTCATGTGGGCCACTCTGTATGTATTTATTACATTTACGGACATCT